>Ga0210334_10675203_pt1 | contig 39534 bp, 39 predicted proteins | sample S306metaT_FD_164440 | JGI IMG/M metagenome (GOLD analysis project Ga0210334, IMG submission 164440) | Metatranscriptome of estuarine sediment microbial communities from the Columbia River estuary, Oregon, United States - S.306 (Metagenome... | ecosystem: Environmental > Aquatic > Marine >... | reverse complement strand
TTCGTGCTGGCGCTGGCGTTCATCTACCTGGTCCTCGCCGCCCAGTTCGAGAGCTTCCGGGCGCCCCTGGTCATCATGCTCACCGTGCCCCTGGCCATGACCGGCGCCCTGCTGGCCCTCTACATTCAATCCAAGGTGAGCCCCGGGCTGGGCACCCTCAACGTCTACAGCAAGATCGGCCTCATCATGCTCATCGGCCTCATCACCAAGAACGGGATCCTGATCACGGAGTTCGCCAATCAGCTTCAGGAGCGCGGCAAGGCCATGCTGGAAGCCGTGACCGAGGCCTCTGTGCTGCGCCTGCGCCCGATCCTGATGACAACGTTGGCCACGGTCTTCGGCGCCGTTCCCCTGGCCCTTGCCACCGGAGCGGGCTCGGAGTCCCGCCAAGTCATCGGATGGGTGATCGTCGGCGGCCTACTGGTGGGCACCGTGTTCACCCTGTTCGTGATTCCCGTGGCCTACACCTTCATCGTCGGCCAGCGGAAGGCGCCATTGGCCGAGGAAGCGATCCCTGCCGGGGGAGCCGAGGCTCCACCCGCCCACGCGCCCGCGGGACGCCTGTAGTCTCGCCATCCGGCGCCGCGCCGGTCCCGCGCGAGGGCAGGTTACGCCAGGGGCTCGAGCTTCCCGAGCAGGGTCGGCAGCAGCTCCGCCACCGTCGGGTGAATGGGCATGGCGCGCTCGATGGCGGTGCAGGGAAGACCCGCGTTCATCGCCAGGAGGAAGACGTGGATCACCTCGTCGCCCTCGGTTCCGAAGATGGAGGCGCCGAGGATCCGCCTGGAGTCCGCATCCACCAGCACTTTCATGAACCCGTCGGTCTCGCTGCGTTCCCGGGCGCGTCCGACCCGGCTCATGGGCATCGTGGCGATGAGCGCCCTTCTTCCGGACTGGCGCACCTGCCGTTCGGTCATGCCGGCGCGCCCCAGCGGCGGATCCACGAACAGGGCGTAGCCCAGGAGGCGCTCGCTCATCCTGCGGTCGCCGCCGTCGATGACGTTCTCCGCGACGATCTCGTAATCGTTGTACGAGGTATGGGTGAAGCCGCCGCGCCCGTTTGCGTCCCCCATTGCCCACACCCCCGGCGCGCTGGTGCGCAGACGATCATCCACCTGGATGAAACCCCGGGCGTCGGTCGCCACGCCCGCCGCATCGAGACCGAGATCGTGGGTGTTGGGCCGGCGGCCGGCGGCGACCAGCAGGTGGCTGCCCTCGATCGGAGGCAGGGAGTCGTCACAGCGCGCGCCGACCGCGATGCCCTGACCGTTCGCCCTCGCGCTGATGCATTCGGCGCCGGTGTGCACCGTGATGCCCTCGCCTTCGAGGACCTTGCGCACCGCATCGGAGACGTCGGGATCCTCGCCGGGGATCAGGCGCGGCGCCATCTCCACCACCGTCACCCGGCTGCCGAAGCGCCGGTAGATCTGGGCGAACTCCAGGCCGATGTAGCTCCCCCCGATGATCAGCAGGTGTTCGGGAAGGAAGTCCACCTCCATCATCGAGGAACTGGTGAGGTAGTGCACCCGGTCGAGCCCGTCGATGGGCGGGGCGCCGGGGCGCCCGCCCACGTTGAGAAAGATCTTGTCGGCGCTCAGGCGCTCACCGTTGACTTCCAGGGTGCGCTCACCGACGAAGCGCGCGTGGCCCTTGATGACCGTGAGTCCCGGCGTCTCCGTCAGCCACTTGCTCAGGCCATTGCGCGACGCTTCGACCACCGCGTCCTTGCGCGCCTTGACCGCCTTCATGTCCACGCTGACATTGGCCACCCCCACGCCGAAATCCGCGGCGCGCCGGGCGAGGTGGGCCACGCGGGCGCTGGCCACCAGGGTCTTGGTGGGAATGCAGCCGGTGTTGACGCAGGTGCCGCCGAAGCGGTTGCGTTCGATGATAGCGGTGCGCCGGCCGGCCTGGGCCAGGCGCACGGCGAGCGACGGCCCTGCCTGTCCCCCGCCTACAACGACGGCGTCAAAGTGTGTGGTCATGGCGTCCCCTTCCCTTTAGGCTGGATAGGTTCATGTTAGTCGATGATTCCTCCCGCCGCCTTACGGCTGCCGGACCCGCGGCGTCGCCTGTCATTCGCGTGAACCTCCGCCTCCCGGCCGGCCCGAGGATTCATGAACGTCCCCCGAGCGGCGGGGCATTCGACCATCGCGGGAAAGGAACGCCAGCCATGGCAAAATCGGTCCTGCTCTTCGTGATCGGCAGTCTCGTCGGCGCCGCGGCCGGGTTCGCGGCCGGCATATTCGCCTATCCATACATTTTCCTGGCCGACATCGTCGCTGCCGAGGAGGTGGAAAGCGCGGCATCCGGGACATTGGTGGCGAAGGGAACATTCGTCCACGCCAATCCCTCGGATCCGATCCATTACGGCAAGGGCAGGGTAAGCGCGTACCAGCGTCTGGTGCACCTGGAAAGCGATTTCGAAGTGGGCCCGGGACCCGAGATTCACGTCTATCTTGTGCCCGAAAAGAGCGTGACGCCGTCCACCGACGCGGCCCGGACGATGTACGTGGACCTCGGCCGCCTTAAGGCGTTCAAGGGCAGCCAGAACTATCCGGTGCCGGCGGGCGTCAATCTCGCCCGTTACGGCAGCGTGGTGATCTGGTGCGAGCATTTCGGAGTGCTGATCTCGCAGGCCGAACTGGAACTGGCGAATTGACCTCGCCAAGTCCAGTGCGCGGCGGCCGCCGTCCCGCGTAATCGGGCTCGTTGTCCTCTCGCCAACGGGCGCCACGATTGGCTTCGGTGGTTTCGTCCAGGCGGGTCTGGAATCCCTCTCGTCCTACTCCCGCGTCCCGATGAAATGTTCGGGCCGGCACTCGCCCTCGCGAGTCCGGTTCGCAACCCTTGTCCGCTGGTGGCCGACGGTGGTTGACATTTGACGGGCAATCAGTCTTTTCCATGGTGCGCATGCGAGATTTCAATGAGCGGATGCGGTGTCTAGGTGCTAATAATCACATTACATGGGCGCAATTGGATTCCCCACCAGAGGCGCGCGCGAGGAGAGCATGTCAGCGGTAAATCGTGTTTTCGTCTTCGTAATCCTGACCGCGCTGGTCATGAATGGTGCGGTCTGGGCGATGCCGATCGTCGAAGATCACGAGACGGATGCGGCAGGGTTGCTCCTCGCAGACCACGACCGTCAGGGGGCGGCGTCCACCGATGAGGACTGCCATCACTTCTGTCACGCTGGTGCCCACAGCCTGGCGTTCGCGGTGCGCACGTTGAACTACCAATCCGTGGCGTGCGCGGAGCCGCCCTTAGCCTCTCCGTGGGCGCCGCATTCGGTTTCTCGCAAGCCGCCCGTTCCTCCTCCCTATCCTGTCTCCGATCCCCTGAGTTGAAAGCGCGCACGCGGGCGCGTCACTGCTGCCTGCTCTGCCGCCAAGGGTTGCCGGTTTCGACCATCAGGGTCGGAGCGGGTCTTGTTTCGGACTTGCAAGGGAGAATGGTCATGAGTACGAGGATTTCACATTTCCGTGGTTTCCGCGCAGCCGCGCCCGCGCCCGCGCCAAGATCAATATGGCGCCTGGCCCCCGTCGCGGCAGCCGCCGCGATTGTCGCCGCCGGGCTCGCATCGCCGGTGCTGGCGGCGCCCAACTACACGGTGAACAAGGTCATTGTGGCGGAGGATCAGTACCAGGGCGAGCGCAAGCTCGATCCTGCTGCGATCTTCAAGCCGCACGAGACGGACGCGTCGCGGCTTCCGAGGTACTGGGTCAGTTCCAACGAACGCACGGGCTGCGCGGGCATCACGGTGCTCACAAGCGCCAGCAACAAGGTCCTGGCGAACCTGATCATCGACGAGCCCGACGTGGAGTACGCGGCGGGAGAGGAGGCAACGGGTGTGCCGTGCGTCGGCAGCCTCATTCCTGAAGCGCCCGAGCCGCCGGCGGACCCAGGGGGCGAAACCGGCACCGAGACGGGAGGTGACACCGAAACCGGCGCCGAGACCGAGGTGCCCGAGCCCCAGTTTCCGTTGGAGACCAGGTTGAATCCCACGGTCTGCCTGCCGGTCGTGCTGCCGCCCGGCGCGCCGGTGCCGACCCTGGAGGGTCAACCCGTGGCCGATGCGGGCGCCGGCATGATCTGCGCACCCCTCGGGGCCGAGTCCCACTCGCGCCATCCCCACGGGATCGACATCGACGCCACGCGCAACGTGGCTTACCAGGTCATCGAGCACTCCGGGCTGAAGTGGAATGCGGACCGCACGGCTTTCGACGTCGCCGAGACCACGGACGAGGAATCCGGGCTGCTGCTGGCCTACGACATCAGCAACCCAGACCAGCCGCTCGTGATGAAGGGGTGGCTGCTCGGGCACGCGGCGGAGGAGGCGGCGGTCAACGAACGCAATGGCAAGGTGTTCGTCGGCAACCATGAGGACGCGCCGGGGGTCACGCCTACCATCTGGGTATCGGTCATCGACCCGGCGCTGACAAATCCCTACGGGTTCATCGACACCGGCTATTTCAACGCCGTCCAGGGCATCGAGGTGGACGAGGCCATCGACACGGTGTTCGGGACCACCCATGTGGGCGAGAAGATGTTTTCATTCGACGCATCCTGCGTGCCCGAGCCCAATTCCGGGGATGAGGTGCCGCCCGCGCCGCCGCCGGGGTTCGCGCTGCCCGCGGGCGATAGCGGCATGGCCTCGGGCTGGAACTGCATCAAGTACTGGGTCGATCTGCGCCCGGCGTTCGTGGCGTCGCTCTCGGACGTCGCCGAGGCGCTGTTGCAGCCGCCGAGCGTCCTGCACATGCACGACCTCACGGTAGATCCGTCCACCCATCGCGCCTATCAGAGTCTGCACAGCATTCACGATGCCGAGCACACCGGTCTGGCCGAGCACGAGCCGGAGGTCGATGCCGACGAGGAGGCGGCCGTGGAGGTGCATGGCAATGGGAGATGGGTGGTGGAAGTGGATGCGGATCCGGCGCTGGTGACGGTGGACCCGGCAACCAAACAGGCCACTGCTCCGGTGTTCGTGATCGACCTGTCCAATGGTTTCGACGTTCTCACCTCTCCGAATGTCGAGGATATCCTGGCCGAATCCGGGCTGGCCGGGCTTCAGGCGTCCTTCGTCCACGCTCACTTCCTGGCGGTGGACCCGGTGCGCCGGGCTTTGCTCGTGAGCGGGGAGCACACCGGGAACCTGGGCGTTGTGGATACGCGCTCGCGCCGCCTCGAGCGGGTGATTCCCATCAGCATCGCGATTCCCGGTTGCGAGCCTCCGCCGCCGGCACCGGGCGAGGCGCCGGAGAGTGAGGAGCCCCATGTCCACGGCGTAAACATCCAGAATCAGGCCGGGACCGTCTATGTGAGCGACGAAGGGGAGCACTGCTTCTATGAATCGGTGACGATTCTGAAGCCATAACAAGAGCCGATTGCGGGACGGCAGTGCATCGGGGGCCGGGGTGCCCACCCCGGCCCCTTCTTTACGAATTCATCGTCCCCCGTGCCCCCACGGCGGATGATTCCAGGGCTGCCGTCCAGGCCAGGACCGGAAACGCCAACCTTCCCTGGAATCGCGGACGCGGATGGGGTCTGGCCAGAAAATGCTCAATAAAATAAATACATAACCATTCAAAAAAGTTGACGGATTCGGTCAAAATATTCCGCTAACAATCCCCGTCCGGCGTCCCTATCATCCGTTCCGTCGTCGCCCGCTTCTGCGGGCCGAGAAAGGAGATTCGGATGATCGCGGTACGCAAAGCGGAAGACCGGGGCCACGCCAACCATGGCTGGCTCGACACCTACCACACCTTCTCTTTCGCCGATTATTACGACCCGGCGCACATGGGTTTCGGCAGCCTGCGTGTCATTAACGAGGACCGCGTGCAGCCCGGCAGGGGATTCGCCACCCACGGGCACCGGGACATGGAGATCGTCACCTACGTGCTGGAAGGGGCCCTGGCCCACAAGGATTCCATGGGCAACGGCTCCACCATCCGCCCCGGGGACGTCCAGCGCATGAGCGCGGGCACCGGCGTGACCCACAGCGAATTCAACGCTTCGGACCGGGACCCGGTGCATCTGCTGCAGATCTGGATCGAGCCCGCGCAGCGGGGCATCCAGCCCGGCTACGAGCAGAAGCGCTTCGAGCCCGACGAGAAGCGGGGCCGCCTGCGGCTCATCGCATCGCGGGACGGGCGCGAGGGGTCCGTGACCATCCACCAGGACGCGAGCGTGTATGCCGCCCTGATCCGCGGAGAGGAGCGCGTGGTTCACGCGATCCCCGCGGGCCGGCGGGCCTACGTGCACGTGGCCCGGGGCCGCCTCACCGTGAATGGCCAGCCGCTCGGCGCTGGTGATGCCCTGGGCGCCACGGGCATCCGGGAGATCGTGATGGAGCGGGGCGAAGACGCCGACGTGCTGGTGTTCGACCTGCCCTGATTTTCAGTTTTCTTTGTTCAAACCGAAAGGAGATGCAAATGACCGACCGTGACAACGCCGCCTACGCGGCACTGCTGCTGAGACTCACCCTGGGCGTGGCCTTCATCGCCCACGGCCTGCTGAAAGTTCTGGTGTTCACCGTGCCCGGCACGGTGCAGTTCTTCGGCTCCCTGGGCCTGCCCGCTTTCGTCGCCTATGCCACCATCGCCGCCGAGCTGGCGGGCGGCGCGCTGCTGATTCTCGGCGTCTATTCCCGCTGGGTAGCCCTGGCCCTGGTGCCGATCCTGCTGGGCGCTGCCTGGGCCCACTCGGGCAACGGCTGGGTGTTCAGCGCCCAAGGCGGGGGCTGGGAGTTTCCGGTGTTCTGGGCCATGACTCTCATTGTCCAGGCGTTGCTGGGCGATGGCGCCTATGCCCTGAAGCCCGCAGGTCAATATTCGCGACGGCCAGCGATGGCTTGAGGCGCCGCCCCGAGGACGCAGACCGGTCCAGGGGCGCCTCGCGGCCAAGCCAGGTTCGATCAACGTAAATCCATTTTTCTGATTAGGAGCATGCAGTGACGAACGTTGCAGTGGTCTATCACAGCGGGTACGGGCATACGGCCCGCCAAGCGGAAGCGGTGCACCAGGGGGCAGGCGGGGTGGAGGGCGTGCAATCGAACCTGATCCCCGTGGGCGAAGTGGACAGGCATTGGGATACGCTCAAGGCTGCCGACGCCATCATTTTCGGCTGCCCCACCTACATGGGCAGCGCATCCGCCGAGTTCAAGAAATTCATGGATGCGTCCAGCAAGGTGTGGTTTGAGCAGGGCTGGAAAGACAAGCTGGCGGCCGGGTTCATCAACTCCGGAAGCTGGAGCGGCGACAAGCTCAACACCCTCACCCAGCTCTGGGTGTTCTCGGGGCAGCACGGCATGATCTGGGTTTCCCTGGGACTCATGCCGGGAAACAACAGCAGCAAGGGCAGTCCCGAGGACTTGAACCGGGTGGGCTCCTACAGCGGCGCCATGGCCCAATCCAACGTGGACGAGGGCCCTGACCGCGGGCCGTCCAGATCCGATCTGGAAACGGCCGGGCACCTGGGGAAGAGGGTGGCGGCGCTGGCCAAGAAACTCCGCGGGTAGGAAAGGACAGTGGGCTACCTGAGGGACGGCGTCTGGAACGATGGCTGGTACGACACCCGCGAGAGCGCGGGCGAATTCCTGCGTCCGGACGCCAGCTTCCGGGGGCGGGTGAGCGCGGACGGGTCCAGCGGATACCCGGCGGAGCGGGGGCGCTATCGTCTGTATGTGTCCTACGCCTGCCCCTGGGCCCATCGCACCCTCATCTTCCGCAAGTTGAAGGGGCTCGAGGACGTGATCCCCCTGTCCGTGGTGGAGCCGGTGATGTCCCCTGAGGGCTGGGCGTTCAGCGCCGAGCTGCCCGACGACGGCAATGGCTTCACCCATATGCACCAGGTTTACACCGGGGCGCGACCGGGCTACAGCGGCCGCGTGACCGTGCCCGTGCTGTGGGATCGGGAGACGCGGACCATTGTCAGCAACGAGTCCTCGGAGATCCTGCGCATGCTGAATTCGGAGTTCAACGCGTTTACGGAGAACCGGGCGGACTACTATCCCGAGCCCCTGCGCCGGGACATTGACGCGATCAATGGCTACGTCTACGACCGCATCAACAACGGCGTCTACCGCTGCGGATTCGCCGGCACCCAGCAGGCTTACGAGGCGGCCTTCGACCGCCTGTTCGGAGCCCTGGATGAACTGGAGTCGCGGCTGGGTCGCCGCTGCTACCTGGCGGGCGACCAGATCACCGAGGCCGACTAGCGGCTGTTCACCACCCTGGTGCGCTTTGACGCCGTGTACCACGGCCACTTCAAGTGCAACCTGAGGCGGATCGAGGACTATCCCAACCTCTCCAACTACCTGCGCGAGCTCTACCAGGTGCCCGGCGTCGCGGAAACCGTGGATTTCGACCACATCAAGCGCCATTATTACGGGAGCCACGAACACATCAATCCCAGCCGCATCGTGCCCAAGGGCCCCGCCCTGGACCTGGCGCGGCCCCATGACCGCAACCGGCTGGGCTGATCCGTGCAGGACATTCATCAATTCTTCGGCGAGTACGGGCTGGCGGCGGTGTTCGCCGCCGTGTTCCTGGAGCAGGTGGGGGCGCCGATCCCGGCGCTGCCGGTGCTGCTGCTGGCGGGAGCCCTGGCCGCCGACGATCCCCTGTTCGGCGCCCTGGCCCTGTTCGTCGCGATCCTCGCCTCGACCCTGGGCGACCTGGCCTGGTTCTGGGCCGGACGGCGCTTCGGCCACCGGGTGCTGAGCCTCATGTGCAAGGTGTCCCTGTCGCCGGATTCCTGCGTGCGCCAGACCGAGGCCACCTTCGAGCGGCGTGGCGTGGGCACCCTGGTGATCGCCAAGTTCGTCCCCGGCCTTTCCACCGTGGCCCCGCCCCTGGCCGGCGCACTGGGTATGGGCGTTCCGTCCTTCCTGGTTTTCAACGGCGCCGGCTCCGCGCTGTGGGCCGGAGCCGGGCTGCTGGGCGGCCTCCTGTTTCATGACCAGATCAATTCCCTGTTCGAGGGAATCGCCGCCCTGGGCGGCTACGCGCTGGCGGCGGTGGGCCTGTTGCTGGGCCTTTACATCCTCTTTCGCTGGTACGACCGGCGCCGGTTCTACCGCGCCCTGGAGATGGCGCGCATCAGCGCCGAAGAACTCCATCGCCTGATGAACGAGGGCGAGTACCCGGTGATCCTGGACGTGCGCTCCCGGGCCCACCGGGAGGTGGACCCGCGGCTGATCCCCGGGGCGCGGCCGGTGGACCTGGAGGACCTGGACGCGGCGGTGGCCGACCTGCCGCCCGGGAGGGAGGTCATCGTCTATTGCGCATGTCCCAACGAGGCGTCCGCGGTCAAGGTGGCGCGGCTGCTGTCGAATCGAGGCTACGCGCGGGTGCGGCCCCTGAGCGGCGGCCTCGACGCCTGGGCGGCGGCGGGCTTCCAGTTCCAGAGTCCTGGGGAGGCCGCAGTGCTCGCGGTTCCTGACCCCGCCACGGCCCTCGGTACGACCCCATGAAGCGCCTGCCCGCTTTGTTCGTGTCCCACGGCGCGCCGACCCTGCCCCTGGAGGACATCCCCGCGCGGCGATTCCTGGCGGACCTGGGCGCGGCGCTGCCCCGGCCGCGGGCGATCGTCGCGGTGTCCGCCCACTGGCTGACCGACCGGCCCGCGGTGAGCGCCGCGACCCGGCCCGAGACCATTCACGACTTCTACGGCTTTCCGGAGCAGCTCTACGAGTTGCGTTATCCCGCCCCCGGGGACACGGCCCTGGCCGGGCGGGTGCAGGAACTGGTCTCCGCCGCGGGTCTGGACGCCGAAGTGGACGCGGACCGCGGCCTGGATCATGGCGCGTGGGTGCCGCTCATGCTCATGTATCCGGAGGCGGACGTGCCGGTAATCCAGCTCTCCCTGCAACCCCATCGAGGCGCCGGGCACCACCTGCGCCTCGGCGCCGCCCTGGCGCCGTTGCGCGATGAAGGCGTGCTGATCCTCGGCAGCGGCGGCGCCACCCATAACCTGCGGGAGCTTCGCGGGAGCAGGGCGGAAGATCCTCTGGCGGACTACGCCGGGCGTTTCGCCCAGTGGTTATCGGATGCGGTGGAGCGGGGGGATCGGGAGGCGCTGGCGAATTACCGCGCCCTCGCGCCGGATGCCGCGCGCAATCATCCTTCCGAGGAGCACCTGCTTCCGTTGCACGTGGCCGCCGGTGCCGGGGTGCGCGGGGAGCGCATCCATCACAGCGCCTCCTACGGCATCCTGGCCATGGACGCCTACCGCTTCGATTGAGCGAGGGCGGCGGACGCACCCGAGGCGCCATTGCCGGCAGGGAGGAATCGGTAGGCGCCGCAGAGGACTGTGTTTGGCCGCCCGCCCCTGGTTCCGGGCTGAAGCGGCACCGGCCGTGAGAGAATTGCGGCGTCGGCCCGAAACCTTCTCATCGGCAGAACCCCGCCGTTAGCGTAATGAATCAAGCGACCCCTTCATCCGGCGCGAGCGCCAGCGCAGGCCCGTGGGCGCCCTTGCGGCGCGTCGATTTCCGCATGCTCTGGCTCGCCGCGCTGGTTTCCAACACCGGCTCCTGGATGCAGACCATGGCTGCCGGCTGGCTGATGACCGAGCTCACCCATTCCCCGGCCAAGGTGGCCATGGTGCAGGCGGCCCAGTCGCTCCCCATGTTCCTGCTGGCGCTGCCGGCGGGCGCGCTGGCCGATATCGTCGATCGCCGCATGCAGCTCATCGTCGCCCAGAGCTGGATGCTGGCATTCGCGGCGCTGCTCGCCGTCACCACCTACGCCGGCGCGACCACGCCCGGGTGGCTGCTGGCGCTGACCTTCCTGATTGGCTGCGGCGCCGCGGCCCAGACGCCGGCGTGGTCGGCATCCGTGCAGGAGCTTGTCCCCCGCCCCGAGCTGCAATCCGCGGTGGCACTCAACGGCATGTCCATCAATGTCTCCCGGGCGGTGGGTCCGGCGCTCGCGGGACTCATCGTGGTGTGGAGCGGGACCGCCACGGTGTTTTTCCTGAACGCGCTTTCCTTCCTCGCGGTCATCTTTGCGCTCTTCCGCTGGAGGCGCCTGCACACGGCCAGCGCCATGCCGGCGGAGCGGCTGCTCGGCGCGCTGCGCAGCGGCTGGCGCTACGCGCGCCACGCGCCGTTCCTGCAGCGGGTGCTGCTGCGCCAGCTCACGTTCTTTCCCTTCGCCAGCGCGGTGTGGGCATTGCTGCCCCTGGTGGCGAGCCGGGAACTGGGAGGCGACGCGCGGCTTTACGGTGGCCTGTTGGGCGGCATAGGGGTCGGCGCGGTGGTGGCCATGCTGGCCTTGCCGCGGATCACCCGGCGCATTTCCCGGGACCGGCTGCTGGCGGGCGCGTTCCTGGTGTACGCGGCCGCCAACGTCCTGCTGGCGGCGTTCGCCAGCGTCTATGCGGCGGCCGTTGCCGTCCTGCTGGTGGGCGCGAGCTGGATGGCGGTGCTCTCTGGCATGCAGGTGGCCGTGCAGACCGCGCTGCCCAGCTGGGTGCGGGCCCGGGGACTGGCTCTGTACTGGGTGGTGCTCATGGCCTGCATGGCGGCCGGCTCCCTGGGCTGGGGCCATCTGGCGGAGTGGATCGGCATACCGTGGACCCTGGTGGCGGCGGGCGCCGGCCTGGTGTTGGCGCTGTTCGCCACGCCGCGGCTGAAAATCGGCGGTCACGACGACATGGACCTCACCCCTTCGTCTCACTGGCCGGCGCCCATGCCGGCGGCGGAACCGCATCTGGAGGCCGGGCCGGTGCTGGTGACCGTGGAATACCGCATCCGTCCGGAGAACGTGAAGCGTTTTCTCAAGGCCATGCGTTCGGTGCGCCGCATGCGCCTGCGCGATGGCGCCGTGTTCTGGCAGGTGTACCGGGACACTGATCTGCCGGAGCGCTTCGTCGAGCACTTCGTGACCGAATCCTGGGCCGAGCACCTGCGCCAGCACGCCCGGGTCACGATGGCGGACCGCGACGTGGAGGCGCGCATACGGGCGCTGCACCAGGGACCTGAACCGCCCCGGGTCAACCACTACATCGCCGGCGGCGCCGAGGTGGAGCCCCTCGGCCGCCCGGTTGCCGGCGCCGGGGGCGAATCGCGCCCGGCGACGGGAGCGCGGTAAACTTCGTGCTCGCCTGAATTAACTTTGATCCGCGAAAAGCCGGGAAAGGAGAAGCCATGTTCAAGGGACTTCTGATCACCAACGCCAACGACCAGCGCAAGTGCGAGTTGGCCCAGATCGACGAGAAAGACCTGCCGGAGGGCGATGTCCTGTTGCGGGTGGAGTATTCGACCATCAATTACAAGGACGGCCTCGCCATCACCGGCAAGGGGCCGGTGGTGCGCAAGTATCCCATGGTGCCGGGCATCGACGGCGCCGGCGTGGTGGAGCAGAGCAGCCACGCGCAATTCAAGGCCGGCGACCGGGTGGTGCTCAACGGCTGGGGAGTGGGCGAGGGCCACTGGGGTTGCCTGGCCCAGAAGGCGCGCCTCAAGGGCGACTGGCTGATTCCGCTGCCCAAGGCCTTCACGCCGCGCCAGGCCATGGCCATCGGCACCGCGGGCTACACCGCCTCCCTGTGCGTTCTGGCGCTGGAGAAGCACGGCGTCACCCCGGACAAGGGGGAGATCGTCGTCACCGGCGCCTCCGGCGGCGTGGGCAGCGTCGCCATCGCCCTGCTGGCGAAGCGCGGCTACAAGGTGGTGGCCTCCACCGGCCGGCTCAACGAGGCCGAGTACCTCAAGTCCCTGGGCGCGGCGGAGGTCATGGACCGCGCCACCCTCTCCGCACCGGGCAAGCCCCTGGGTAAGGAACGCTGGGCGGGCGCCGTGGACACCGCGGGCAGCCACACCCTGGCTAATGTCTGCGCCACCACCCGTTACAAGGGCGTGGTGACCGCCTGCGGCCTGGCCCAGGGCATGGATTTCCCGGCCAGCGTCGCGCCCTTCATCCTGCGCGGCGTCACCCTCGCCGGCATAGACAGCGTGATGGCGCCGAAGGCCGACCGCCTCGCGGCCTGGGACCGCCTTGCCTCGGATCTCGATCCGGCCAAGCTGGAACTGATCACCCACGAGATTGCTCTCCCTGACGCCATTCAGGCGGGCCATGACATCGTCGCCGGCAATGTGCGCGGCCGGCTGGTGGTCAACGTGAGCGCCTGATAGCGGCGCGGGCCCAAATCCTCCAATCCCCTCCGATAAGACCATGAAACCTGAAAAGCCTGCGGTTACCTCGGTGCCTGTCCACGACCTGATTGCCCGCCGCTGGAGCCCGCGGGCCTTTGATGCCTCCCGGCCGGTGGCCCGGGAGCAGATCATGGCGCTGCTGGAGGCGGCGCGGTGGGCGCCATCCTGCTTCGGCGACCAGCCCTGGCGCTTCCTCGTCTGGAACCGGCACCGGGACGCGGCGGTGTGGCAGCGGGCGTTCGATTGTCTGAGCGAGGGAAACCGGAAGTGGGTGGTCAACGCGCCCCTGCTGATGGCGTCTCTGGCCAACACCGTCTTCGATCACAACGGCAAGCCCAACCGGTGGGCCCAGTACGACACCGGCGCCGCCAGCGAGAACATTTGCCTGCAGGCGGTGGCCCTGGGCCTAGTGGCCCACCAGATGGGCGGCTTCGATGCGGAGAGACTGAAGCAGGAATTCGGCGTGCCGGAGTTTTTCACGCCCATGGCCATGATCGCCGTGGGCCAACAGGCGGACGCAGACATCCTGGAACAAGAAATTCGGGAACGCGAGTTGGGGCCCCGCGCCCGCAAGCCCCTGGAGACCCGGTTCTTCGAGGGTTCCTGGGACGCGGGCATCAAAGCCTAGTAGCAGAGCAGTACCCGGTTGCCCCAATCCGTCAGTAGTTCCGGCCTTAGGTAGGCGAGAAACGCCGCCACCGAGAGCCCGATGGAGAGGATCCACACCACCTGGTAGGAGCCGGTGAGGTCGTGGCGAGGAAAAGGGGTCAGGCCTCTTTGTTTTCTCAACCGCCGCGTTGCACCCTGTTCCCCTGATCTCGTAGAAGGCCGACTCTGCTGTTTTCCTTTCGGCCTTACTTCACAACGGTAAAATTGCGCCCATGAGCGCGACCCGGCCGGTATTGATCCTGCAACTGCGACCGGAGGATGCCACCTCCGACAGCGAATACGGTTGTTTCCTGAAATATGGCGGATTGCGGGCCGACGACACACGCAGAATGCGCATCGAGAGACTCGGCATCCCGGACGACCTGAACCTCGACGACTATGCGGCCCTGATTGTCGGCGGCAGCCCGTTCGATATCAGCACGCCCGAAGACAGAAAATCGCAGATCCAGAAAAAGATCGAGGCGGACTTCAACAAGCTGCTCGAACAGGTGGTGACCCGTGACTTTCCTTTTCTGGGCGCCTGCTCCGGCAACGGGCTGCTGGGCAACTACCTCGGCACAAGCATTTCCACTCAGTACCGCGAAACCGTCGGCTGCGTCACCTTGGACATCACCGAGGACGGCAGGCAGGACCCATTGCTCGCGGGCTTCCCGGACCAAATCGATGTTCTGCTCGGCCACAAGGAAGCCGTCGACACGACCCCCGATGGTGCGGCTCTGCTGATGACAGGCAGCGCTTGCCCGGTACAGATGTTTCGCGTCGGCGAAAACGTCTACGCCACCCAGTTCCACCCCGAAGGCGACGCCGATGAATTCTCATTGCGGATCGATATCTACCGCAATCACGGCTACTTCCAGCCGCACGAAGCCGAGGAACTAAAGAAGAGAGTGCGCCGGAAACCGACCCCGTACGCGCAGAAGATACTCAGGCGGTTTGTGGAAAGATATTATTGCTGACACTCAGTACGTGAGCGACGCTGGAGCGAGTAGCGGCGACATACCCAGAGAAAAAAGGGGCCAGGCCCCTTTTCCCCCTGCCGGACTGGCGCCCGCGAATGCGGCCGGCGATGCGGAATCAGACCGGCACGAAGCCCCGGTCGCCGTAAGCCCGGAACTTGAATGGCTGCGGGCGGCTGGGGTCCACCGGGCTCGATACCGTCACGGTCGTGATCAGCTCGCAGAAGGCGATCCCGTTATCCTGGGTGCCGATGTTGGAAGGCGGTGTCACCATGACGTTGCCATTCATCCGGAGGCCCCATTCCGCCCAGGGGGCCTTCGGAAAATCAACGTAAACGGAAGGAAGATACTTGCCGTTGGGGACGTCCTTGGGGGCGATTGCGCCGTAGGTGCCGCAGAGCCTCACCCATACCTCGAATGCCTTCCATTTCTTGAACGGCCAGTTGTAACCGGACCAGTACCGCGCCTTGGTCTGGCCGGTCTTCGCGCCCACGTAGTCGAAGGGGTTCATGTTGCGGGGGTTGAGGATGGCCGTGGAAGCGCCCTTGAGATCGGTGATCGCCCGGTTGTCCTTGATGATGTCCCACGCCAGGCGAACCGCTTCCATGGCGGTCTTTGCATCCACTCCGGGCGCGGGCGCCGGAGCGGCCTGAGCGGCCTTGAATTCCGGGCTCGGAAACTCCTCGCTGGCGAGCTTGGCAGTGAGGCCAATCCCCGATACCCCCTTCGGGGGAGCGGTTTCCACGAGATCGTAAATGGCCCGGTACAGGACGTTGCCGTCCTCGTCCTGGATTTCGCTGGCCATCTGTTCGCCCGGTTGGGGCGTGTCGGCGGCCGCGGATTTTAGGCTGGTGAGGGGTATGAGCATCGGGATTTTCCTTGTATGAACGTGTCGAAAAACCTGAAGCAGTCCTGCGCGGGCGCTGCTTGGGCGCCGCCCAAGCGAAATGCCCCCTAAACCACAAGGGTGGCGCGGATGCTGTCAGACGCGGGCATGCCTTCGTAATATAGTTGTGTGCAAATATATCGCAAGGTTTTTTTTGGCTCGCTGCGAGGCGCGTTATGTCCGCCCCGCCATCATGGAAAAATACCGAGAGCTTCGCGGGATGCCGCGCCGGCAAGCATTGGTCCGGGGGAACCGCGTCCTCCGGGGCCAGAGCGCCCCCGGACTAACTGCAGAGAGAGAAGCTGTTGCTGAAGTCCAGCAGGAACTCGGGCTCCAGGTAGGCGAGAAACGCAGCTGCCGTCGCCGCGATTAGGGCGATGGCCCCGATCACCGCCAGCATACGCACTAACCAGGGCGGAACGGAATGTCCTGTGCTCGGGGATTCCCCGGTTACCCCGCCGCTCATGCCGCGGCCTCCGCCGCCCGCAGCCGGGCCACGGGACGGTCGTCGATGGGCCAGTTGAGGACCGCCGCCACCACCGAGAGCCCGATGGAGAGGATCCACACCACCTGGTAGGAGCCGGTGAGATCGTAGAGGTACCCGCCGAGCCACACCCCCAGAAAGCTACCCACCTGGTGAAACAGAAACACGATGCCGAACAGCGTGGCCAGGTAGCTCACACCGAAAATCTGGGACACGACGCCGTTGGTGAGGGGAACGGTGGATAGCCACAGGAAGCCGATGGCCGCCGCAAACACGTAGGCGGAAAGGGGCGTCGCCGGCGCCGCCAGGAATGCGATGATGACGATGCCGCGCAGGAAATAAATCCCCGAGAGCAGGTACTTCCTGGTGTAACGCCCGCCCAGCCAGCCGGCGCCGTAGGTGCCGAAGATGTTGAAGAGCCCGATGAGGGCCAGGGACATCATGCCGGCCTCGGGACCCATCTTCAGGTCGGCGAGGTAGGCCGGGAAGTGGGCGGCGATGAACACTACCTGGAACCCGCACACGAAAAATCCCCAGCACAGCAGCCAGAACCCCCGGTGACGCGCGGCTTCGAGCAGCGCTTCCCGCCCCGACTGCTGGGGCTTCACGAAATTTCCTCCCCGGCTCTCGTTCATGGCGGCGGCCAGGGGCAGCATCAGCGCCGCCGACCCCGCCAGCAGGAGCAGGGCGCCGTGCCAACCCGCGTGGGCAATCAATTGCTGCGCGTAGGGCAACATGGCGAACATGCCGAAGGATCCGGCGGCGCTCGCGATGCCCAGGGCCACACTGCGCCGCTCGGGCGCGTAGGCGCGGCCGATGACGCCAAAGATCACGCCGAAGGTGGTGCCGGAAAGCCCGAGGCCGATCAGCACCCCGGATCCGAGGCTGAAGCCGAGGCCGGTGGAGGCCTCCGCCATGATCACCAGCCCCAGCAAATAAAGGGCGATCCCCCCGACCACCACCCGTCCCGCGCCGTGGCGGTCGGCGATCATGCCGGCAAACGGCTGCGAGAAACCCCAGACCAGGTTCTGCAGGGCGATGGCGAAGGCGAAGGTTTCGCGGCCCCATCCATGATCCATGGTCATGGGCTGCAGGAACAGGCCGAAAGCGTGGCGCACCCCGAGAGAGAGGGTGAGGATGAGCCCGCCGCACAGGAGGACCACCATCGGCGTGCGCCAGGAAGGCGCCTGTGTCACGCTCACCGGCTCTCCTTCGCGCCCTCCGCGTGAAGCTTTAGCGCGGCTACGACGAACTCGTTGGCGGGGGTCGGGACGCCGGATTCCTTCCCCAGGCGAACCACCGCGCCGGAAAGCCAGGGCAGCTCCAGCCGGTTGCCGCGGCGCAGATCACCCAGCATGGACGAAATCATGTCGCGGGGCAGCCCGTCGGCGAAGGCCAGTTGCTGCGTCGCCGCGTCCTCGGCCAGGGGCACGCCGCGGGCCCGGCCCACGGCGGCGGCTTCCTCCATGACCCGCAGCAGCAATGGCCGGGTATCGGGGTCCTCCCGCACCGGGCCGATGGGCATGCGGGTGAGGCTGGTCATGCCGGACAGCCCCACAAGGAACACGAACTTCATCCAAACCGCGCGCAGGATATCTTCCGAGAGCGCGGCGTCGATGCCGGCCTGGCCGCAGGCCCGAAGCAGCGCTTCGGCCCGGGGCGTGGGCCTTCCGTCCAGCTCGCCGAAAGTGAGCTTCGCCATGGTGCCGTTATGGCGGATCACGCCCGGCGCCTCGATGAATGCCGCGATATGCGCCACACCGCCCAGCACATGCTCCCGGCCGTATTGGCGGGTGAGGATGTCCACCGCTTCCACGCCGTTCTGGAAGGGGACGATGCCGGTCCCGGGACCGATCAGCGGGCCCAGCGCCGCCGCTGCGTCCTCGGTGCTCCACAGCTTCACCGCCAGCCACACCATGTCCACCGGTCCGATGGCCGCCGGATCCGCCACCGCCTTCACCGGCTGAATGCGCGCGTCGCCGAGGGGGCTCAGGATCTGCAATCCGTTTTGCCCCAGGGCCTCGAGGTGGGCTCCCCGGGCGATGAAGGTGACGTCGGCGCCGCTGGCGGCGAGGCGGCCACCGAAGTAGCCGCCCACGCCGCCCGCGCCCATGATCGCGATTTTCACGGAAGTCTCCGGATCCTCGTCGTGTATGAGGAAATTTCGCCGCCTCCCTCCGTTCGCGCCGCGTCAATCGCTTGTCGCCGCGCCCGGTCGAGCAGGCTGGCCTTGGTCACCGATTCTAACCCGCGCGTGGCCGCTGCGAACAAGTCGCCGACGAAGCGGCGAACGGCGCGCAAGCTCGGGCCCGTCAGGTGCTGAATCGTCAAGCCGCAGTCGGCGGATGCAGTTCTCATGGCGTGCTCCTTTTCGGAATCGTTGCTACGGAGTCCATGTTAGGCCGTTTCCATTTGTTGACAATCCGTCATTCAGGAATAACATTGTTCTCATTTGGAAACAATTAAAAGAACATGGAAAACCTGACTGCCATGGCGATCTTCGCCCGCGTGGCGGAGGCCAAAAACTTTTCCGAGGCGGCGCGCCGGCTGGGGCTCTCCAAGTCCGTGGTGAGCAAACAGGTGGCGCGCCTGGAACGGTCCCTGGGCGCGCGGCTCATGAACCGCACCACGCGGCGCCTCAGCCTCACCGAGGCCGGGGCTGCCTTCTACGAGCACTGCGCGCGCATGGTGGCGGAGGCGGAGGCGGCCGAGCTGGCCGTGACCCGCCTCAGCGTCGCGCCCCGGGGAGTGCTGCGGGTGAGCAGCCCCGCCGCCTTCGGTCATCTGCATATTGCGCCCGCGATTCCGGAGTTCCTGCAGCGCTATCCGGAGCTGGCGGTGGAGCTGGTGATGAACGACCGCATGGTGGACTTGGCCGAGGAAGGCTTCGATATTGCGATTCGCCTGACGGAGGAGCCGGCGCCCAACCTGGTGGCGCGCCGGATCGCGCCGGTGCGCTGGGTGGTGTGCGCCACGCCGGAATATCTGCGCCAGCACGGGAAGCCCAAAGCGCCGGCTGACCTGGCGAGACACAACTGCGTCTATTACTCCTACCAGGGGTCTGGGGACCAGTGGCGCTTCGCGGGTCCCCAGGGCGAGGTCAGCGTCAAGGTGACCGGAAACTTCCGGGTCAACAACAGCGAGGCGGTGCGGGAGGCGGCCCTGGGCCACCTGGGCATCGCCCTCCTTCCCACCTTCGCGGCGGGGAAGGAACTGCAGGCGGGCCGCCTGGCCCGGCTGCTGCCGGATTACCTGCCCCTGGGCGCATTCGGGAAGAACGTGTACTGCGTGTACCTCTCGAACCGCCAGGTCTTGCCCAAGCTTCGCGCGTTCGTGGACTTCTTCGCCGAGCGCCTGGGTCCCGAGCCCTACTGGGACCGGACGCTGGCAAGAGAAAAGCGCGGGCGCGGCTGAACAGCCGTACCCGCGCGGGCAGGGACTCCTACATTACTTCAGGCAGCGCTTGCCCTTGGACTCGCCGCTCTGGCACTTGAAGAGCAGCTGCTCCTGGCCGGTGGTGGGATTGCGGCTGTACTGGGCCACGACGCCCGCCTGCTGGGCGGCGCTCATGGGCATACTGGCCGGTGCCAGGGCCGGATCGGTCCAGAACTGCACCACACAGGCCCGGTCCGGCTTGCACACCGTCTGGGCCGCCTGGATCAGGGCCCGGGCATCGGCCTCCTGGGCCTTCTGCACCACCACGAAGGTGCGGTCGCCGGAGCTTCCTTTCACGGTCCAGGCTTGGGCGGAAATGGCCGGCTGGGCAGCAATCGCGGCGGCCGCCGCCATGAGGGTCAAAAGAAGTTTGCTCATCTGTGGACTCCTTGGTTTGGGAGCAGGCGCCAACGGGCGCCTGCTCCGGTTTCATGGCTGATGGCTACCGGCAGTTGCCCGGCGCGTCTTCCACGTTGCGGGTTCCGACGCGGGAGCCGGCCTCGACCCGGATCGCGCAGGGAACTTCCCTGAGCCGCCGGATTTCGACACGGAACTCGCCGCGGCCGTTGGCCCGGGTGGTACCGATCGTCGCCCCGGTGGAAGCGTTCCGGATGGTCACCGTGGCCCGGGACGGCGCCCCGTTGCCGCGAACCTCCAGTTCGCCGTCATCCCATTCCGCCCGGGTGACGTTCAGCGTCTGTGCGGGCGGTGCCGCCGTCACGGTGATGGTCACCGTGGCCGGCGCGCTGGTGACGCTGCCGTTGGCGGCCCGGTAGGTGAAGGTGTCGGTGCCGCTGAACGAGCTGGCCGGCGAGTAGATGAAGCTGCCGTCGCTGTTGAACGTGAGCAGGTTGCTCGACGCCACGTTGCTTGCCAGCTGCGCGGTGAGCGGCGCTCCGGACGGGTTCTGGTCGTTGCCCAGCACGCCGGGCGCGGGAACCGTCAGGGTGGCGCCGGCGGCGACCGTGTAGCTGTCGGCGTTGGCCACCGGAGGCGGCGGCGCGGTCACCGTGACCGTGCGGGTCGCGGTGGCGGTCGCGCCGGCGGAATCCCTCACCGTCAGGGTGACGGTGAAAGTGCCCACGCTGTTGAAGGTCACCGGCGCGGGATCAACGACGCTGGCGCTGGAGGGCGTGCCGCCGCCGAAGGCCCAGGCGAAAGTGATCGCGTTGCCGTCCGGGTCGCTGCCGCTGCCGGCGAAGTCCACGCTGGCGCCCTGAACCACCGTCACGTTGTTTGCGGGAGCCGTGATGGCGGCAACTGGCGGCCGGTTGGCCGCAGCAGTGACGGTCACGTTCACCGTGGCGGGGGTCGGGTCCGCGAGGCCCAGGCTGTCTCGCACCGTCAGCGTCACCGGGAAGGTGCCGGCGCTGTTGAAGGTGACGGTCGGGTTCTGGGCGCTCGACGCCGGGACGCCACTGTTGCCGAAAGTCCAGGCGAAGGAGAGCGGCAGGTTATTGTCCGGGTCGCTGCCGCCACCCTGGAAGGTCACCGGCTGGCCCTGAACGATCGTGGCTGGCGGCGTGATGCTTCCGTTCGGCGCCTGGTTGGCCGGCGGCGTGGTGCCTCCGACGCAGGAGGAGGGAGCATTGGCCACGGCGCGCTCCGCCACCGCGCCATTGATTTCCACGCGGATGCGGCAGGGCGGGGTGTTGGTGCGCAACTCTAACTCCCACTCGCCGATGTCGCTTCCCGAAGAATCGGCCGTGGTCGTACCGAGCAGGGCGCCGGTAGCGGCATTGAACAGTGTTACTGCCGCGCCCGGATCGGCATCCCGGCCTTCGACGTCTAGCTCGTTGACGCCGTCATCGGGTCCCCAGCTGGCCTCGGTGATCACTACCGGCCGGGCGAAGAAGCGGCCCACGCAGTCGGTGCCATTGCACTCCCGGTCGGCGCTGTCGGTGTTGCCGTCGCAGTCGTTGTCCACGCCGTCGCCGCAGGTTTCCCGGGCGCCCGGATTGATGGAGGCGTTGCTGTCGTTGCAGTCCCGGGGTCCGCAGGCTCCGCCGGCGGGGGAGAAACCGTCCCGGTCGGCGTCGGTGCACTGGGCGACGGGAGGCGGCGCGGCCGCGTTGACCGTGACAGACACCGTGGCCGGCGTCGGATCCGGCACCCCCAGACTGTCAGTCACAGTCAGGGTGACCGTGCGCGCCCCCGTGGTGTTGAAGGTCACCGACGGATTCTGGGCGGTGGACGTGGCCGGCGTGGCGTTGGCGCCGAAGTTCCAGGCATACGTAACCGTCGCGACGTTCTCGTCGGTGGCGCTTCCCTGGAAGGTGACCGCCTGGCCCTGGACGATGTTGGAAGGCGCCGTGATGGAGCCGTTGGGGGCCTGGTTGGGAGGCGGTGCGCCGGCGGTAACCGTCACCGTTCTGGTAGCCGGTGTCGGATCGGCGAGGTTCAGGGAATCCCTGACCGTGAACGTCACGGTAAAGGTCCCCACGGTATTGAACGTCACGTTGCCCGGATTCTGGGCGGTGGGGTTCGCCGCGCCTCCGCCAAAGTTCCAGCTGTAGGTCAGCGGAGTGTTGCCGTCGGGGTCCGTGCCCGAGCCCTGGAAGTTGACGCTGCCTCCCTGGGCGATCTGCACGTTTGCCGCAGGCGAGGTGATGTTGCCGTTAGGCGCCTGGTTCACGGGCGCCGTCACCGTCACCGAGCGAGTGGGCCTGGTTGCCACGGCAGCGCCGATGGCATCGCGGACCTCCAGGGTTCCGGTGAGGCTTCCGCCCGTGGACGGGGCGGTTACCGTCACGCTGGTACCCGTCGCCGGCGCCACGCCGTTGGTGAAGGTCCAGTTGTAGCTGAGCGGAAAACCATCCGGGTCCGTGCCGCCGCTGCCGGTAAAGGTCACCGAACTGCCGGCGGTCACCGAAGACCCGGCCGCGGGCGCGCTGATGGTTGGCGTTCCCGTGGGAGCGGTATTGACGCAGAACGGGTTGTACCCCGACGTGGGCTGGCCGCTTCGGGTGGCCTGACCCAACGCGTTCAGGTCGTTATTGCCGCGGTTGTTGGTGGTGGTGTGGCAGATGGAGCAATTGCTGTTGGAGGCCCGATAGGGCCGGCTCTGCTGCGGCACCGTGGTCCCCACCGGTCTCTGGGCGCAGTAATTGTCAAGGGCCGTGCCGCGGGTGCCGGTGGCGAAGGCACCGGCGGATGTGGCCGCCAGCACGATCGCCAATGCCGCGTGGGTCAAGGCGTTGGTCAATGGCTTGGTGTTCATCGTGGTTCCCTGAGCTTGTGTCGTCATGGCCGTTACTCCCGCACGGTGACCCGGAGGTTTTCCTGGCCTTCCGGGCTCATCACGTGCACGGCGCAGGCCATGCACGGATTGAAGCTGTGGATGGTGCGCAGGATCTCCAGGGGCTGGTCCGGAACTGCCAGGGTGTGGCCGGGCAGGGCCGCCTCGTAGGCGCTGGGGTTGCCCGCGGGGTCCCGGGGCGCCGCATTCCAGGTGGTGGGCACCACGCACTGGTAATTGGCGATCTTCCCGTTCCTGACGGTGACCCAGTGTCCCAGGGCGCCGCGGGGCGCCTCGGTGTAGCCGAAGCCCTGGACCTCCGCCGGCCAGGTGGAGGGGTCGAACAGTTCCGGGTTGTGGGTGGCGAAATCACCGCGGGCGATGTTCTGGTTGAGCTGGTCGAACCACACCGCCATCCGGTCGCCGATGATCTTGGTATCCAGGGCCTCGGCCAGCAGCCGGCCCATGGTGGAGAACATGGCCGAGAGCGGCAGCTTGAGGTCGGTCAGGGAGCGGTTGACGGCCTCCTGGGCGGCGGCGTTGCCCTTGGCATAGAGCATCAGCACCCGGGCCAGGGGCCCCACTTCCATGGCGTTGCCCTTCCAGCGGGGCGCCTTGAGCCAGGAATACTCGGTCCGGTTGCTCAGTATCGGGCCGGTGGGATTGTGGGGGGCGTAGGCTTCCCGGGGCCCGGTGTAGGCGGGCGTGGTTTCGCCCAGGTAGGGATGCAGGCCCTGGCTCTTGCCGCCCGAGTAGGACATCCAGGTATGGGCCACGAACTCCTGAACCTCGTCCAGGTTGGTCACGTCCACCGGCCGGACCTGGTCCTGGAGCCGGAAGGCGGAGAGGGGCAGGCGCTGGCCGGCGCCGTCCCGCGGCCAGAGGAAGGCGGCGCGGGGCACGAACAGGTTCGCCGGATCGTCGATGCCGTTGGTGTTGTCCACCTCCGGGTAGTCGCCGAACGTGAGAAAGTTGCCCAGGCCGTCGCCGCGGGAGAACCACTCGGGGTAGAAGCGCGCCATGGCGATCATGTCCGGCAGGTGCACCTTGTCCACGAAATCGCGCATCTTCTGGATGAGGGTGCGCACCAGTTCCAGGCCAACCGGATCGGTGGCGGTGCGGCCGTTGGTAAGCTGGAAGCCGGAACCGTTGGGAACCGCGCTGATGGCGCCGGGCGTGCCGCCCACCACGAAGTTCGGGTGCGGGTTGCGGCCGCCGAAGATGGTGTTGATGCGGATCACGTCCCGCTGCCAGGCCAGAGCCTCCAGGTAGTGGGCAAACAGCATGAGGTTCATCTCGGGCGGCAGCTTGTAGCCCGGATGCCCCCAGTAGGCGTTGGCGAAGAAGCCCAGCTGGCCGGAATTGACGAAGCTGGCGAGTCGGTTCTTGACCGCGGTGAAATACTCGGTGGTGTTGTTGGACCAGTCCGACTGACAACGCTGCAACTCCGCGGTGCGGGCCGGATCGGCCTGGAGGGCCGAGGTCACGTCCATCCAGTCGGGGGAGGTTAGCTGGTAGAAGTGCACCACCTGGTCATGCACCAGCTGACTGGAACTCATGATGTTGCGGATCAGCCGGGCGTTGGTGGGGATGCGGTAGCCGAGGGCGTTTTCCACGGCCCGGATGGAAGCCATGGAGTGCACCACGGTGCATACGCCGCAAATGCGCTGGGTGAAGGCCCAGGCGTCCCGGGGGTCGCGCCCCTGGAGGATGGTCTCAATGCCGCGGAACATGGTGCCGCTGCTGTGGGCGCTGGTGATGGTGCCGCCGGCATCGACCTCGGTCTCGATGCGCAAATGCCCCTCGATGCGGGTGATGGGGTCAACGATTACGGTACTCATGGATGTTTGCTCCTAACTCGTTGGAAATCGGTTCGGTGCCCCGGAGGCGCCCGTCAGTTGCAGCCCGTGGGATCGGCCGGCGGCCCCCCGGCGTCAGCGCCGTAGAAGCTGGTGGTGAACTCGCCGGTCGCCGGATCGCGGCCGCGGTCCCAGAACCTGGGCTCCGAGCAGCCGATGCAGCCATGACCCGTATGCATCGGGAAGCTGGTGGCGTTGTTCCACTTGACCGTGGAGCAGGCGTTAAAGGTCTCGGGGCCCTTGCACCCCAGCATGTAAAGGCACCACCCCTGCTTGGCTCCGTCGTCACCGAAGGACTGGGCAAAACGCCCGGCGTTGAAGTGCTCCAGCCGGGGGCAGCAATCGTGCACGGTCTTGCCGTAGTAGGGGAGGGGGCGCTTCTGGCTGTCGAGCAGCGAGGGCAGCTCGCCAAGCCGGCCCTGTCCGGCGAGGGACAGATAGAGCGCGATGGTCCCGGCAATCGCTTCCGGAACAGGCGGGCAGCCCGAGAGGTTGACCAGGGTCTTGGTGGGGATCAGGCCCGCTGCCATCAAATCGCCGACGCCCGTGGCGCTGCTCGGGTTGGGGTGCGCCGCCGGGATGCCGCCAAAGGTGGCGCAGGTGCCGATGGCCACCACCAGGCCGGCGTTTTCCACCGCCTCGCGCAGCGACGCAAGGTTGGAATGCCCGGCGACGGTGGACCACCACTCCTTTTCCCCTGTGGGGATGGAACCGTCCACCACCAGTACGTAGCTTCCGGCGTTGGCGGCCATGGACGCCTTGCGCGCATCCTCCGCCTGATTGCCGGCCGCCACCTGCAGGGTCTCCTGGTAATCCAGGGAGATGACGTCTAGAAGCAGAGTCTCGATGGTGGGGTTGAAGGTCCGCAGCAGGGACTCGGAGCAGCCGGTGCACTGCTGGAATGAAAGCCAGATCACGGCGGGCCGGGGCGCCGCGCCCACGGCCTGGGCGAACACTGCCGCTTCCCGCGCGGATAGCGCGAGAGACGACGCGGTTACCGCGCAGAACTTGAGGAAGGTGCGGCGGGATACACCGCGCTCGCGGAGTGCTTCAAGGACAGTTTGCTGTTTGCTCATGTTAACTCCTAGCTGCAGGAAATTTGGGAACCGTTGATTGGGCGCGGGCGGGAACGCACGCCGGCGATGGGCGCGACCGCGCTTGTGTGGAAACCGGATCTCACGGGTATGGCAACCTCGAGTGAAGATCGAGGTTCACGAAACGCCGGCGTGGTGGCGTTCCGTTCGCGGGCGGATGCAACTCTGTTTCATGGCCGAAGCTCCCTGGTTTGATATCGGTTCAGCTTCAGCGCGGCCTCTCGGCGGCCTTTTTGTTCAAGACTCGCTGCCGCTTCTATACGCAAACAGCGTGCCAGAAGAAAAGTTGCGCTTGCGATCAGTGACTAAGCGACTGCGGCAAGCGACGAAAATGCGGAAAGTGTTGCCGGGGGGCGACTCGCGTGTTGTGCGATAGTCCACACGATTATTGCAGCGCACATTGATATGACAAAGAATTACTCTTGTCTCCTCCCAACGACAGCAGTGGAAGCGAAGTTTTCAGCGGGAATTCCCGGACACATCAGGCTATTCCCGGGGGCGGGAATGTTGATTTCGATTCCGGGATTCCCGCAACAATGACAAAGGCATGAGCCATGTCATTGCTGTTCGAGGGCGGGCGGCCGCGCTGGAAGTGGCTCCGGGGGACGGAGACGGCGCCGGGAGTAAAATGAGCGCCAGGCGAGATATTCCTATGGACCAACGACTGCCGTCACCCTCCGCGCGCCGCATGGCGGATATTGCTCCCTTCCAGGTCATGGAACTGCTGGTGCGCGCCAGGGGCATGGAAGCGGCGGGCCGCGACATCGTGCACATGGAAATCGGGGAGCCTGATTTCGATACCCCGGGGCCGGTGCAGCGGGCGGCGCGGGCGGCGCTGGAGAGGGGCGGGATCCATTACACGCCGGCCATGGGGCTGCCGGAACTGCGGGAGGCCATATCCAATTGGTACCGGACCCGCTACGGCGTGATCATCCCCCCCGGGCGCATTTGCGTGACGCCGGGCGCATCCGGAGCGCTGCTCCTTGCCTGCGGCGTCCTGCTCAACCCGGGAGACAAGGTCCTGCTGGCCGATCCGGGCTATCCCTGCAACCGCCACTTCGTGCGCTTTTGCGAGGGAGAGGCGGTGGGAGTGCCGGTGGGCGTCGGCAGCGCCTGGCAACTCACGGCGGAACAGGTGGGGGCGCGCTGGACCGACGGCACCACGGCGGTCCTGCTGGCGTCTCCGTCCAATCCCACCGGAACCATTGTCGGGCGGGCGGAGATGGCCGGAATCCTGGAGCAGGCGGGAAAGCGGGGCGGGCGCCTGATCGTGGACGAGATATACCATGGCCTCACCTATGGCTTCGATGCGGAGACTGCCTTGGCGCTTTCCGACGAGGTGTTCGTGGTGAACAGCTTCTCCAAGTATTTCAGCATGACCGGGTGGCGCCTGGGCTGGCTGGTGGCGCCCGAAGGCTATGTGCGGGAGGTGGAGAAGCTGGCCCAGAACCTCTTCATCTCGGCCTCCACCCTGGGCCAGCGTGCCGCCCTGGCCGCCTTCGCGCCGGAAAACCTTGCGGTACTCGAGGAGCGGCGGATGGAGTTCCAGCGGCGGCGCGACTATCTGATCCCGGCCCTGGCGCGGTTGGGCTTCGAGGTGCCCGTAATGCCCCAGGGCGCTTTCTACCTTTACGCGGATTGCGGAAGGCTGACCGGCGACAGCCACCGCTTTGCCCTGGAGGTGCTGGAGAAGGCGGGCGTGGCCATCACGCCGGGAAACGACTTCGGCCGCCATCTGCCGGAGCGCCATGTGCGCTTCGCCTACACGACTTCCCTGGAGCGGCTGCGGGAAGGGGTGGAGCGCCTGGGCCGGTTTCTGGGGTCCTGAGCCGGGGGCCCGGGGTGCGACGGTTGTATATTGAGCCCGTGAAATTCCGTCCGCTGATAATCGCAGCAGCCGTCTTCCTGGCCCTTCTATCCGGCGGCTGTGGAAATGTGGGCTACTACCTGCAGTCGGCGGGCGGCCAGTTCGAAATCCTCCGGCTGGCGAGGCCGGTGCCAGAAGTGATGGCCGATTCCGCCACCGCCCCCGAGCTGCGCGTCAGGCTCCAGGTTGCCCAGGAGGCGCGGGAATTCGCGAGCCGGGACCTGGCCCTCCCGGACAATCGGAGCTACCGCAGTTATGCCGACCTCGGGCGCCCCTTTGTGGTGTGGAACGTCTTTGCGACCGGAGAACTCTCTACCCGTCTGGAGGAGTGGTGTTTCCCCGTGGCGGGTTGTGTTTCCTATCGGGGCTACTTCGCCAAGGCCGATGCCGACGCTTATGGAGAGGAGCTTCGCGCCCGGGGCTACGACGTCTTCGTGTCCGGCGTTCCCGCCTATTCCACCCTCGGCTGGTTCGATGATCCCCTGCTTTCCACCTTTCTCCGCTATCCGGACGCCGAGGTGGTGCGGATCATTTTTCACGAGCTGGCGCACCAGGTGGTCTATGTGACGGACGACTCGGTGTTCAATGAGTCCTTCGCGACGACGGTGGAACTGGAGGGGATGCGGCGCTGGCTGGAGCGCGCCGGTTACCGGGATCAGCAATCCGCCTACGGGGGCATGCAGGAGCGCAAGCGCCAGTTCATGGACCTCGTGCTCAAGTACAGAAGCCAACTGGAGGAGATCTATTCCAGTTCCTCGCCGGACCCGGAGAAGCGCGCCGGCAAGCGGCGGATTCTGGAGAAGCTTCGGGCGGAATACGCGGGACTGAAGGCGGCGTGGGGAGGTTACCCGGGCTACGACCGGTGGTTTGGGCAGGACTTGGGCAATGCCCAGCTGGCGTCGGTCGCCGCCTACACCGAGCGGGTACCCGCTTTCCAGGCGCTTCTGGCGCGCGATGGGGGGGACCTGGCTCGCTTCTACCAGTCCGTGGCGCAGATGGCGCGCCTGCCGAAGACCGAGCGCGACGCGCGCCTCGCGGAACTGGCCGCGGGATCCCCGTCACCGGCGGCGGCTGCGCCGGCAATCTCCCGCGCCGCGGGATCGTGACCCTCTGAACCATGGCCGGAGGTGCAGGGCGCGCGGCCGCGCGGGCGATGGCAGTCCAAGGCATGGTGGCGCTGCTCCTTTTTTTTGCCGCGGCCTTTGTCTCCCACCCCCTCGCCCGCGTGCACCTGATCCTGGCCGCCGGCGTCATGCCGCTCATTCTTTCGGCCATGGTTTACTTCGTGCCGGTGCTGACCCGGGGACAGCCCGCCCCGCCGCTCCTGGTCCTCGCGCCGGCGTCTGCCCTGGCCGGCGGCGCCATGGCGGCCCTCGCTTTCACGGGTGGCGCGGCTGCGCCGGCGCTTTTCACTGCCGCCGCCGCCACGGCGCTGACCGCGGTCATCGCATTGACGGTCTGGGCGTTATGGCGCGCCGCGGATTGCGTGGGAACCCCGCATCCGTGCCTGACCTGGTATCTGGCCGCCCTGGGTTGCCTGGCGGTGGGGCTGGGAGCGTCGCTGCTGATTCATCAGTGGGCCGACCAGTACTACGCCGTCAAACGGCTCCATCTCCATCTCAACACCCTCGGTTTCGTGGGCATGACGGCGTTCGGCACCCTGCAGGTGCTGATGCCGACGGTGGCCGGCGGGGCCGACGATTCGGCGGCGGAGCGCTTGCGGTGGGGCTGGCCCTGGGCGCTGGCGGGCACCGTGGCGGCGGCGCTGTCGGCAGGGTGGTGGCCAGGAGCGGGATGGATTGGCGCGCTGCTGTGGCTGGTGCCCGTGACCCGCGCAGCCTGGTCATGGAGTCATCGCTTCTCAGGCCCAGTGTTCAGCTGGCATGGCGCCGCGCCCCTGCTGGGGGCCGCGCTGGCGGGATTTGCGCTGTCGCTTCTCCTGGGCGCGCTGCATGGGGGCGGGCGGAGCGAGGCGGCCGCCGCCCTGACGCTGTTCGCGGCGGGTTTCCTGTTTCCCCTGGTTACGGGGGCCCTGACCCACCTGCTGCCGCTGTTGCTGGGGCAGGTCGAGGACAGGCGGAGCGCGGCGCGGGCGCGCCTCGGGCGGTTCAACGGCGCGCTGGCGCTGCTGTTTCCGGGCTCCTGGCTGGTGGCCCAGGCGTATCCGCGGCCGGGGGCCTTTCTGGCATTGGCGGGGCTCGGGTATTTCGGGTTCAAACTTGCGGCGGTTGCCGCCTCCGCTCGGCGCGGATAGGCCGGACGCCGGGGTATAATCGCCGCGTGCCACACGCGAGGATTTGCCCATGAGACTCACCAGCCGCTGCTTCGGCGACCATCAGAAAATCCCGGGGGACAACAGTTTCTGCGTGCCCGACGGCAAGGGCCAGTGCACGCTGGGGGGCAACAGGAATCCGGATCTCACCTGGAGCGAACTGCCTACGGGGACGCGGTCCCTGGTGCTCATCTGCCACGATCCCGACGTTCCGAGCAAGGCCGACGATGTGAACAAGGAAGGCCGCATCGTTCCCGCCTCCTTGCCCCGGGTGGACTTCTACCATTGGGTGCTGGTGGACCTGGACTGGAACTCGGGACCCATCGCGGAGCGCGAGTTCTCGGATGGCGTCACCCCCCGCGGGAAGCCGGGTCCCGAGGGTCCCCGGGGCACGCGCCAGGGCATCAATGACTACACCAACTGGTTTGCCGGCGACAAGGACATGGGCGGCCAGTATTTCGGCTACGACGGGCCTTGCCCGCCGTGGAATGACGAGCGCCTGCATCACTACGTGTTCACCCTCTATGCCCTGGACATTCCCAAGTGCCCGGTGTCGGGGGCCTTCACCGGGCCCGACGTGCTCAAGGCCATCGAGGGCCACGTTCTGGACAAGGCAATTCTTACCGGGGTTTACACCCAGAACCCCGGGGTCGGCGTGTTGTGACCTTTGGTTTGCATCAGGGAAGCGTCTAGTTTCATGGGCCCCGATTGTTCGTGGCCGCTACCATCGCGGATTTTCATGGAGGGCGCGGCATGACGGATCCGGCCCTGAATCCGGACGTGCAACGGCTCCGCCGCATCTACAAGGAGAATCACGTCATCGCGGTGGTGGGCCTTTCCGCAAACTGGTACCGGCCCAGTTTCTTCGCCGCCAAATACATGCTGGATCACGGCTACCGGGTGATTCCCGTGAATCCCCAGTACCGGGAGGTGCTCGGGCAGAAATGCTATCCGAGCCTGGCGGACATCCCGGAAAAAGTGGATATCGTGGACTGCTTCCGGAAGAGCGGGGAGATTCCCGCCATTTGCGAGCAGGCCATCGCCATCGGCGCCAAGGTGCTGTGGATGCAGATCGGGGTCGTCAACGAGGCCGCGGCCAGGCGCGCCCGGGAAGCCGGACTCGAGGTGGTGATGGACCGCTGCGTCAAGATAGAGTACGCGCGGCTCTTCGGAGGGCTCAACTGGATGGGCGTCAACACCGGGATCATCTCCTCCAAGCGGCCCCTCTGGCTGACGTATTGAGCCGCGCGCGGGGCCGGCGGCGTCCGCGGCCGCCGGATCGCGGTTTTTTTTGCACTGCTGTCCATCATTGCGCGTTACCGGTGAATAGGAATTCTTGCCATGGCGGATAGAAAATTCGGATTCGGCACCCTGTGCCTGCACGCGGGGCAGGTCCCCGACGCCGCAACCGGTGCCCGGGCGGTCCCCCTCTACCAGACCACCTCCTTCGTGTTCGACAGCGCGGACCATGCGGCGTCGCTGTTCAATCTTCAGACCTTCGGCAACGTTTACACGCGGATCATGAACCCCACCACCGCCGTCTTCGAGGAGCGGATGGCGGCGCTGGAAGGGGGGAGGGCGGCGCTGGCCACCGCCACCGGCCAGGCGGCGGAAATGACCGCCCTGCTGACCCTGTGCGAGGCCGGCGACGAGATCGTTTCGGCCTCCACCCTGTACGGCGGCACCTACACCCTGTTCGGTTTCAACTTCAGAAAGCTCGGGATCGAGGTGAAATTCGTCGACTCCGACGATCCGGAGAATTTCCGCAGGGCCATCACCGGCAAGACCAAGGCGATCTATGCCGAAACCCTGGGCAATCCCCTGATCAACGTGCTGGACATTGAAGCGGTCGCCCGGATTGCCCACGAGGCGGGTATTCCGCTGATCGTGGACAACACGGTGCCCTCGCCGTTCCTCTGCCGGCCCATGGAATGGGGCGCCGACATCGTGGTGCACTCGGCCACCAAGTACGTGGGCGGACACGGCACCACCATGGGCGGGGTGATCGTGGAGTCCGGCAGATTCCCCTGGGACAACGGAAGATTCCCGGGAATGATGGAGCCGTCCAGGGGCTATCACGGCGTGCGTTTCTACGAGACCTTCGGCGACTTCGGCTACACCATGCGCTGCCGCTTCGAGACCCTGCGCACCCTGGGCTCGGCGATCTCTCCCTTCAACGCCTGGCTCCTCCTGCAGGGGTTGGAGACCCTGCACCTGCGCATGGAGCGCCACTGCGCCAACGCCCTGGCGGTGGCGAAGTTCCTCGAGGACCATCCCCTGGTGAACTGGGTCAATTACCCCGGACTGCCGGGCAACAAGTACCACGGTCTGGCCCAGAAGTACCTGCCCAAGGGGGCGAGCGGACTGCTCACCTTCGGGGTCAAGGGTGGGATGGAAGCGGGCATTCGATTCATCGAATCGGTGCAGTTCCTGTCCCACCTGGCCAACATCGGGGACGCCAAGACCCTGGTGATCCATCCGTCTTCCACCACTCACCGGCAGATGACGGAAGAGGAGCAGATCAAGGCCGGCGTGACGCCGGACATGATCCGCATTTCCGTGGGCATCGAGGAACTGGACGATATCCTGTGGGATATCGATCAGGCCCTGCAGCGTTCCCAGGACAAATGAATCGGGGTGATAGAATGACGCGCTTTGCGGGGAGGGTGCTTTCATGACAAAGGACTTTGCGATTTTGCGCGTGGCGCCCGGCCTGATGCTCCTCGGGGTGGCGCTGATCGTGTCCGCGGCGGGCAAGACCGTAGCCCTTGGAAACTTGGGCTACGGTGTCCAGGTTCCCGATGCCTGGGTGCAGGAGCAACCCACCAACACCATGCGGCTGGCCCAGTTCCAGATTCCCGCCAAGGGACAGGAGCCGGCCAGCGTGATCGCCTACTATTTCGGGCAGGGGAGCGGCGGCTCCATCGAGGCCAACGTTCAACGCTGGGAATCCCAGTTCACGACCGCGGACGGCAAGCCGGTCAAGGCGACCCAGCGCAAGGCCAAGGCCGGGGGCTTCCCCGTTACCTGGATCGAGCTCAACGGAAACTATGCCCGGGGGGTGGGCATGGGTCCCCAGGGAACGGTGCTGCCCAACCAGACCCTGTTGGCGGCCATCGTGGAGACGCCCAAGGGCAACGTCACCTTCCATCTCTACGGGCCCAAGGCTAGCGTGGCCCAGAGCCGCAGGGCCTACGAGGGCATGGTGAACAGCATCAAGTAGGCGCCGGCCGCCCGGGTGCCGCAGTCCCGCAGGGGGAAGCCGCTCATTCCGGCAGCGCGTTGGAAAGCATGATGGCGGCTTCCGCGGCGCCGGTGGCGGCGACCAGGGGCGCCGTGTCCCGCGCCAGCAGCGCGAGCAGCTCTTCCGCGAATGCCCCTTGTTCCAGCCGCTCCCGGTCCACCTCGGCGCAGGTGGCGTTCTCCCGCAGCCATTCCACCAGGGGCGGCTCTTCCGGCCAGCCGGCACGCCGCACATAAAGCACGCGGACCCGGTTGCAGGCCGCCTCGGTGAACGTGCCGTAGCCCGGCTTGGTGATCACCGCGTCGCAGGAGGCCAGCAGCTCGGTAAATCCGAGGCCGGCGGCTTCGATGGCCAACGCATCGGGGCGGGCCGCCTGCCAGGAAGCGGGCACCAGCCAGCGGACGCCCGGGAGCCGGGGCCACCCTTCCAGGGGCAGGCGCATGGGTATGCCGCCCAGGGCCACCATCACCAGGCGCTCTGCCGCGGGGATGCCCAGCTTGTGCTCCAGGTAAGCCCGCCGGGAGCCGGCGATGCGCGCCACGGGACCGATGGTGCGCACGTTGTGCAGATCGGCCATGGCCATGCCGGGGCTGAGCCGCAGAAACGCGCCCGCACCGCGGTAGGCAGCGAGCATTTGGTCGTGAATCGCCGGTGCCTGAGGGACATGGCCCAGGGTGCCCAGGAAGATGTCCGCCCAGTTGAGGGAGCTCATGGCCACCGCAGGTATCCCGGCCCGGGACGCAGCGGCCAGGGGCAGGTAAGGGACATTGGCGAACAGCAGGTCCGGGGCCAGGGCCTCCAGGCGCTCGGCCTCCCGGGCAACCCGCTCCTCCCAGCCCCGGTGGAATTCCAGATACCGGGCGGCGCTGGCGTCCAGGTCGAGATCCACCGCGTTCCTCATCACCATTCCGAAATCCAGGGCTTCGATCACGTGCTCGAAGGGCGCCTCGATCCGGCGTTCCAGCACTTCCCGCGGCAGCGCGCTGCGCACGGTGATCCGGATGTCGGGCCGCCGGTACCACAGCTCGTTCAGCACCGGCCCGGTCTGGGAGAGATGGCCGTAACCGTGGGAGGAGATGTCAGCGAGGAGCCGGCGGCGCATGGGGCGATCATTCAAATCGGCGAATTATAGGCGAATCCTCCCCTTGCGCCGGGGAAAAGCCCTTGGGCGCCTCTCAGCGGCCGGGCATCCGGCGGCGGCCCCGGCAAAGGCTTATCATGACGCCATTTCCGATAGGACGGGCCGCGGTCATGAGAACCTTTTTCCTCCCATTTCTGTGTCTGCTGGCGTTGTTGCCATGGGCGTCCGGGGAGACGGCGCATTTGCCGCCGCTGCCCGGGGAGGAGCCGCTGATCGCTGCGCGGGAGCCCCAGCGGGTGGTCGATATTTTCCTGGAAGCCGTGGATCGCGGGGAACTGGTGGTGATGGGCCGCAAGCTGGACCGTTCCATGATCACGCCGGCCCGGGTCGAGTACGTGTACGAGTTGGACGGCCGGGCGCCGGTCATCAGGATTTACGCTCACCTGAACCAGCCCCTGTCGGTTCCGGAAATGGCCGATTGCTCGGTGAAGGGCATCAGCTCGACCCTTGGCAGCGATGGCCATATCGCCGAAACCGAGGCCCACGTCTGGCCCCGCTGAGGATCGAATCCCCGGGCCGGGAATCGCCTATACTGCCGGGGCGGAGGCTCATCATGACGGACGAATCCCGGAAAGCCATCCTGGCGGCCCTCGACCTTTCCGAGGCCTCGGGTGCGATCCTGCGGCAGGTTGCGGGCTTGGCCCAGGCGTTTCGGGCCCGGGTCTGGCTGATCCACGTGGCGGAGCCGGATCCGGAATTCGTCGGCCGGGAAGTGGATCCCGGGGTGATGCGCGATGACCTGGCCGAGGAGTACCGGAAGGAGCACAGGGAGTTGCAGCGCCTGGCCGAGGACCTGCGCAACGACGGACTGGAAACCACGGCCCTGCTGGTGCGGGGGCCGACGGCGGAGAAGATCCTGGAGGAAGCCCGCCGGCTGCGGGCGGACCTGATCGTGGTCGGCTCCTACGGCAAGGGCGGCGTGCGGCGCCTGCTGTTTGGCAGCACCAGCGAGGACGTGCTTCAGTCGGCCGGCGTGCCGGTGCTGGTGGTTCCCACCCACGAGCAGGCGCTGAATCCGGAACAGGACTGAGGAATGGCGAACACCCGGCGCGAGTCCTTCGCGGCGTTCGTGCTGGACCAGCTTTCGGCGCTGCCCGGAGTGGCAGCCCGGCGCATGTTCGGCGGACAAGGGCTCTACCTGGGCGACGCATTTTTCGGGATCATCCATGACGGCCGGCTTTTCTTCCGCACCGACGAAGGGTCGCTCGGCGAGTATGTGTCCCGCGGCATGAAGCCCTTCCAGCCCAACCCGCGGCAGACCCTGAAGAATTACCTGGAGGTGCCGCCGGACGTCATAGAGCGGCCGCGGCTGCTGTGCGTTTGGGCTGAACGCGCCGCGGCATCCAACCGGATCCGGAAATGATCGAGCTCTGCCAGTTTCCCACGGCCTACGGGCTTCCCAACTTGAGCCCGTTCTGCATGAAGGTGGAAACCTACCTGCGCATGGCCGGGCTGCCCTACGAGATCCGCTGGAAGAGCGCCCCGTTCGGGGCGCCCAAGGGCAAGCTGCCATTCATCCGCGACGGGGAAACCCGCGTCGCCGACTCCAGCTTCATCATCGAATATCTCAAGGGACGCTACGGGGATCCGCTGGACGGATGGCTCGATTCCGAACAGCGCGCGACCGCCCTCGCGTTTCAGCGCCTGATGGAGGAGCACCTCTACTGGGCCGTGCTCCACTTGCGCTGGTTCGATGACGCCAACTGGCCCAGTACCCGGCGGGCGTTTTTCGGCGGGCTGCCGCCGGTGCTGCGGACCCTGGTTCCCAGGCTGGCGCGCCGGGGCATGACCCAGGAGCTGCATGGCCACGGCATGGGGCGTCATTCCGGGGAAGAGGTCGTTGCCCTCGCAAACGCCGACGTCACCGCCATCGCGGCCCACCTGGGGGACAAGCCCTACTTGATGGGTGATGAGCCCTGCAGCCTGGACGCCGTGGGCTACGCTTTTCTCGCCAACCTGCTCTGGGTGCCCCTGGCGCGCAACCCTATCCGCGACGACGCTCTGGCTTATCCCAACCTGGAGACCTATTGCCAGCGCATGAAGGCGAGGTATTACCCGGAGGCATGAGGGCGGCGGCCCGTCCGCCGGGTCAGCCGGTTAGGGCGGTGGGAACCACGATTTCCGAATGCAGGGTGCGGTGAACCGGGCACCGGTTGGCGATCTCCAGCAGGCGCTGGCGCTGGCTCTCGTCCAGTTCGCCCTCCACGTTGATCACGCGCTCTATGCTGTCCACTTTTCCTTCGCGGGTCTCGCATGTCTCGCAATCGGTGGCGTGGATTTCCTCGTGCTTGAGGTCCACCGTGACCCTGTCCAGGGGCCATTTCTTCTGGGCCGCGTACATGCGCAGGGTCATGGAAGTGCAGGCGCCGAGGGCTGCCAGCAGCAGGTCGTAGGGCGAGGGTCCCGCGTCGTTGCCTCCGGCCGCGGCCGGCTCGTCGGCCACCAGGGTGTGGCGCCCCACGCGGATGGTCTGGGTGTAGCGGCCGCTGCCGGCATCCGAGACCCTCACCACGCTGGATGGCAGATCCTCCACCGGGAGCCCGGCCTGCTCCAGATAGCGGCTGGCCCATGCCGCCAGCACCGCGGCCACGTACTCCGCGTCGGCGCGCCTGGTGAGCAGGTGGTCGGCGCTGTCCAGGGACACGAAGCTCTTGGGATGCTTCGCCGCCATGAAAATGCTGGCGGCATTGTCCACGCCCACCACCTCGTCCCGGGGGGAGTGCATCACCAGCAGCGCCTTGCGCAGATTGCCGATGGCGTCGCCGCTGTCCAGGGCCGCGATGTCATCCAGGAGCTGTCTGCGGATGCGGAACTTGCGGTTGCCCAGGGATACCTCGGCCTCGCCCCGGGCCTCTATTTCCGGAACGGCATGCTCCATGAGATGCCGCACGTGGCCGGGCTGGTAGGGCGCGCCGAGGGTGGCCACCGCGACTGCTTCGGGAACCCGGCCGGCGGCCGCCAGCACCGCCGCGCCGCCCAGGCTGTGACCCACGAGAATCCGTGGTGCCTGGTGGTTCTGCCTCAGCCAGTCGGCTGCCAGCACCAGGTCGTCCACGTTGGAGGAAAAATTGGTGCTGGCAAAATCCCCTCCGCTGCCGCCGAGCCCGGTGAAGTCGAAGCGCAGGGTGGCGATGCCGCGCTCCGCCAGGGCGGCGCCAATGCGCACGGCGGCCAGGGATTCCTTGGAGCAGGTGAAACAGTGGGCGAAGAGCGCGAATGCCCGGGGGCGGCCCAGGGGCAGTTCCAGGCGTGCGGCGAGATCCGTGCCCTGGGATCCGGTAAAGGTGATCATGGAGCGGGTGTCGGACATGGCGGAATCCTTCAGTCGCGGGGGTCTGGCCGGTGGAAGGCGATGTCGCCGAACCAGGCCACGGCATGCTCCCCGGTATTGTCGGTGTCGCTGGCGACGGCGACTCCCTTGACCGGCGGCGGGTCTTCGCCGAAGGCGGCGCGAAAATCCTTGACCAGATCGCGCTCTTCCGTGACCCAGCGCCCCAGGTCGCGGCTGCCGCTCCTCACCACCACCATGCGAACCCTCCCGGTGTAGGCGTTGGGCGCGATGGTGCCGGCGGGGGCCCTGGCAGCCCACACATAGCAGAGTGCCGCGGCGGGAACCTCCGCGCCGTACACGACCCGGGCGATCCCGATCCGGGCGCGTTCGGCGAGAGAGAGCTTTTTGGCATCGTAGTCGAACAGCACATAGAGGCGCGCCGGAAAATCGTCGCCCTGCCGGGTGCGCAGATCGGCTTTCTCCAGCAGGTTTTCCACTTTCCAGCGCCAGCGCATGAGCGGGAAGGCGCCGGGGTCGAAAGACAGGTTCCGCAGCAGAGCGGACACGGAAGCGTTGGCTTCTCCCCTGAGCACGGTGGTTCCGGCGTCGGACACCAGCCGGTACTCCGTGTGGCGCGGATGCCGGCTGAAGCTGTAGGGCATCCATTCCGGTGGCGGCGCGCCCGGCGTCATGGTCGAGAAGCGGGCGGCGGGAACTTCCGGCGGAACCGCCGCCTGGGCGGCGCCGGCCAGGGCAAGAACAAGAACGGCGGCGAAGATCATGACGCGGAGGTGGCCGCCAGCGGAGAAAGGGCGGCGTCTTCCAGCAGCCGGGCGTGGTCCTGCGGCCGGTCCAGGTCCCAGAGGGGCGCGAGTTCCTCCCAGGACCAGCCCAGGGCCCGCAGCCGTTCCCGCGTCTGTTGCAGCACCGTGGCCGACCCCCAGGCGATCCCCTGGAACAGGGCCGATGAAATCCGGCGCGCGCCGATCAGCACATAGCCGCCGTCTTCCGCAGGTCCCAGCACGATGTCGGCCCCCCGCGCAAGCCGGTCCCGGGCCTGGCGAAGGTAGTCCGCGGTGTAGCCCGGGCAGTCGCTGCCGATGAGGATCGGAACATTGCCCCGTGCAAGGGCGTGACCCAAAGCGTGCTCCATGCGGTCACCCAGGTCTCCGGCTCCTTGCGCGAGGAGCTCCGCCCCGTAGCGGTCCCGGCATGCGCCGAAGAAACGGCCGCCCGTCCCCGCCTCGCACCACAACTCCACGGGACCGGCGCCGCTGGCTGCGGCGACCTCCAGGGAATGACGGATCAGCCGCTCATGGAGCGCGGCCGCGCCTTGCGGACCCAGCACCGGTATCAGGCGGGTCTTGGTTCTTCCCGGTTCCGGCGACCGGGCAAAGACCTGGATTCGGAAATCAGGTCCGCCCGCGTTCATAGATCCGCGCCAGTTCGCCGGGGTCGGCGCCCAGGAAATACATGAGCCGCAGCCGCCACATGAGAAGGATGGTGCCCAGCACCCCGTTCTCCTCCCAGCGCCGGCTGGAGGTTACCACACGTTCCCGCAGGCAAAGGGGCGGGCCCAGGCGCTTCATGCTCCGGCTGAAGGCGATGTCCTCCATGAGCTGCTGCCGCGGAAATCCTCCCGCCCGGGCGAACGCCTGCCTGGTCACGAAAATGGCCTGATCGCCGGTGCAGATGCCCGTGACGCGCGAGCGCCAGTTCATCATGCGTTCCACCATGCGCAGCATGGCATGGGGGCCGGAGAGCCGGACGTCGAAGCGCCCCCAGAGGGCGCCGGTCCGCTGCAGGCCCTGCACAATCAGCGTGTCCGCGGCTTCGGGCAACTCGGTGTCCGCGTGCAGGAACAGCAGCACCTCACCCTTCGCCACGGCGGCCCCGACATTCATCTGGGACGCGCGACCGGCGGGGGCGCGGACGACCGCGTCCGCGAGAGGTCGG
>Ga0210334_10534079_pt1 | contig 40022 bp, 39 predicted proteins | sample S306metaT_FD_164440 | JGI IMG/M metagenome (GOLD analysis project Ga0210334, IMG submission 164440) | Metatranscriptome of estuarine sediment microbial communities from the Columbia River estuary, Oregon, United States - S.306 (Metagenome... | ecosystem: Environmental > Aquatic > Marine >... | reverse complement strand
GTCGTTGTGGATGTAAGGCTGGCGGTGGCGGGCGCAGTCGGCCCACACCCCGGCCGCGCTGATGGGATAGTGCCGCTGGTAGACGGCCTGGCACTGGCGCAACGTTTCCGCCGACCAGGTGCCGAGCTCGATGGTCTCCTGGTCCTCGTTGACCAGGTGAAAGTAGCCGATCTTGCTGCCCGTGACGTCCACCCCGGCCTCGATGGCGAGGGAATAGATCCGCGGCTCGTCCGCCTCCAGGGCATCGCGATAGAGGTTCAGCAGCAGGGACCGCGCCCTGGCGGGAACCGGTTCGCTGGATTCAATCGGCATGAGCGCTCATGGGCGACGGGAAAGCGGACGCACAGTATCTTACCGGGTCGGGGCGTAATGAGATTGATCGCCCCAGCCTTCCTTGGAAGCGGGAGACAGAAACGCTCCTGTAACCATAGTTCAATCCAGGGAAATGGGTCGCACAGCCGGCGGCTCGCATAAAATGCCGTCTCATGTGTGGCCGCTATGCCCTTCACAGCCAGCCTGAAGTGATCGCCCTGCAGTTCGGGCTCGCGGAGCCGCCCGCGGCGCTGAGGCCCCGCTATAACATCGCCCCCAGCCAAGACGTGCCCGTGATCCGCCTGGGCGCGGACCGCAAGCGGGAGATGGTGCCCATGCGCTGGGGACTGGTTCCGCACTGGTCCAAGGAGCCCAAGACGGGTTACAGCACCATCAACGCCATGGCCGAAACGGTGGAGAGCAAGCCCGCCTACCGGTCGGCGTTCCGGCGCCGGCGCTGCCTGGTTCCGGCCAGCGGCTGGTTTGAGTGGCAGCCCACGTCCACAGGCAAGCAGCCGTGGTATTTCAGGCCCAGGGAGGGCGAGTTGCTGGCCTTCGCGGGCCTCTGGGAGCGCTGGGGCGAGGGCGAGCAGGCATTCGATTCCTGCACCATCATCGTGACCGACGCCAACGACCTGGCGCGCCGGATCCACAACCGCATGCCGGTGGTGCTCGGCCGCGAAAGCTACCGCGCCTGGCTCGATCCCGGGACCAGCGACCCGGGCGCCCTCAAGCCGCTGCTGGTGCCCTGCCCCGCCGACTGGATCGAGGTTTATCCCGTGAGCACCCGGGTGAACTCCCCCAGGAACGACGACGCGGGTTTGCTGGAGCAGGTGGGGGCCGCGTGACCCCGGGGCGGCTCCCGGCCGGGTGCCGCGTTGATTCCCGTTATGCGAAAATTAATTCCTTTTCAAGGCGCCGCCGGCGATTGAAATCCTTTTCCGGCCGGCCCAGCCTTGATGGCATGTCTTTGGAGCGCACCGAAAAATGATGTCGAATCGGTTTTCGCGCGAGCGGGCGCTGGTTTCCGCATTTGTTCTCGCCCAAGGGCTGCTGGCGCTTCCCGCCTGGTCCGCGCAACCGTCTTTCGACTGCGGAAAGGCGGCCGCGGGCAGCATTGAAGAGATGGTGTGCGGGGACGACGGGCTGTCGGCCCTGGACCGGAAGCTGGCCGAGGCGTACCGGGCCGCGTCCAGGAAAGCGGTGAACGAGCACCCGCCAGTGCTCAAGGCCGGGCAGCGGGGCTGGATCAAGAGACGCAATGAATGCTGGAAGAGCGACAACAAGCGGGGCTGTGTCGAGGAGGCCTACCGCGCGCGGATCGCGGAGTTGCAGGCGCAGTACCGCCTGGTCCCGGGAACCGGGCCGGTCTTCTACGCCTGCGACGGCGACCCTGGTAACGAGGTGGTCGCCACCTTCTTCAAGACCGATCCCCCGACGCTGATCGCCGAGCGTGGCGACCGGGTCTCGCTGATGTACCTGCAGCGGTCCGGCAGCGGCGCACGCTACCAAGGCCGCAACGAGTCCCTCTGGGAGCACCAGGGCGAGGCCCTGATCACCTGGGGCCACGGCGCTCCGGAAATGCGGTGCAAGGTCACGCGAGAGGCGGCCTCCGGAAGCGGGCGGTGAGCGGCCATTGTTGAGTTTCGCGCGGCGCATGCTTGACCGGCCAGTCCTGCTTCGGGCCCTCGGCGCTGCCGCTGTGGCGGCGGCGCTCTCCGGTTGCGCGAGTCCCCTCCCCCACAAGCCGCCGCCCCCGGATCCTCCCGGCGATTTCGTCACCCTGACCCGTCCGGTCATCGCGGTGGGCGATACCCAGGAGCACGAAGCCGCCGGTTTTCCCTTGCACGACAACAGCTCCGCGGTGGACGCCTACGTGGAAGTTACCCAGCGGCCGCCGGAGCAGCCCCTGTTCGGACGCCACGTCCTGGAGTGGGCGCTGCAGGCCCATTCCCGGGAGTTCGTCATCCATCTCGGCGATGTGCTTGACCTCTCCTGCGAATCCGAGCTCGCACGCATGGATCACATCCTGGAATCGTCCCGGCCCTTTACCGTCATCCTGCCTGGCAACCATGACGGCCTGATGTTCGGCATCTTCAACTACAACGTGTTCGAGGCCGCCCTGGATCCCGACGCGCAGAAATGGGACCTCGGGTGCCGGCGGGCGGGGCGGGATGGGGGTAGCGACCCCGGCCCGTCTGCCCGGGGCGCGGCGGTCACGCGGCGGGAATTCATCGTGGATTACATTGCCCGGCTGGCGCGGGATCCGCGCCTGGGCGCTACCCTGCCGCTGCCGCCCAAGGACCCGGATGTCCGCTTCAGCTGGCGCAGCCCTTCGCCCGACGCCTTCCTCGACGGCATGGAGGCCCGGCTCGTGGAGGGGCGCGATTTCGGGCGCTCCTTCCTGGCCCAAAATTTCCGTCTACCAGCGACGGAGCAGGCGCCGCGCCGGGTGCGCATCATCGGCCTCGACACCAACCAGGTGGGCGCCGTCGTGGGCGCCCTCGACACAGTGCGGGGCCTGAGCCCCGGGAGCATCGGGCATGTGTACCAAGAGCAGCTTGATGCCGTTGCCCCCTGGGTCGAGGAAGCCCGCCGCAACGGGGACATCGTGGTGTTCGCCGGGCATCACAACTGGGCCCGGATCAGCTGGGGCTCCCAGGCCCGCATCGCCCAGCTGGCTCGGGAACTGGATCATCCGCTGGTGTACATCTCGGCTCATACCCACCGCGGATTCTGGGCCCTGCATCCCGTCGCCGGGCGCAAGCTGCTGGAGCTCAACGTGAGTTCCCTCTCCGACTGGCCCATCGCCTACCGGCGCATCGCCTTTGGCTACGACCGGGAACGCAACCGCATCAAGGTCATGGGGGATCTGATGCCGAGGCTTGCCGCGCCGGCCCAGAGCGACCAGGATCTGCTGTCGGCGTGGAAGGCGGCGGCCTGCGCCCGGTCCGGCGTGAACCAGGGGCACATCGAGAAGGAGGATCTCGCGATTGTGCAGGAGCAGCGGGCGGCCCGCGGCTCGCTCATGGATTGGGTTTACCAGGGCTTTGGCGAGTGGTGCGAATCCTGCCTCAAGGAACTCTACGACGGCGCCCATCGCTATCACGACGAGATGCTGGAGGTGGTGGACGAACTTTACCGGGACCTCGGCGACACGGAGCAGGCGGAACTGGAGCGGGGCAAGCGGCCGCAGGGATGCGCCGGCCTGAGCATTCCCGCCTGTATCGCGTCCCTCAAGGCGGAGCAGCCCGGCGACGTGAAATCCTCCATCGAGCTATACCGGCGCAAGGCCCTGCTGGTTGATGACCTGCAGCAGCGCCTCGACCGCCTGGAATGAAAGCCGACTGGTCCGGAGCGCGCCCCGCAAGCGTTCGGGATTCCAGTTCCGCCAGGGAACCATCGGGCCGCGCCGGGAGCGCGAATCCGGGGGGACCGGGTCGCGGCACCTCCGGAAGCGTCGCGCAGGCGAGGAGCCCGGCGGCGATGGCCACCGATGCGAGGAATGCCCGCGCGGCGCGCCAGCGGGTTCCCTGAGCCGAAGCGGCACTGACCACGATTAAGTGTGTCCCAAGGCGGCGCCTGAATGACCTATGGGGAGGGTGACGGTTGTCCCGGCAATCGGAGCACCCTTCGCGTCGCGGGCAAGACTGCACCCGATGCCGGGCTTGGAGGATTTCGCGGTCATGAGCCTCTTCGGGGAGGGGCCATCAGAAAGGATGGGCGGAAGCATTCAGCAGGCCTCTTGTGCAGCATCAACTTGATGACTTTATGAAATTTTATCAGACGGTTGCTATGCCAATCAATGACCGAGCGATTCGGGTCAGTTTGCTGTCTTTGCGTGGCTCGCCGCTCTGGTGCTCTCTAAATCGTCTATCTGGAAATTGCCGTGCACACATTCGACTCTGCAGCGGAGGCAGCCAGGACAAGGCGGCGTTCATGAGCGGCGAACATTCTCCCCGTTTTTTTCCGCGGAGCTTGCAGAGTGTAATCGTCCTTCCCTGTGCCGCCACACGCACACCCGGGAGCGCAATTGCGTCGGTAAACCATGCTTGGTGCCACATCAGCATTCCCCGCTGCCGGGGATTTGGTCCCCGGTAGTACCCGAACGCGAGCGGTCAATCAGACGCCAGGTTCGCCTCGGCGACGCCGGCGAGCGAGCGCCCCGCGTAACCCACAGCGGAGGCCTGGACGGGAACCCAGACGTAGCCAACAACCCTTGCCGAGATAGATCAACTTTGAGCGACCAAAACCAATCAAGTCCCGGATATTTGTCCTCGAAAACCTCACGGTGGCTATAAAGAAAGGAAGGTAAGTTTTCTCGCATTCAAGGGAGGTGGCATCCATGGACGCTCCCGGCCCATTGTTCCCCGGCAAGTTCGTGCCTGCTGGGAGACGCACATTTCTTAAGCGTGTTACTGCGGTATTGGCGGCGCTGGGGAGCTATTTCTTGAAGACCCGGTTCAGTCTCGCGGAAATCTTGGCGGCAACGCCCGCGGAACAGTCGGAAAATTTTGCGCCGGCCGCTATTGAGACCACGGACGTACTCCGTTACCACCCCGTATGGGTGGATGAGAGCAACAAGATTCTTCCATGGTTCTCGCCCATGGAGAACGCGTATGACCACTACCTCGACACGCTATGGACGTGGCTGCCCACGGTGCCCAACGGCCCCTCCTCCCCGTTGCCCATGTATTACCTCTACTGCGGCTTCGAGACCGGCGATCCGATTACTCCCGACACCTGGGAGAACGATTGGGGTGAGCGGATCCCGAACTTTGTCGAGTTCGGGCGACTGTATTACGCGTACACGGGGAACATTGCCCCGCTGGAGATTGCCCGGAGTCTTGCAGACTACGCCCTCGCTCACGGGATGACGCCCGCGACCTTCGCGTGGCCCAATTTTCCTTACGGCGCCGCCAGCGCCGGGGCCGCGGAAATCAACGGCGATAACGTGGCGTGGAATCTGTACGACATCCTGATCGACCTGGGCAGCGACATGGGAATGAGCTTCTACAAGCTCTATCTCGCCTATGGCACGCCCGCGTATCGCACGGCCGCCATCAATGTTGCGGATATCCTGGCTGCAAAGATCCAGCCCGGGAGCGCGACCGATTCGCCCTGGCCCTACGTGGTCAATGCCAGCACGGGCGCAGTCAGGTCCCGGTACACCTCGAACTTCGCGGGCGCACTCACGCTATTCGATCTCCTCATCGAACATGGTGAGCCCAATGCGGTGGCGTATGCAACCGCCCGTCAGACCCTGAAAAACTGGATTCTTCAGTACCCCATGCTGAACGGCAATTGGGTCGACGGGCACAGCGACAATTTCATCAACGGCACTGACAACTGGAGCAATACCGCCAAGAGCAACATGAACCTGTACCTGCTGGACAATCCTGATTTCGATCCGAATTTCCTGACGGATGTGCCCAAACTCCTGCAATGGACCGAAGACTACATGGTAGACGTGAGCACCCGGGACGGATTGCCTGGCCAGTACTATGGAGCCTCCGTGGTGGCCGAGCAGTTCGCGTACATGATGCGAATGGGATATGAAACCTCGCGCCAGGCCGCGGAATATGCGGGCTGGTATGCGGTGACCGGCGAGGAGACATACAAGGACAAGGCCTATCGCGGATTCAACTATTCGACTTACATGATGAAGGCGAGCGGAGAATCGTCGGACGGGCCCACTGACGACGTCGGGTACTGGTGGGGGGATTGCTATGGCGAAGGCCCCCGGATGTTCTTCTACGGATTCCGCGCTGTTCCCGAGTGGGCGCCGCCCGGGGAAAACCACATCCTTTATTCCAGAGCGGTGCTCAAGAACGTGGTCTATGGGTCCACCAGCGTGCAGTACACCGCCACCGACGAGGTCGGCACGGAGTACCTGCGCCTCGCATTCTATCCAGCCTCTGTGATTGTGGCTGGGGTAAACGTGCCCTTGCGCTCCGACCTGGACGCGGAGGGCTATACCCTCAGAGACCTGGGGAACGGCGATTACGCGATGGTCCTCAAAAGGGCTCGCATGGGCGAAGTCGTCATATCCACCAGCGGCGGCTCGCTGGTGTTCACGGTACTGGCAACAGCAGGTACCGGCGGGACCATAACCCCCTCAGGAAGCATATTGGTCAATGATCACGAGGACCTGACGTTCGCCATTTCGGCCGACAGCGGATATGCGGTGGCAGACGTCAGGGTCGACGAGGTTTCGGTGGGCGCAGTCATCAGCTACACGTTTGCTGATGTGACCCGAGGCCACACGATCACGGCTTCATTCAAGGCAATCAATACAGGCGGAATCATCGGTTATGGCGGGCCGGGAACAACAACCGACTATATCAGCGATGCCAGCGGTTCTTACATCAATGCCACCCGATTTCTGGCAACTGCCAATCTGAGCGTCACTACCATGAAGGCCAAGGTGCGTGGTATCACCGGGCAATACAAGTGCGCCATCTACTGTGACGGTAACGGAGTCCCACGCAATCTCCTCGCCGAAAGCGCGGAAGTTACGAACCCGCAAACGGGGTGGCAGACTTTTGCCCTCGCATCCGCCCAAACCATTCAGGCGGGCGCCTACTACTGGCTTGCCATTTGGTCGAGCCTGCGAAGCACCAGTGCCGGGATTTATTGCGATCCCTCAGGTGCGGTAACGCGGTGGACCGCCGCGCTGTCGTACGGTGCCTGGCCTGATCCGGTCGGTACCGTTGGCGGCGGCTCGTACCGGTATTGCATTTATGCAGAAGACCCCGGTTCAGTTTCAAATCTGCCACCATCGGTTTTGGCGGCGGCTTTCGCCAGTCCCAACCCCGTGAGCGGAACGGCGGCCAGTCTGAGCGTCCTGGGCGGGGACGATAGCGGGGAGGCCGACCTGAGTTACACCTGGGTTGCCACCGGCACGCCGCCCGCGCCGGTGAACTTCCTGGTCAACGGAACGAACGCTGCGAAGAACACGATTGCCACCTTCACAAGGGCGGGCGGCTACAGCCTTCTGGTGACCATCCGGGACGCCGGAAACCTCACTGCCACGAGCAGTGTCAACGTGACTGTTAACCAGACATTGATCCGAATCTCGGTCTCCCCGGCCAGTGCCAGCGTGGCAACCGGCGCGAGCCAGCAGTTCATGGCCATTGCAACAGACCAGTTCGGCGTCCCACTGAGCGCACCCCCAACCGTCACCTGGAGCGTGAGCGGCGGTGGCACGATCAGCGCAAACGGCTTATTCACAGCGAGCAACACCGCCGGCGGGCCCTACACCGTGACCGCAGAAGGCGCCGGAGCGAGCGGCACCGCCACCGGCATCGTAACCGCTGGCATCAACATCCTGGGCAATAATGTTGTGGGGAACGCGACGGACTGGAGCGGCGCGAATGATATTAATTGCTGGCGTTTCCCGGCCCCTTCAAGCTTCACGGCCACTAACATGAGAATCAATCTGGCAGCCAGGATTAGGGGAAGCATGAAGCTGGCAATATATGCCGACAATAACGGCACTCCTGGAGCCTTGCTGGCGGTGACGAACGAGGTTACCAACCCGTCCTCTGGCTGGGTGACACTTTCGCTGACCAGCGGCCTGGCCATAACATCTGGCAAATTCTATTGGTTGGCGGCCTGGTCAAACGTGGGATATGGTCCCAGGTGTCAGACCACCGGCGGAACGGCCCGGTGGGTCAGGAGAACCTACGGCGCCTGGCCCGATCCGTTGAATAACACTATGGGGCCCTACTCCAATTACGAGAGCATTTACGCGTACTGAAACAGAACCTCGCTCCCCTTGGGCCTAGGGGAGTGTTGGCCAAAATCAGGGCGCCGCCGGCGGGGAAGCTCTGCCGACACGCAGTGCGCTTTCCCCGTCAGCAGCAACCCTGCAGCAGCGAATGCCGGCGCTGGAAGGCGTTTCGGACATGAAACCTTTCAGGCGGGGGATACCAGCAAGATCGGCCGGATGCGTCGAATTGAACTTCCGCAAAATCTCAACTTGCGGAAGTTATTTTCCTTTGTCCGAAGGTTACTCGCGCAGTCGATCACGAAACCGGCGGGGTCCGGATGCGGGAGAGCCTGAATCCGCGCATCAAGTGGAGATGAGGCCCGCTTTCCCACACTGGGCCCATACGGCGTTTTAACCCCGTTTGTGCCGCGTCACCGTTTAAGGGGCATGAGCAACCCTCAACACGGAGCCCCCACCATGACTTCCCGTCGCTTTTCCACGGTTTTTGTCGCCACTCTCGTTGCCTTCCTCATCGCCGGCTGCTTCGCGCCTGAGCAGAAGTCCGCATCTCGCATTTCGCCAATCCCGGACGCCGAGGCAGTTTCTGCCGCTGGGTCCCCCACCACTCGCGAGGAAAAGAACGCCCAGGCCCTGGCCCCGGAAATGCCGGCTGCCGGCGCGCCGAGGCTCGCCAAGCAGCAAGCCGCCAGCATTACGGGACGGCCGGATTTCCGGAGGCCCTCGGAGCCCCTGGACCGGGAGGTTTACGGTCACTTCGACGACAACCCGGTCAAGCGCGTAGCGGAGCAGCCGGTTTCAACTATCGGCGCCGACGTGGACACCGGCGCGTACGCCAACCTGCGCAGGATGCTTCTTGCCGGCCGGCTGCCTCCCCGGGACGCGGTGCGGGTCGAGGAAATGATCAACTACTTCGATTACGATTATCCCCGGCCAGAGGCCGGCGGCCCGCCGTTCCGGGTCGAGACCGAGATTGCCCCTGCCCCCTGGAATCCCCGCACCCATCTTTTGCGCATCGGCATCCAGGGCGAGGATGTTTCCCGGGACCGGATGCCGCCAGCGAATCTGGTGTTCCTGGTGGACGTGTCGGGTTCCATGATGCCGCCGGAGAAGCTTCCGCTGCTCAAGTCAGCGCTGAAGCTGCTGGTCCAGCGGCTGCGGCCGGAGGACCGGGTGTCCCTGGTGGTCTACGCCGGCGCGTCGGGCGTTGTGCTGGAGCCCACTCCCGGTGACCGGCAAGGCGCGATCCTCGCCGCCATCGAGCAGCTCCAGTCCGGGGGCTCCACCAACGGCGGCGCGGGCATCCGCCTCGCCTACGCCATGGCGGAAAAAACGTTCATCCCCGGGGCCATCAACCGGGTGATCCTCGCCACCGACGGTGACTTCAACGTGGGGACGGTGAGCTTCGAGGCGCTCAAGGACCTGGTGGCCGAGAGGCGCAAGAGCGGAGTCACGCTTACTACGCTGGGCTTCGGCACCGGAAACTACAACGACCGCCTGATGGAGAGCCTGGCGGATGCGGGCAACGGCAACTACCACTACATCGACACCCTGAACGAGGCGCGCAAGGTGCTGGACGACGAGATGGCCTCCACCCTTTACGTCATCGCCAGGGACGTCAAGATCCAGATCGAATACAACCCGTCGGTGGTGGCGGAGTACCGGCTGATCGGATACGAGAACCGGGTGCTGCGGCGGGAGGACTTCGCCAACGACCAGGTGGATTCCGGGGACATGGGCGCCGGCCATCGCGTCACCGCCTTGTATGAAATCGCGCTCAGGGGCTCGGGCGGCGAGCGCCTCGAGCCCCTGCGCTATGGAGCGGGCTACACGCCCTCGTCAGCGAATGCCGGGGAACTGGCGTTCCTGCGCATCCGCTACAAGCGCCCCGCCGAGGAGCAGAGCCGCCTCTTGAAGTGGTCCGTTGCGGCTGCGACCGTCAAGCCCGACACGGCCTCGGCCTCGCCTGCCTTCCGCTTCGCGGCCGCCGTGGCGGGATTTGGCCAGATGCTGCGGGGCGCGACCTACACCGGGTTGCTCAGTTATGGCGAGGTCGAGCAACTGGCCCGCGACGCCGGGGAAGCGGATCCCTACGGATACCGGTCAGAGTTCGTGAAACTGGTGGGGCTGGCGCAGGAGCTGTCGGCAGGTTCGAAGCAGGCCGGGCGCACAGAAGTCACGCGCTGAAAATGAGCACGCGGTACGAGGTGGGAGAGAAACGGCTGGCCGCGGGGATGTCGCGGCCAGCCATGAGCCCCACTAGCGCAGAGTGCCCCTGAGCTCGCCGGCCCGGGAGTCTCCGGCGCGGCCGGTGGGCGTGTTCGGATCGAGATCGTCCGTGTGCACGACTACGGAGGCCCTGCCTTCCCTGATGGCCTTGATCACACCCTGCACGGTGCCGTTCAGCGGGTCATCTGGATCCCAGGAAACCACATCGCCGTCGGTGATGATGAAGCCCTCCGCCAGCCGGCCATTGACGGTCTCGGTGACCGTGGTTCCGGCAGGCGGACCGCCGACGAACCAGAATGCAATCGGTCCCGCGGGGTCCGTTTCGTTTACCGGATCCGGAGAAATGTGGATGTGCGCCATCAGCAGATTATTGATGCCCGCCACGTTGACACGAAATTCCAGAGCGGTGCCGCCGTCAATGACCTCCACATGAGCATTGCCGGTGGCGTTGGTGGCGATTTGCGCGCCCGCCGCGTTGAAGCCGTCGAGCTTGGCCTTGAAGCGCGTATTCCGGTCGGCGTAGGCGTTACCCGCAAACGCCATGGCCATAAACATCAAGAACAGGACTCTTCGCATAAGCTGTAACCTCCATTATCAAGAACTGGTGGGAATCAAGGACCGTTTACCGAGGGCCAAGACGGGCGAAAGTCGTCCTTTCGGCACAGGAGCCGCGTTCCGGCATGGAAACGCGGTCATTACCGCCCTCGGAGTACCCTGGATAACGCCTACAAGGGGTTGTTTATTCCATGCACCGACAAAAGGAGGACAAACACCTGCATGGCGCCTGGTCCACCGGAACATGACGGCTTCAGGCCGCCGCAGCAACACAGGGCACGCGGTGGGACCATCGTTGCGGTAACTGGGGCCGATTCCAGGTGCAGGATGGCAAATCGGCGAGCTGCCTTGGAACTGATTGGTGCCCGGAGCCGGGATCGAACCGGCACGGCCAAAAGCCGAGGGATTTTAAGTCCCTTGCGTCTACCAATTCCGCCATCCGGGCATGGATGGGATTTAATGCGATGCAACTTAGGGAATCGGACAGTTGTTGATTCTAGCAGGACACCCCAAAACTGCCGCACCGCAGCAGTGTGGGGTTGGGGATCGTATTCGCCTGTGCGCCAATCCGGTTGACGGAATGAGGTCTCCACGCCGGGAAACCCGGTTGACATTGCCGGGCTTGCGTATTCAAGCCGGAGGGGAACACCCGGATGAGCAATTCCGTTGAACTTTTTGGGGGTGATCCGGACTCTAAGCAAAAGTTGTCGGGCTTCCGTGCCCCAGCAGGCGACCTTTGGCCAATCATCTCAAAAAGATAGTCTTTGTCTTCCTGACACTGTGGCTGCCCACGCAAGGGTTTGCGGGGGTCCTGATGGGTCACGGCTGCGGGGAACATGGAGATCACGCAATTTTGGCGGAACACGGCTGGCATTCGGTCCATGCAGCGCATCACGGTCAGCCCCATTCCCACCCATCGCAACAGGACAATTCTGTGGATGCCCTATCCATGGATTGCGATGGTTGCAGCTACTGCCAGGAGTGCACTGCATCCGGCCTTGCTTCCGCACCACCGGTCTTGAGCATTTTCGGCGGTCATGAGGAGCTTTGGGCGACAATTCTGACGCCCGCGCCCGTCTACCCTTCGCTACCCGACCGACCTCCCCTCGGCTGATCTTCCCTCAGCGACTCTCATCCACGGTTCCTTCTTAAGGCCGGGCTGAAGAGTTGCCAGTGTTTACACGCTTCCTCGGCCACCCACGGCAATCGCCGCTGGCCCTGTTGACGCACCTTCAACAAACGATGAGGAGAAGACAGCGATGCGCTTGCATCTCAAGAAGGGCAGCCGCCTTGCAACACTCGGATCACTTGCCTTCGCCCTATTGCTGGCGTCAGGGACATCAACCAACGCGGGCACAACAGATCCCGCCGATCCCTCCGCGCCGGTCCCGGAACTTCGTGTGGAAACGGGTCTCGAGGGGTATCGATCCTTTGCGGACCCGCCGTTGAAGGAGTGGAGAACCGCGATTCTCGAAGCCTTCGAGGGGGCAGTAGAAATGGGATTGCCAGGGACCTATGCCCGGAAACACCCGGGTGGCGCGGATCAGCCTGCCGGCCATCAGCATGGCCATCACACCCAATGAGCGGGTCGGCCATGAGCATAGGGACCGAGTGGAAGCGGCCAATCCGCGCAATGGCTGCGCTGACCAGCGCGATACTGCTCGCCGGGTGCGCCACCTTTTCTGCGGACGGCGGATTCTCACCGGTGGAAACGGCGGCCAGGGAAAGGCTGGGGCAGGACACCCGCTGGATTCGCAGCCAGGACGACAAAGATGCGGTGCGGCAGCGGGTCAGGGAATTGCTCACCAGGCCCTTGTCTGCGGACGACGCCGTTCAGATCGCTCTTCTCAACAACCCCGGCCTGCAGGCCACCTATGCCCAGCTCGGAGTAGCCGAGGCCGAGCTTATCCAGGCCAGCCGCCTGACGAACCCGATTTTCTCCTATGCTCACGTCAAGGGCGGCGGGGAGCTGGAAATCGAGCGTGTCCTGCTCTTCAACATCTTCGACCTGGTCACGATCCCGCTGCGCACGCGCCTGGGCGAACGGCGATTCGAACAAACCAAGCTTTCGGTTTCTGGGGAGATGCTGAACATCGCCCTGGAGACGCGCCGCGCGTACTTCGGCGCCGTCGCGGCCCGTGAAAGCGTCAGGTATTTCGAGCAGGTGAAGGAGTCCGCCGAGGCTGGCGCCGAGCTTGCCGTACGCATGTACTCCGCCGGCAATTTCAGCGCCTTGCAGAGAGACCGCGAACAGGCGTTCTATGCCGAGGCTGTGGCGCAGCTCGCGCGGGCCAGGTTGGCATCAGTCGCGGAGCGAGAGCGGCTCACGCGGCTGATGGGGCTTTGGGGCGCGGAAATCAGCTTCCAGCTGCCGGAGCGCATGCCGGAACTTCCCGGATCGCCCATGACGCTCGAAAACGTGGAGCGGTCCGCCATGGAAACGCGGCTTGATGTGCAGGCTTCACAAAGCGAGCTGGCCGGATTGGCCCAAGACCTCGGGCTGACGAAGGCCACCCGCTTTATCAATGTCCTCGAGCTCGGGCCCAAGCAAGCGCGGGACAAGGAGAACAAGCTCGATGGCTACGAGATTGAAGTGCAGATCCCGCTCTTCGACTGGGGTGGCGCGCGATTGGCACGGGCCGAGTCCCGCTACATGCAGGCGGCGAACCGCCTGGCGCAGGTGGCTGTCGACGCGCGGTCCGAGGTGCGGGATGCCTACGCCCGCTATCACAGCTCGTACGCGCTGGCGAAGCATTACCGGGATGAGATCGTGCCCCTGCGCAAGCGCATCTCGGAAGAGAACGTGCTGCGCTACAACGGGATGCTGATCGGCGTGTTCGAACTGCTGGCGGACGCTCGCGAACAGGTGGCAAGCGTCAATGCTTCGATTGCGGCTTTGCGGGATTTCTGGCTTGCCGAGGTGGGCCTGGTCGCTGCCCGCAACGGCGCCCGCCCCGCCATGGGCATGGACGCGGGCACTAGCATGGCCCTGGGCGGCAGCGGCGCCCATTGAAGCACGAACCAAGGAGAACGAAATGCTGACGCGACGCAATTTTCTGGCAGGCGCCGCCGCCCTTGGTGCGGCCGCGGTGTCCCGGGTGCAGGCGGCCTCGCTGCCCGAGGCGCCGATGATGGAATACGCGGATACCCAGCCGCCTTTGAGCCCGCCGAGCGGCCCTCCCTACAACCCGGTGGTGACGCTGAATGGCTGGTCCCTGCCATGGCGGATGAAGGATGGCTGGAAGGAGTTCCATCTGGTGGCGGAGCCCGTGGTGCGCGAAGTGGCGCCGGGCATGGTGGCCCACCTCTGGGGCTACAACGGCCAATCCCCCGGTCCCACCCTCGAGTGCGTGGAGGGCGACAAGGTGCGCATCTTCGTCACCAACAGGCTGCCGGAGCACACCACCATTCACTGGCACGGCATCCTCCTGCCAAGCGGCATGGACGGTGTCGGCGGGCTGACCCAGCCCCAAATACCGCCGGGAAAGACCTTTGTCTACGAGTTCCAGATGAAGAAATCGGGCACCTTCATGTACCACCCTCACGCCGACGAAATGGTCCAGCTGGCCATGGGCATGGTCGGCTTCCTCGTGGTCCATCCCAGGAATCCGAAATTCATGCGGGTTGACCGGGACTTCGTGTTTCTTATGAACGCCTTCGACATCGAGCCCGGCAGCCGCACGCCAAAAGTGAACACCATGCTGGACTTCAACCTCTGGTCGTGGAACAGCCGGGTGTTCCCGGGGATCGACCACTTGGTGGTCCGCAAGGGGGACCGCGTGCGCGTGCGCATCGGCAATCTCACCATGACCAACCACCCGATTCATCTCCACGGCTACGACTTCCGGGTCACGTGCACCGACGGCGGCTGGGTGCGCCCCGAAGCCCAGTGGCCCGAGGTGACCATTGATGTCCCCGTGGGCGCCATGCGCGCCTTCGAATTCGACGCGGGCGAGCCCGGCGACTGGGCATTTCATTGTCACAAGTCCCATCACACCATGAACGCCATGGGCCACGACGTGCCGACCATGCTCGGGGTGGACCACCGCGGGGTCGCAGAGAAGATTTCCAACCTGATTCCGGATTACATGGTGATGGGGGACCGGGGCATGAGCGACATGGCCGAAATGGAGATGCCTCTGCCGGACAACACGCTGCCGATGATGACCGGGCGAGGACCGTTCGGCGCCATTGAGATGGGCGGAATGTTCACTGTGGTGAAGGTGCGCGAGGGGTTGGCGCGCGATGACTATAAGGACCCCGGGTGGTACCGGCACCCGCCGGGGACGGTGGCCTACGAGTACACCGGCGAAGCGCCCAGGGTATCCCGAGCCACCGGTCCGGCCGAGAGTTCCGCCGCCTTTCGGGCGCGCCGCCGCCGGGGCCATTCCTGATTTCAATCTTTGAAAGGAGAAATTTGACGATGAAACGGATACATCTGGTCATGATTCTTCCCGTGCTCCTGGCGCCTGGTGTGGTCCTCGCCCATGGCGAGGACGCCGGGCGGGCGAAGCATCCGCCGGCCGCGAAAATGGATCACAGCGAACCGGCTGCCGACGGCCATGGAGCCGCGCTTGGACAGCCGGGAAAGCCCACCCAGGCCACCCGCACCATCACGGTGGAAGCCCGCGACGACATGCGCTACGAGCCGTCCACGCTCCGGATCAAACCGGGGGAGACGGTGCGCATACGCATAAAGAACGTGGGGAAGGTTACTCATGAGGCTGTCCTGGGTACCCGGGCGGAACTGGAGGAGCACGCGGCCATGATGCGGAAGTTTCCCCACATGGAGCATGACGACCCCAATCAGGTGGTGGTCAGGCCCGGGGAAACCGGGGACCTGCTCTGGCAATTCACCAGCAAGCCGGGGGTCTATGACTTTGCGTGTCTCGTTCCCGGGCATTACGAGGCGGGGATGACGGGAAAGATTATCGTTGAATGATCATTTTTTTGACCGAGGAGGCAATTATGAAACGCTGCATTCATTTTCTCTTGACTCTGGTGTTTCTCAACGGCTCGGTTTTGGCGGGTCAGCATGATTCCGGCATGCGGGGCGACCATGGCACAAAGCCTGGCGACGGCGCTTCCATGATGAGTGGGGGACAGGGCATGGGCATGGCTGCGCCGGGAACGATGATGACGCCGGGAGAAATTAGGAAGGTTGACAAGAATCAGAGCAAGGTCACCATTCGACATGGGCCGATCGAAAACCTGGGCATGCCCAAGATGACCATGGTGTTCCGGGTGAAGGATCCAGCGATGCTTGACCAGGTTAAGCCGGGGGACAAGGTGAATTTCCATGCCGAGGATGTCGGCGGAGCCCTCACTGTCATGGGCTGGGAACTGGCGCATTGAGCGCTGGCGCTTTGGGGTCCATGGGCGCCCAGGAACTCCAGATACCTGAAGGGGTCCCAGCACTATGAGAGCTCCCGGGGGATGCCAGGCCATGAGCCGCGTGGCAAAACTGGCTGTGCTGATCTTGATCTTCGTCTTCGGCCAATGGGTCGCGCTCTCCCATGCCTGCGCCCTGCCTACGCACCATGCCGCCATCGCATCGTCCCACAGTGCCTCCTCAGAGCACGCACCCGCCGACGATGACGAGCTGTTGTGCCTTGCAACGGCAGTGGCCGGGGATGAGGTGGCGGACGCCGTGCTTTCGCCGCTGGCGAGCGACCTGTCGGGAGCCGAGCACGCGCCAGCACTGCGGCCTCCGGCTCTCCCCCCCCTTGGCCGTCATTCCGCTTCCAGAGCATTCCTTTCATCAGATCCCCGGGCGCTATTGACCCTGTTCGGCCGCCTGCGCATCTGATTTTTCCTTTCCCGCGGGAAATCCCGCAATGAGAACGCCTGTCGCCAAGACACCTTCGGCGACCTTCGTTGCATTCCCTTTCGGAAAGGATTGGCATGTCCACCCTCTCTTCCCGTGCCCGGCCCGCCGCCTTCGGGCTGCTTGGGTTTGCCCTGCTGTTGACCCTCTATTTCGTAGTGCTCACCCTGGTATCCGGATGGGCGTTCACCCTCAGCCAGTTCCAGGAATTCTGGTATTACATCCTGCCCCTCGCCGCCGGCTTCGGCCTGCAGGTGGGGTTGTTCACGCGCCTGCGCCATGTGGTGAACGCGGGCGCGGGCGGCGTCGTCGCCGCGTCGGGCACCACCTCCACCGCCGCGATGATCTCCTGCTGCGCCCACTACCTGACCAACGTGGCGCCAGTGCTGGGGGCAACGGGGCTGGTGACCTTCGCCGCCCAATACCAAGTGGAGTTCTTCTGGATCGGCCTGGCGTTCAACGCCGCCGGCATCGTGTATATCGGCAACAAACTCATGCAAGCCGCCAAGGAGCACGCCCAATGCGCCCAAGCCTGATTCTTCCCTTGTTTTTGCTCGCGGCCACACTGGCCGCCACCGTTCCCGCACCGTTTGCCACGGCCGCGCCCGGCCTGTCGCCCCAGTCGAGTTCCATGGGTGAGGTTACGGTCGAAGTCACTCCCCGGATTGCGGCGGGTCGGGAGTGGCAGTTCGAGGTCGCATTCAATACCCATTCCCAGGAACTCAACGACGATCTGGAGAAATCCGCCCTGCTGATCGCCGATGGCAAGGAAGTCCGGCCCAGTGGCTGGAAGGGCGACCCTCCCGGGGGCCACCACCGCAAGGGCGTGCTCAGCTTCGCTGCGCCTGCTCCCCCGCCTTCCTCGGTGGAGCTTCGGATACAGCGCCCCGGAGAGTCGGCGCCGCGGATATTCCGCTGGCAAGTAAGGTAAGCACCTCTTGGAGCCCGGACCATGAACGCAGCCTCAAGTCACGCGACGGACCCGGTGTGCGGAACGAAGGTGGACCCAAAACATGCCTCTGCCACGCTCCAGCATCAAGGTACCGTTTATCACTTCTGCTCTGCACACTGCCGCGGCAAGTTCCAGGCAAACCCGGAACGTTACGCCGGCGGCGGAACCGGAGGCCCCCAGGGGCATGAACACGCTGCGCACACAGCCCGGGAGCAGCCAATGCCCGCGGCGTCCGCTTCCGGCATACCGGTCTATACCTGCCCGATGCATCCGGAGGTGCGGCAGGCGGGCCCGGGCAACTGCCCGACGTGCGGGATGGCGCTGGAACCCGAAACACCCCCGGCGTCCACGGCCAAGACCGAATACGTGTGCCCGATGCATCCCGAGATCGTGCGCGACGAACCCGGAAACTGCCCCATCTGCGGCATGGCGCTGGAGCCGCGCACGGCCACGGGCGCGGAAGAGGAGAACTCCGAACTCGCTGACATGAGCCGGCGCTTCTGGGCGAGCGCCGTCCTGTCGCTGCCGCTGTTCCTGGTGGCGATGGCCGCGGAATTCTTTCCGGGCAAAGTGTTTTCCGTGATCGCGCCGGAACCGCTGCAATGGCTGGAGCTGACCCTCGCTACCCCAGTTGTGCTGTGGGGCGGTTGGCCGTTCTTCGTGCGCGGTTGGCAATCAGTGGTGAATCGCAGCCTCAACATGTTCACGCTGATCGCCCTGGGCGTGGGTGTGGCCTGGGGCTACAGCGTGGTGGCTACCCTGCTGCCGCAGATCTTCCCGCCCGGCGTTCGCACCATGGGCGGGCTGGTTCCCGTTTACTTCGAGGCGGCCGCGGTGATCACCACCCTGGTGTTGCTGGGCCAATTGCTGGAGCTGCGCGCCCGCAGCCGCACCAGCGCCGCCATCAAGATGCTCCTGGGCCTGGCGCCGAAGACCGCGCGCATCGTCCGGGAGGAAGGGCGGGAGGAGGACATCTCCTTGGACCAGGTCAAGCCGGGAGACCGCCTGCGGGTGCGGCCCGGCGAGAAGGTGCCGGTTGACGGGACGGTCCTGGAGGGTTCCAGCAGCGTGGACGAATCCATGGTGACCGGTGAATCCATCCCGGTGGAGAAGCACTCCGGGGAGCGGGTGATCGGAGCCACCGTCAACGGCACCGGCAGTCTCCTGATGCGGGCGGAGCGGGTCGGCGCCGACACGCTACTGGCCCAGATTGTGCACATGGTTTCGGAGGCGCAGCGCAGCCGGGCCCCCATCCAGCGCCTGGCGGACGTGGTTTCATCCTATTTCGTGCCGGCGGTGGTCGTGATCGCGATCGCGGCGTTCATTGTCTGGAGCGTCTGGGGACCGGATCCCCGCCTTGCCTTTGCCCTCATCAGTGCGGTTTCCGTTCTCATTATCGCGTGCCCCTGCGCCCTGGGACTGGCCACCCCCATGTCCATCATGGTGGGCACCGGCCGCGGCGCCACTGCGGGGGTGCTCATCAAGAACGCGGAGGCACTGGAGATCATGGAGAAGGTGGACACGCTGATTACCGATAAGACCGGGACCCTGACCGTGGGCAAGCCCAGGCTCACCGAGGTAGTGGCCCTGAAGGGCTTCCAGGAGGACCGGATCCTCGTCCTGGGAGCGAGCCTGGAGCGGGCCAGCGAGCATCCCCTGGCGGCCGCCATTGTCGCCGGCGCCGAAGAGCGCGGCCTGAAGCTTGTCTCCGCCGGGGATTTCCGCTCCGTCACCGGCAAGGGGGTCACGGGCAGGGTGAACGAGGCCCAGGTGGTCATCGGCAATCGCCGCATGCTGGAAGATTTGCGGGTGCCGGTGGAGGCCCTGGCTCAGCGGGCCGACGCGATGCGCGGCGGGGGACAGACGGTTATGTTCCTGGCCATTGACGGCAAGCCAGCGGGCTTGATCGGGGTCGCCGATCCGGTCAAGGAAACCACGCCGGAAGCAATCCGTGCCCTCCACGAGGAGGGATTGCAGGTGGTCATGATCACGGGCGACAACGAGGCTACGGCCAGGGCGGTAGCGAAAGAACTGGGCATAGACCGGGTGCTGGCAGAGGTGCTGCCGGAGCAGAAGACCGAGGCGGTGAAGAAGCTCCAGGCCGAAGGCCGCGTGGTGGCCATGGCCGGGGACGGCATCAATGACGCCCCGGCGCTGGCTCAGGCCCAAGTGGGCATCGCCATGGGCACCGGCACCGACGTGGCAATGGAAAGCGCCGGTATCACCCTGGTGAAGGGAGATCTGCGGGGCATTGTCCGCGCCCGGCGCCTGAGCCACGCCACCATGCGCAATATCCGGCAGAACCTGTTCTTCGCCTTCATCTACAACGCGCTCGGCGTGCCTGTGGCGGCCGGAGTGCTCTACCCCTTCTTCGGCGTACTGCTGTCGCCCATCATCGCCGCCGCCGCCATGAGCTTCAGCTCGGTGTCGGTGGTGGGCAACGCCCTGCGGCTGAACCGGGTCAGGCTCTGAGGCGCACCAACCATGTGTCACCTGATTCTTGCCCTTCCCCTGATCGCGCTACCGGTGTTCTGGCTGCTGCCGTGGGGGGCCGCCTTCACCGTGTACGGGTCGGTGCTGGTCGCTACCGGGATAGTCTATGGGCTGATCATGAAGGCCATGAAAATGCCGCCCGAGTCCGGAGCCGAGGCGCTGCTGAACGCCGCGGGGCGCGTGCGCAGCGTGGAAGGCTTCAGTGCCACCGTCTGGATCAGGAGCGAATTGTGGTCCGCGGATAACGCCGGCGGAACCCTGGCGGTCGGCGACACGGTCACGGTGGAGGGCATTGATGGGCTCCGTCTTAGGGTACGCAAGACCTGCCCTGCATCTTCTTGCGGCAGTGGATGATCGCCGCGCTTGAACACTTAGGAGACGCGATGATGTGGAATGGTCACGGATGGGGAATGGGAGGGGATTTCGGCATGGGATTCGGGATGATTTTTTCGGTGCTGTTCTGGATGCTGGTGATACTGGGCATTGTCATCCTGGTCCGCTGGCTCACCACGGGCAGGTCGCAACAGTCCTCCGCCCCGGCGCGGGAATCCCCTCTCGATGTCCTCAAAAATCGCTACGCCCGAGGCGAGATCGGGAAGGAGGAATTCGAGGAGAAGAAACGCGACCTCGAGCAGTGACGCCGCCTTGCGGCGCCGCGGCCAAGGGGTTGCAGCTATTTACGCAACGGTGGACAGCGACCGGCGGGCCGCGCGCCGCTGGAAGCAGCTAAGGAAAAACTGGAGGCGGGGGTCGGAATCGAACCGGCGTCCACGGCTTTGCAGGCCGCTGCATAACCACTCTGCCACCCCGCCTTGGGGTACGCCCGATGGCGCCGGGCATGGGCATCAAAAAAGGGAAAACGGAGCCCCGATTCCGGACGCGAGGCCTTGCTGTGCAAGAGCCGTCGGCCGCTGACCGCGCTTCATCGCGCGGCGCCAGAACCGGGACGCTCAGTTTTCCCTTCGAAATCTGGAGCGGGAAACGAGTCTCGAACTCGCGACCTCAACCTTGGCAAGGTTGCGCTCTACCAACTGAGCTATTCCCGCGGGAAAAAAGCGAAGCAAAATTATAAAGTTCCTCCTCAGGATGTCAAGGAAACCGCCTCATGAGCGTTCCAGGGCTCGGGGCAAAGCCATCCTCAGGTAATAGGCCATGGACCAAAGGGTGAGCACGGCGGCAAGGTAGATGAGCCAGGTACCCACCAGCTGGGCGTCGATGCCCGGCGGAATCGGGTCGTGGTAGATCAGCAGCACAATGGCGATCATCTGGGATATGGTCTTGAGCTTGCCGAGAAGCGAAACCGCGACGCTGCGGCTCTCGCCGATTTTCGCCATCCACTCGCGCAGGGCGGAAATGGTGATCTCGCGGCCGATGATGATGACCGCGATGAGGGCGTCCACCCGGTTGATTTCCACCAGCAGCACCAGGGCCGCGGCCACCATGAGTTTGTCGGCCACCGGATCCAGAAAGGCGCCGAACGCCGACATCTGGTTGAGGCTGCGCGCGAGCCAGCCGTCGAGCCAGTCGGTGAGCGCGGCCAGGCCGAAGACGGCCGTGGCCAGCATGTTCTTGTGGTGGGGCGTGAGCCAGGCCTCGGGCAGATAGAAGATGCCGATAAACAGGGGGATCAGCAGGATCCGCAGCAGGGTCAGCAGGTTGGGAATGTTGATCAGCATGTTCTTGGGGTCCGGCCCGGGGTCAATGCAGCTGGCGGTGGATCTTCTGCGCCAAGGCCCGGCTGATTCCTTCCACCTTTTCCAGTTCCTCCACGCTCGCCGCCATGACACCCCGCAAACCCCCGAAGCGCGCCAGCAGCTTCTGTCGGCGCCGGGCACCGATGCCTGGAATGTCCTCCAGCCGGGATTGGGTGCGGGCCTTGCCGCGCTTCGCCCGGTGCCCGGAAATGGCGAACCGGTGCGCCTCGTCGCGGATCTGCTGGATCAGGTGCAGCCCGGGGTGGTCGGCGGGCAATTTTAGCGGGTTTCGGCCACCGGCAAAAACCAGGGTTTCCAGCCCGGGCTTGCGCCCCTCGCCCTTGGCGACACCGAGCAGCGCCACCTCCGACAGCCCGAGATCGGCGAGAATCCCCGCCGCGGCGTTGACCTGACCCTTGCCCCCGTCGATCAGCACCAGCTCCGGCATCTTTCCCTCCCCGGCCGCCACCTTCTGGTAGCGCCGCTGCAGCACCTCGCGCATGGCGCCGAAATCGTCGCCCGGGGCCACCTGGCCGATGTTGTAGCGCCGGTATTCGCCGTTGCGCATGGCGAAGCTGTCGTAGACCACGCAGGATGCGATGGTGGCCTCTCCCATGGTGTGGCTGACGTCGAAGCACTCGATGCGCTTGAGGGCGAAAGGCAGGTCCAGGGCCTGCTGCAGGGCCTGGACCCGCCCCTCCTGGGTGGCATGCTGGCCCAGGTGCTGGGCAAGGGCGAGGCGCGCGTTCTCGCCTGCGCCTTCCACCCAGGCCCGCCGCTCGCCGGTGGGATTGACCGCGATGCGCACCTTGCGCCCGGCGCTTTCCAGCAGCAGGGCCTCCAGGGGATCCCCGGCCATGGGCTCGCCGCAAACGATCAGGGGCGGCGGCTCGTGCTCGGCGTAGTGCTGGGCGATGAACGCCTCCAGGACATCGCCCAGGCTGCAGCCTTCGGTGTTCCTTGGAAAAAAGGTCTTGTCGCCCAGGTGGCGGCCGCCGCGGATCATGACCAGGTTGACGCAGACGATGCCGCCGCCTTCGGCGCAGGCCAGCACGTCCGCGTCCAGGTTCCGGGTCGAGGTCACGAACTGGCTTTCCTGCACTTTGCGCAGGGACTGGATCTGGTCCCGGCAGACGGCGGCGCTCTCGTATTCCATGCGCTGCGCCGCCTGTTCCATTTTCTCCGTGAGCAGCGCCAGGACCTCGTCCTGGCGCCCCTTGAGGAAAAGGGCCGCGTGGCGCACGTCCTCGGCGTAGTGCTCGGGGCTCACCAGCCCGACGCAGGGCGCCGTGCAGCGCTGGATCTGGTGCAGGAGGCAGGGCCGCGAGCGGTTGGCGAACACCGTGTCCTCGCAGGTCCGCAGGCGGAAGGCCTTCTGCAGCAGATGGATGCTCTCGCGCACGGCCCAGGCGCTGGGATAGGGTCCGAAGTACTGGTTGGAGCGGTCGAGGCTGCCCCGGTAGAAGCCAAGCCTGGGATAGGCATGGTCCGAAATCACGATGTAGGGATAGGACTTGTCGTCGCGAAAGACGATGTTGTAGCGCGGCGCGAGGGTCTTGATGAGGTTGCTCTCGAGCAGCAGCGCCTCGGCCTCGGAGCGGGTGACGGTGGTCTCGATGCCCTCCACCTGGGACACCATGAGCGCCGTCCGCGGCGAGGCCGGCGCCTTCTGGAAATAGGAGGAAACCCGCTTGCGCAGGTCCCGCGCCTTGCCCACGTAGATCACCTGTCCCGCGCCGTTCAACATGCGATAAACGCCGGGCAGATTGGGCAGGCCGGAGGTGATTTCCTGGGGATCGAACATCGGCGAGCCGGGTTAATCCTCGTCAAGAAGCTTCCCCGCCACGGCCCAGTTTTCCTCGGGCAGTTCGTCGAAGGCGACGTAGGTGTAGGACGCGGGCTTGCCGGCGACGCGCTCCAGGGTGTCCGTGACTTCCTCGGCGATGCGCCGCTTCTGGTCCCGGGTCAGGCTTCCGGCGATGCGTATGTTGACGTAGGGCATGTTCAGTCTCCGAAATGGCGGGCGATGGCCTCGAACACCCGCTCGAACATGGGCGGCGTGAGGCGGCGGGTCTGGGTATTGTAGCGACTGCAGTGGTAGCTATCGAAAAGCGCCCGTCCCCCGGTCAGCGGGTGCAGGGCGCCGTGGGCAAACCGGTGATGCGCCGGCCTGAGGCCCAGGGCCGCTAGCACCGCGCCATGAGCAATGGCGCCCAGGGCCAGGATTGCCCCCCCCGGGGGCAGGACGGCCAGTTCCGCCGCCAGATACCCGTTGCAACGGGCGACTTCCCCCGGGGTGGGCTTGTTGGCGGGGGGCAGGCAGCGCACGGCGTTGGTGATGCGGCAGTTCCGGAGCCTCAGGCCGTCATCGGCGCTGGCCGAAACGGGCGCAGACCCGTAGCCGAAGCGGTGCAAGGTGGCGTAAAGGAGGATGCCGGCATGGTCCCCGGTAAACGGGCGGCCGGTGCGGTTGGCCCCGTGCAGGCCCGGGGCGAGCCCCACGACCAGGAGGCGGGCGGCGGGGTCGCCGAAGGACGGGACCGGGCGGGCGTGGTAGGCGGGATGGGCTTCGCGGACCGCCTCCAGGTGCGCCACCAGCCGCGGACAATGCCGGCAATGGATTGAAAACGCGGTTTTTTTCTCCGGACGTGTAGTAAACTTCATGCTTTTTCCAAACCGGAATCGAATCTAGCCATGGCAAAAGTTTCCGCTGTCGAAATCCGCGCCGGCAACCTCCTCGAATGGGAAAAGCGGGTCTGGCGCGTCCTCAAGTCCTATCACGTCCACGTGGGCGGCCGCGGCGGCGCCTACATGCAGGTCGAGATGAAGGACGTGGAGACCGGCACCAAGACCAACAGCCGCTTCCGCACCGACGAAAAGGTGGAGCGCGCCTACGTGGAGAACCGGGAGATGGAATATCTCTACAATGACGGCTCCGGCTACGTGTTCATGGACAAGAACACCTACGAGCAGCTCTCCCTTTCCGCCGATTTCCTGGAGGGGCAGTCCGGCTATCTGCTGCCCAACACCGAGGTCAAGGTCAATTTCTACAACGACCGCCCCATCGGCCTCGACCTGCCCTCCTCCGTGGTGCTCACCGTGGTGGAGACCGAGCCCAACGTGAAGAGCGCCACCGTGACCACCACCTACAAGCCGGCCAAGATGGAAACCGGCATCACCGTGATGGTGCCGCCCTTTGTTTCGGAAGGCGAGAAGATCAAGGTCAGCACCGATTCGGGGGAATACATGGAGCGCGCCTCCTGAAAAACGGCTGCGGGTTCGTCCGCTTTATTGCGGACCCGCTCCCGGCCAGCGGGCCTCGTCGCTACGCGTCCTGGCGCCTTTGCTAGGTCAGGCCCTGCCTGCCGCAGCTTCCCAGGTCCAGGTCCCCGCTCTGCATGCCCAGGGACCCCACCTCGTGCACGGCCTTCACGAATTGCCCGTCCTCGTGCAGCCTGGCCAGGGTTTCCGGGTGGGGCCGCCCGTGCATGCGGGCGATGCGGGCCAGGCTGAGGGGCGTCGTGTCGCGGCCCAGCTTCGCAAGAAGCTCATCCGCGGCTGAGGGGTTGTTGCACACCAGGACCATGTCGCAGCCGGCGTCCAGGGCCGCCTCGGCCCGCTCCACGATGCCGCCGGCCACCGCCGCGCCCTCCATGGACAGGTCGTCGCTGAAGATGCAGCCGTCGAAGTGGAGTTCCCCGCGCAGGATGTCCCGCAGCCACACCTTGGAAAAACCGGCGGGGCTACTGTCCACCTTGGGGTAGATGACGTGGGCGGGCATCACCGCGGCCAGCCCCACGTCGATCAGTTGCTTGAAGGGAATCAGGTCGCACATCCGGATGTCGGCATAGCGCCGCTCGTCCACGGGCACCGCCACATGGGAGTCCGCCTCGATATAGCCGTGGCCGGGGAAGTGCTTGGCCGTGGCGGCCATGCCGCCATGCTTCATTCCCCGCACCAGGCTCTGGGCCAGTTCGGAGACCGCCTGGGGATTCCGGTGAAAGGCCCGGTCGCCGATCACGGAGCTGGCACCGTGGTCGATGTCCACGACCGGCGTAAAGCTCAGGTCCAGCCCGCAGGCCCGCAGTTCCGAGGCCAGGACCCAGCCCGCGTGCTCGGCAAACTGGCGCGCGCGCTGGGGATGCTCGTCCCACACTTTTCCGATTTCCCGCATGGGAGGAATCCGGGTGAACCCCTCCCGGAATCGCTGCACCCGCCCCCCCTCGTGGTCCACGGCGATCAGCAGCGGCGGATGGCGCAGGGCGTGGATCTCGCTGGTGAGGCTGCAAAGCTGAGGGATCGATTCGAAGTTGCGCGCGAACAGAATGACGCCGCCCACCAGGGGATGCCGGAGGCGCGCCCTGTCCTCCGGGGTCAACTCAGTTCCGGCCACGTCCAGCATCACGGGTCCCAGCGCCATGGGTCTACTCCGGTTTTTTTTCGAGAATCACGAACGCGCAGGCCATGCTGCGCTCATCGCTCATGGTGAGGTGGTGGGCCACGATCCCCCGGGCCCGGACCATGGCTTCCAGGGCCGGCGAGAAGCTGAGGCCCGGTTTGCCCAGGCGGTCCTGCACCACGCTGATGGAACGCAGGCTCACCGGAAAGCGGAAGCCGGTTCCCATGGCCTTGGAGAATGCTTCCTTGGCGGCGAACCGGCTCGCCAGGAACAGTTCCGGCCGGCGGCTGGCCTTGTAACCCGGCCACTCCGCCGGGGTGAGCACGCGCCGCGGAAAGCGCTCCCCGTATCTCTCCAGCAGGCGGGTGACCCGCGCCGGTTCCACCAGGTCGGCGCCGATGCCATAGATCATCGCCCCGCCTCCGCGCCATGGCGCGCCTCGCGCATCAGCCGCTTCATCTCCCGCACCGCCTCGGCGAAGCCCACGAACAGGGCCTGGGCCACGATCGCGTGCCCGATGTTGAGTTCCAGGATGCCGGGGATGGCGGCCACCGCCTGCACGTTGTGGTAGTGGAGGCCATGGCCGGCGTTGACCCCCAGGCCCAGTTCCGTGCCCTGAACGACGGCGGCGCGGATGCGCTCCAGTTCCCGCGCCTGATCCTCGGCCTCGGTCTCCGCGTAACGCCCGGTATGGATCTCGATGAGCGGCGCGCCCGCGTCCCTGGCGGCGCGAATCTGCTCCCGGTCGGCATCCACGAAAAGGGAAACCCGTATCCCGGCCTCGGCGCAGCGGGCGCAGGCGGTCCTTACGTCGTCGAAATGGCGCACCACGTCGAGGCCGCCCTCCGTGGTCAGCTCCTGGCGCCGCTCCGGCACGAAGCAGACGTCCTGGGGTTTTACCCGCAGGGCAATTTCCAGCATTTCCCCGGTCACCGCGCTTTCCAGGTTCATGCGGGTCTGGATCTCCCGGCGCAGGATTTCCACGTCCTGGTCCTGGATATGGCGCCGGTCCTCCCGCAGGTGAAGGGTGATGGCGTCGGCCCCTGCTCTCTCCGCGATGAGCGCCGCCTCCAGGGGGCTCGGATAGGTCGTGCGCCGGGCCTGGCGCAGGGTCGCCACATGGTCGATGTTCACTCCGAGCCCGATCATAGCTCCTTGAGGTCCTTGAGCAGCTGGCGGGTGTGCAGGGTCTGTCCGCCAAGTTGATGATTGATCAGCAGGCGCATGAGGGTCTTGCTCTGGGCCAGGGTGACCGGGTCGCCATAATCGTCCCGGGCCATGTCCAGCAGAGTCTTGCCGCGCAATTCTATCGCGCTTCCCGGCGGCACAGCGCTGGCGGCCACAGGTCCCCGCTCCGGCAGGTAGCAGTAGGGGTCGGCTTCCACCAGGGGAAGGCCGGTGTCGGCATCCCGGCCCAGGGACAACGCGTATCCCAGCTCCCGCAGCAGCCGCAGTTCGAAGCGCCGGAGCACCGGCGCCGGCGGGCCGCTCTCCGCGAGCCGTCCCAGGGTATCGCGGTAATAATCGAAGAGCTGCTCGTGGGGGTCGTCCCGGGGCAGCAGCTTGAGCAGCAGCTCGTTGAGGTAGAAGCCGCAGATCAGCGCCAGCCCGGTGAGCGGCGCCAGGCCGCCCTGCCACTCGGCGCGCACCAGGGTTCGCAGCTCGCCCTTGCCCGACCAGGACAGCAGCAGGGGCTGAAACGCCAGCAGCATTCCCCGCACCGCCGACTTGGGCCGGCGCGCGCCCTTGGCCACCAGGGGCACGCGCCCGAAGTTTCGCGTCAGGGACTCGACAATGAGGCTGGTTTCGCGGAAGTGATAGGCATGGAGGACGAAGGCCAGCTCGCCATCGTGGCGCACCCGGTCCGTCGCCGCGCCGCGGGGCGAATCCGGCTTATTCATATCCCAGGGTCTTGAGGGAGCGCTCGTCGTCGGCCCAGCCCCGCTTCACCCGCACCCAGACCTCGAGAAACACCTTGCCGCCAAACAGCTTCTCCATGTCCCGGCGCGCCGCCGACGCGACCGCCTTCAGCTTCTCCCCGCCGCGCCCGATGATGATGGCCTTCTGCCCGGGCTTGTCCACGATGATGGAGGCGCCAATGCGGCGCAGGGCGCCCTCCTCCACGAAGCTGTCCACGGTCACGCTTGCCGCATAGGGCAACTCCTCGCCCAGCAGGCGAAACAGCTTTTCCCGGATCAGTTCTCCCGCTAGGAAACGCTCGCTGCGGTCCGTGATCTCGTCGGGCCCGAACAGCGGAGGGGCTTCCGGCAGGTGCTTGCGCAGCGCCCTGGCGAGCGCCCCCATCTGGGTACCCTTTTCCGCGCTCACCGGCAGGATCTCCGCGAAAGAAAATTCCCGGGACATGGCCTCGATGAACGGAAGCAGCCGATCCCTGGGCCGGACCGCGTCCACCTTGTTGATCACCAGCAGCACCGGGGTTTCCCGGGGCAGCAGGTCCAGCACCTTGCGGTCGTCTTCCCCGTAGCGCAGGGCTTCCACCACGAACAGCACCGCGTCCACCTCCTTCAGGCTCTGGGTCACGGCGCGGTTCAGAAGGCGGTTCAAGGCATTGAGGTGCCGGGTCTGGAATCCGGGAGTGTCCACGAACACGAACTGGGCTCCCGGCTCGGTGCGAATGCCGGTGATGTGGTGGCGCGTGGTCTGGGGCCGGCTGGAGGTGATGCTGAGCTTCTGTCCCACCAGACGGTTGAGCAGCGTGGACTTGCCCACGTTGGGGCGACCCACGATGGCCACGTAGCCCGCCCGGGGGGGGGCGGCGTCAGCGGCGGCGGGTGACGGCTTCATAGGCCTCGCTCGCCGCTTCCTGCTCGGCGCGGCGCCGGCTGGCGCCCTCGCCCAGGCATCGAATCTGTAATTCCTCGATCAGGCATTCCACCCTGAATTCCTGCTGGTGAGCCTCGCCCCGGGTCTGAACCACCTGATACCGCGGCAGCGCTATGCGCCGCGCCTGCAGGTACTCCTGCAGGCGCGTCTTGGGGTCCTTGCCCAGGGCTTCCGGATCCAGCGCGCCCAGCACCGGAGCGTACAGGCGGCGCACCGTTTCCCCGGCGGCATCGAAGCCGCCGTCCAGGAACACGGCGCCCAGCAGCGCCTCCAGGGCATTGGCGAGAATGGAAGGCCGTTCACGCCCCTTGCTGCGCAGCTCCCCTTCCCCCATGAGCAGCACTTCGCCCACGCGGAGCTCCCGGGCCAGCCCGGAGAGGGTTTGCTGGTTGACGAGGTGGGCCCGGATCCGGGAGAGGTCCCCCTCGGGAAGCCCGGGAAAAGCGCGGTACAACTCCAGCGAAACGACGCAGTTGAGCACGCTGTCGCCCAGGAATTCCAGGCGCTCGTTGTGGCTGGCCCCGAAGCTGCGGTGGGTGCAAGCCTGCCGCAACAGATCGGGATTCCGAAAGGCGTAGCCCAGGGTCCCTGAAATCTCCTCGGGATCCATCAGGCGAACCAAATCAGGACGCTATTTCCCGGCGTCGATTTCAAAGTCCAGGCAGGCGCTCACGTTGCCCATGAGGTGGACCTTCACCGAGTAAGCGGCGCTGAGGCGGAGCGCTCCGCCCTTCTGGGAGATCAGGATGTCGTGGGGTTGCACCACCGTGACGTCCGCGATCTGGGCGCGGTTGACATAGGAGACCCGGATGTCGCGCTCGGAGGCATTTTTCAGCTCCGGGTCGTTGGCCATGTTGGTCAGGATATTCTTCAGGGAATAGTACTCGATCACCGTGGGCACGATCTTCATCCCCACGATCGCCGCGACGATGATCAGGAAGCCCGCCACCAGCAAGCCTCCCAGGGTCAGGCCGCCCTGGCGGCCGCCGCCGATAACCTCCCGGCCCGACCGCCTCACTTGCCCACGCATCCGCTCCATGTCGCCTCCCGTCATTGAATGCTCTTGCCGATTCTGCCCAGCTGGGAAAAATTCCACCAGATCATGAACGCCTTGCCGACGATATAGCTGTCGGGCACGAATCCCCAGTACCGGCTGTCGCTGCTGGAGTCCCGGTTGTCGCCCATCACGAAATAATGGGAAGGCGGGACCACGCAGGTGAGCTCCGACCTATTGTAGTCGCAATTTTCACGAAACTGGAATTGCCGGACCCCGCCCAGCTGCAGCGGCGGCGCCTCCGGATTGATGATGATGGAATGCTCATGGCCGTCCAGCTTCTCCTGGAAGCGCAGCACCTGGACGAGATGGAGGCCGGATTCCAGATAGTTGTACACGCCGTTCGGTTCCTGGGGTATGGGCCGGTCGTTGATGAAGATGCGCTTGTCCCGGTAAGTGATCAGGTCCCCGGGCAAGGCCACCACCCGCTTGATGTAATCGAGGGACGTGTTTTCCGGGTAGCGGAACACCATGACGTCGCCGCGCTCCGGGCGGCTGATGTCCACGATCTTGGTGTTAAGGACCGGAACGCGGATCCCGTAGGTGTACTTGTTGACCAGGATGAAGTCCCCCACCAGCAGCGTCGGAATCATGGAGCCGGAGGGGATCTTGAAGGGCTCCACCAGGAAGGAGCGCAGGAGGAAGACGATGAGGATGACGGGGAAAAAGCTCTTGGGATACTCGATCCACCAGGGCTCGGCCGCGCCTTCGGCGCGCCGCTTGCGCAGCACGAGAGAGTCCAGCAGCCAGACGCCGCCCGTGAGCAGCAGCAACAGCAGCATGATCAGGGCAAAATTCATGAGTTCATTTCCCGATTCTGTTTACGGAGGGGGCTTGCGCGACCCGGCGGGGCCTACTTGCTTTCCACCTTGAGTATGGCCAGAAATGCCTCCTGCGGAATCTCGACCGTCCCCACCTGCTTCATGCGGCGTTTCCCCGCCTTCTGCTTTTCCAGCAGCTTGCGCTTGCGGGTAATGTCGCCGCCGTAGCATTTGGCGAGCACGTTCTTGCGCAGGGCCTTGACGTTCTCCCGGGCGATGATCTGGGAGCCGATGGCCGCCTGCACCGCGACATCGAACATTTGCCTCGGTATGAGCTCGCGCATCTTGGCCGCCAGTTCCCGCCCCCGGTAGGGGGCGTTGGCCCGGTGCACGATGAGCGAAAGGGCGTCCACCTTCTCGCCGTTGATCAGAATGTCCAGCTTCACCAGTTCGGCGGCCCGGAATTCCTTGAATTCGTAGTCCAGGGACGCGTAGCCGCGGGACGCCGACTTGAGTTTGTCGAAGAAATCCAGAACCACCTCGTTCAGCGGCATCTCGTAGGTCAGGATCACCTGCCGGCCCAGATACTGCATGTTCTTCTGAACCCCGCGCTTGCCGGTGCAGAGAGTAATGACGGCGCCCACGTAATCCTGGGGGACCAGGATGGTGGAGGTGATGATGGGCTCGCGGATCTCCTCGATCTTGGAGAGATCGGGCAGGCGCGAGGGATTCTCGATTTCCTCCACCGTGCCGTCCTTCATCAGCACCTGGTACACGACCGTGGGCGCGGTGGTGATGAGGTTCATGCCGTATTCCCGCTCCAGGCGCTCCTGCACGATGTCCAGGTGCAGGAGGCCGAGGAAGCCGCAGCGGAACCCGAAGCCGAGGGCCTGGGAGGTCTCGGGCTCGAAGCGCAGGGAGGCATCGTTCAGCCGCAGCTTCTCCAGGGCGTCGCGCAGGGCATCGTACTCGTTGGATTCCACCGGGTAGAGGCCTGCGAACACCTGGGGTTTGATCTCCTTGAAGCCCGGCAGGGGCTCCGCCGCCGGGTTGTCGGCCAGGGTCACGGTGTCACCCACGCGGGCACCCTGGAGCTCTTTGATTCCCGCCGTGATGAAGCCGACCTCTCCCGCTGAGAGGCTCTCCTTTGCCCGGGACTTGGGGGTGAACACGCCGACCCGCTCGCACAGGTACGTGGCATCGGTGGACATGAGGCGTATCCGGTCCTTGGGCCTCAGGGTGCCGTCCACCACCCTGACCAGCATGACCACGCCCACGTAGTTGTCGAACCAGGAGTCGATGATCAGGGCCTTGAACGGGGACTCGGGATTGCCGAGAGGCGCCGGGATGCGGCTGATCACAGCCTCCAGGATATCCTGGACGCCCTCCCCGGTCTTGGCGCTGGCGCGCACGGCCTCCTTCGCCGGAATCCCGATGATGTCCTCGATCTCGGTGATGACGCGGTCCGGCTCCGCCGACGGCAGGTCTATCTTGTTGAGCACCGGCAGCACCTCCACGCCCTGCTCGATGGCCGTGTAGCAATTGGCCACGGTCTGGGCCTCCACGCCCTGGGAGGCGTCCACCACCAACAGAGCGCCCTCGCAGGCAGCCAGCGAGCGCGAGACCTCGTACGAGAAATCCACGTGCCCCGGGGTGTCGATCAGGTTGAGCTGGTAGGTGTTGCCGTCCCGGCTCCGGTAATCGAGAACCGCAGTCTGCGCCTTGATGGTGATGCCGCGCTCCCTTTCCAGCGCCATGGAGTCCAGCACCTGGGCCTCCATCTCGCGGTCCGCCAGACCACCGCACAACTGGATGAAGCGGTCCGCGAGGGTGGATTTCCCGTGATCGATGTGCGCGATGATGGAAAAGTTTCGGATGTGCTGCATAGGCGCCGGCATGGGCGGCACCCCTTCCCAGACTCAAAGGCGCTGAATTTTAGCGGAATTGCGCGAGAAAGGCATCCAGCGCGACGGGGTCGAGGACGTGATGGCAGATTTCCCGTCCCAACCCCTCCAGCACCGGCACCCGCTCGCCAAAGCGGGATTCGAGCTCCGGCTCGGCGTCCACATCTACCACGCGCAGCGAGAACCCGTGGTGCGGGCGGAGGGTCTCCAGGGCTTCCACCATGTCGTGGCAGAGGTGGCAGTAATCCCGGCTGTAGACCGTGAGCTCCACCGCCCTATTCGCCGTTGAGCTTCACCGTGATAAAGGACGTAACCTCTCCCCGCCGGACCAGGAGGGCCACGGTGCGGCCTTTTTCGATCTTTGCGACGAGGCGGTTGAAATCGCTCACGCTCTTGACGTCGTCATTATTAATAGCAAGCACCACGTCAGCCGGCCGGATCCCGGCCCTGGACGCGGGCCCCGGCAGCACTTCGTTCACCACGACGCCATGCTGCACGTTGAGTTCCTTCTTCTGCTCGGGCGTAAGGTTGCTCAACACCAGCCCGAGCCGGCTCGAGCTCTCGCCACTTTTGCCTTGGGGGCCCTCCGGCTTCGCGGCCACCTTTTCCTCTCCCGGCATTTCTCCGACGGTGATGCCGAGATCCCGGGTGGCTCCCTTGCGCCAGATCTGGACAGTCGTGTTGGTGCCGGGGCGCACCGCAGCCACGATGCGTGGCAGGTCCGCGGAGCGGTTAACCGTCTTGCCGTCGAAGCGGAGTATCACGTCCGAGACTTCCAGACCCGCCTTGTCGGCGGGACTGCCTTTTTCCACGGAGCTGATCAGCGCGCCGGCAGCGTTCGGCAGCCCGAAAGACTCAGCCAGTTCCTTGGTGACTTCCTGAATCACCACCCCGATCCGGCCGCGGCTCACCTTGCCCGTGGTGCGCAGCTGGTTGACGATGTCCATGGCCACGTCGATCGGTATGGCGAAGGAAAGGCCCATGAAGCCCCCGGTGCGGCTGTATATCTGGGAGTTTATGCCCACCACCTGCCCCTGAAGATTAAACAGGGGGCCGCCGGAGTTGCCGGGGTTGATGGCCACGTCGGTCTGGATAAAGGGGACGTAATTCTCCTGGGGCAGGGAGCGGCCCTTGGCGCTGACGATGCCCGCGGTGACGCTGTTCTCGAAGCCGAAGGGGGCCCCGATGGCCAACACCCACTCGCCGACCCGGAGCTTGTTGGGATCGCCCAGTTCCACCCTGGGCAGCCCCGAGGCCTCGATCTTGATCACTGCGATGTCTGTCTTCTTGTCTGTCCCGATCACCTTGGCCTTGAACTCGCGCTTGTCCGTGAGCTTCACCAGGATTTCCTCGGCCTGCTCCACCACATGGGCATTGGTCAGCACATAGCCATCCGCGCTGACGATGAACCCGGAGCCCAGGGACTTGGACTCGAATTCCCGAGGTCCCCCCTGGTTCGGAGGCATGAACTTCTTGAAAAACTCGTAGAACGGATCGTCCTCGGGAATGTTGGGAATGTTGGGGACCGCGCTGTGGCGCACGGTCTGGGTGCTCGAGATGTTCACCACTGCCGGACCCTGTTTTTCCACCAAGTCGGCGAAATCCGGCAGCGCCCCCGCGGCGGCGCCAGTGGCGAAGGGAATCAGCAGGGGAAGGAGCAGGAAAAGACGCTTTAGCATGTTTTGGTTTCCGGGAAAAATACTTGATATGGCGATCAGCACCGGCGCAGGATCCTGGGTAGATACTCAGGGCGGCTCGCGAGCGCCGCGGACGCGACCCGCCCTGTCATGGCGCCGCAGGCGAGGCCCAGGAGCGCGCCAAATGCTGCATAGAGGTCCCGGCCGCCGAGCTCCGGCGCGAGGGCGGCGCCGGCAACCGCGCCCGCCAGCATGAGCAGGAGCGGCAGGCCGTACGCGGCCAGGGCGCTCCGCCAGAGGACGCCCTCTGCAACCGCCACCACCACCCGGTCTCCGGGACGAGCCCCCACGTCGTTGCGCACGCGAAACTGGCGCGGCGAACGGCAGAACAGCTTGCCCAGGGTACCGGTGGCGCAGCCCTGGGTCTCCGCGCAACGCCCGCAGCCGGGGCGCGCCTCGGCTTCAATCACCGCCTCGTTGCGGTCGAGGCGGACAACCCTTCCCGCTGCCTCCCCCAGGCTCATCTGCCGCTGTAACTCACGGAGTTTCCAATGAGCTGGACGGTGCTGACGGGAGTCTCTCCCAGCACCGTCACCATGTGTTCGGAAACAGGACGGGCAAAAACATTGACACCGCCGCGCCGGGAGAATCCCGACCGGGGAGGCTTGTCCCCGCCCAAGGGCTCGATGAACACCGACACGGCCACCAGCCCGTCCGAAAGGACAATGTGAGTGACCTCCGCGCCTTTCCCGGGGATGGCGCGCTTCATTTCCATCACCTTTTTGAACCCCGGGGGCGAATTTGCAATGCTCCAGCCCGTTTCGCTGATGACGGGGGGCGCCAGCCGCTCCTCCCGCCACTCGCCGGGGGTGGCCGCAAACCGCGGCTTCAGGTGGGCAGGGTCGATGACCCCTCCTATGATCACCTGGGTGAAGGAAAACTGCTCGACCACCTGCCGGTTCTCGTCCAGCATCACCGCCTTGACGAGGAGGCCGCTGTCTCGGTCCGCGCACAGGGTGTGCCCGTAGCGCATGTCGTCCTTGGGCTCCAGGATCACGATCTGGCATTCGATCCCCGCGACCCGCTCGCGTCCGCCGAGACGCACCCGGTAGTGTTCGGCGACCGCGCTAACCTGTTCCGGGAGTAGGTCCGGGAACGCCTTGCGCCCGCGGCGTTTCTCGACCTTGAGAAGCTTGCTGCCGGGAATGTAGCACCTGACTTCGTCGTTCCGGCGGATGATTTCCCGCTCGGGGCCGTCGAGGCTCTCCAGCTTCTCCAGCTCGTTCCCCCCGTCATCCACGTAGTGCGTGATGCGGGATGTGTCGACGCGGTTTCCCTGCTGATAGACGAAGGTTCCGGAAAAATTCTGGGACCGGGCCGCGCTGCCCATGCGCTCCAGCCACTTGATGCCCTCGCCCGCCGCGGAATCCACTGCCAGCGCCGGAACCGCCGCGAACATCAACGCGGCGGCAACCAGAAACTTCATCGGGCAGCGCCCTCGGCAGGGAAGGCCACGGTTTGCACCGCGGGGGCCAAGCCCTGCATGGCAAATCGCGGGGAGTACTCCTGGTGAGCAACCAGATAATCATTGACGGCGCTGGTCATGGCAGGAGCAGGCTGCGGGACCGGGGTGCCTGCAGGCGCGAGCGTCGCCATCTGGGCGGGCCCCGGCTCCAAGGGCCCGCGCAAACCCATCCAGGCCACCACTGCCACGGCGGCCAGGGATGCCGCCGCGGACAGGCCCCATCTGGCGGCCTTGGATACCCTCGGACCGCGGCGCGGGGCCAGAACAGCGGGCTCCCGGGCTATGCGGCTGGATACCTCCGGGGCTAGGGCGGGCGAATAGTAAGCCGCCCCTCTCAAGGTGTCGCCGATAAGGTGATACAGAGCCCAATCCTCTCTGGGGATCGGGTCGCGGCTGATCCGTGCAACGAGCGTTTCCGCGGCGGCCGCGTCCAGTTCGCCATCCATCAGTTCCGAAATTTCAACAGTCATATCACCACCTCTTGTCCTTGCTGGTACCCAGGAGAGGCCTGAGACGTTCCGCGATGGCCTCTCTCGCCCGGAAAATTCGCGATCGGACCGTGCCGATCGGGCAGTTCATGATGCTGGCGATGTCCTCGTAGCTCAGCCCTTCGATCTCCCTGAGGGTAATCGCCGAGCGCAGCTCCTCGGGGAGGGATCCCAGGGTGTCATTCACCGTTTGCGCGATCTGACGGCTCATCAGCTCGTTTTCCGGGGTGTTGACGTCCCTAAGATGTTCCGCGTCCTCAAAAGTTTCCGCTTCTTCGCTGTTAAACTCGGTGCTGGTGGGCGCCCGGCGACCCAGGGAGACCAAGTAGTTCTTGGCGGTGTTGATTCCGATCCGGTAGAGCCAGGTGTAGAAAGCGCTGTCGCCCCGAAACGAGGGCAGTGCCCGGTAGGCCTTGATGAAGGCTTCCTGGGTCACGTCTTCGATCTCGGCCGGATCGCGGATGAACCGCGAAAGGAGCCGGGCCAGCTTGCGCTGGTACTTGGAAACCAGGAGGTCGAATGCCTGCTTGTCCCCGCGCTGCGCCCGATCGACCAGAGCCTGATCGATTTCGCGATCACCCATGCTGCCCGTTCCCTGAGAGAGTGTAATTGGATTTATTGGCCGCGCTGCGGCGCGAAAATTATACCCCGCGGGATGGGGGCCTGCCGAAATGCAAGAGTCCATGATCCACAGACCTGCTCGTCCAGGGTAAGTTCATATCCCGCCGGGGTTATTGGGGGTGGCGGAAGACGCTGCTATAGTTGCCCGACCAAACCCCTCAGGATTCGGCCGTGGAGCGCTTCGACACCATCATTGTGGGCAGCGGACTGGCGGGACTGACCGTGGCGCTGCACTTGGCTCACCAGCAGAAGGTGTGCCTGGTGACCAAGCGCGCCATCCTGGACGGGGCCAGCGCCTGGGCCCAGGGAGGCATCGCCGCCGTTCTGTCGGCCGAAGACTCTCCCGAAACCCATATCCGGGACACCCTGGTCGCCGGGGCCGGCCTTTGCGATGAGGAGGTCACCCGATTTGTCGTGGCCGAGGGCCGCCGGGGTATCGAGTGGCTGATCGCCCAAGGGGTGCCTTTCACCCGGGACGCGGCAAGCGAACTGGGTTTCCACCTGACGCGGGAAGGCGGCCACAGCGTCCGGCGTGTGATCCATGCCGCGGACGCCACGGGCTTGGCGGTCCAGACCACCCTCTCGGAAAAGGCCCTGGCCCATCCCAACATCACGATTCTCGAGCATCACGTCGCCATTGACCTCATCACCGGTGCCAAGCTGGGACTGCCCCACAACCGCTGCCTGGGACTTTATGCCCTGGACGCGGCCGCCGGGCATGTCAGAACCCTTGCCGCCGGCAACGTGGTGCTGGCCACGGGCGGAGCCGGCAAGGTCTACCTTTACACGACGAACCCGGACACCGCCACGGGAGACGGAATCGCCATGGGCTGGCGGGCGGGGTGCCGGGTTGCCAACATGGAGTTCGTCCAGTTTCACCCCACCTGCCTCTACCACCCCCATGCCAAGTCCTTCCTCATCTCCGAGGCGGTACGCGGCGAGGGAGGACAACTGAAACTGCCGGACGGCACGCGATTCATGCCCGCCCACGACCCGCGGGAAGAACTCGCGCCACGGGACATCGTGGCCCGGGCCATTGACTTCGAAATGAAGAAGCGCGGCCTGGACTGCGTGTACCTGGACATATCTCACAAGCCGGGCGATTTCCTGCGGGAGCACTTCCCGACCATATACCGGCGCTGCCTCGAACTGGGCATAGACATCACCCGCCAGCCTATGCCGGTGGTGCCCGCGGCTCATTACACCTGCGGCGGTATCGTCACGGACCTGGCGGCGCGAACCGACGTGGAAAGCCTCTACGCCGTTGGCGAGACCGCCCACACCGGGCTGCACGGCGCGAACCGGCTGGCGAGCAATTCCCTGCTGGAGTGCCTGGTGTTCGGCCGGGCGTGCGCGGCCGATATTCTCGGGCGGTCGGCGCCCGCGCCCGTCACCCTCCCGGCTTGGGACGAGAGCCGGGTGACTGACGCGGACGAGGAAATCGTGATCTCCCACAACTGGGATGAATTGCGCCGGTTCATGTGGGATTACGTGGGCATCGTCAGGACCAACAAGCGCCTGGAGCGGGCCAGTCATCGCATCCGCCTGCTGACGGAGGAAATCAACGAGTACTACGCGAATTTCCGGGTGACTCACGACCTCCTGGAGCTGCGCAACCTGGTGGTGACCGCCGACGTGATCGTGCGCTGCGCCTTGGCGCGGCGGGAAAGCCGCGGGCTGCATTTCAGCCGCGATTATCCCGAAATGCTGCCCAAGGCGAACGACACCGTGCTGCAGCGGATGCCGGCCGCGGGGCGCAGTCCCGAATTCAGGGCGGTATTGCCTGGAAGCCCCAGCGAAGCATCACGCGCAGGGTTCTGAATTCCTCCGCATCAAGAGCGTCGCCGGGAACCGTGACCGTCCAGGAGGGGCCGGATAGCCGCCCCCCCACTTTCAACACCACCAAGCCGGGGACGACCAGGCTCGTGCCCAGAACCGGGCCGGGAAGCCGTTCTCCGCTGCGCAGCCGGATCTCGCAGGTCAACCCTGCCGACCGATCGCGCCGCACCGTAAGGGTCACCACGGAACCTGGCAGCAGGCGCCAACCCTGCCGCAGCAGTTGAAGGGCGAGGCTTCCGGCCAGCCCGGCGGCCAGTATCAGCTTGGCCCAGACTGGGAACGTCAGGGGCAGCAACAGGCCAGAGGCAAGGATATGGACGCCCAGCATCATCGAGATCAGGCGGGGCGAGGAACGGAGGTCCAGTTGGAGTGAATCGGAGGGAGGCATGCGGCCTGTGCCTGCGTTACCCTGACGGGGTTTCTGGTTCGTGAGCCCAAGGCATTGCCAGCGGAACCCCGGCTGCCCGCCAATGCCGAACGGGAACCGGTCGCAAGGGATGCGAAATCCGCTGGAAACAAGCCTAACGGCGAATCCCGCCCCTCGGCAAGCTCCGCTTCCCGCTTGGCCCGCCGTAACTAATTATTTTGGGTAAACCATCCATGAGCCGATTTGCCGTTGCCCACTCCGTCCGCGCCGATGCCCGGGATGCGGCGGAGGAGTGCGCCCGAAAACTGGAAGACGTTGCCGGCCATTGGAATCTGGGATTCCTGTATGCGAGCGACGAGTTCGCGCCCCGCCTCGGCGAAATTCTGGTCCACCTCCGGGCCCGCACCGGAATCCCGCACTGGGTTGGAACCGTGGGCATGGGAATCAGCGCTCCCGGCACCGAGTTCCACGAGCAAACCGCGCTCAGCGTCATGGGCGCGGCTTTTCCCGAGGCCAGTTTCCGGGTGTTCGACAGCGTGACGGGAGGTCTGGACGATTTCCTGGCAGCCCATGGCGACTGGATTCGAGCCAGCGGCTGCCGCTTCGGGATTGTCCACGGCGACCCCCGCAACCCCATGCTTCCCGACCTGATCGCCCGGCTGGCGGCGGCGCTGAACGACGGGTTCCTGGTGGGAGGGCTCACGTCCAGCCGCGGCGACTACGTTCAAGTGGCGAATCAGGTGACCTCGGGCGGACTCTCCGGCGTCCTCTTCTCCCCCGAAATTTCGG
>Ga0210334_10360017_pt1 | contig 40139 bp, 39 predicted proteins | sample S306metaT_FD_164440 | JGI IMG/M metagenome (GOLD analysis project Ga0210334, IMG submission 164440) | Metatranscriptome of estuarine sediment microbial communities from the Columbia River estuary, Oregon, United States - S.306 (Metagenome... | ecosystem: Environmental > Aquatic > Marine >... | reverse complement strand
GCGCGCTTAACCTGCTACGCAGTTTAGCCTGCGCCGAAACGTCAGCGCGACGCCTCAATGGTCTTCAACCCGTTCATGTAGGGCTGAAGGGCCGCGGGAATGTCCACGCCACCGTCCGCGCGCTGGTAGTTTTCCAGGATTGCGACCAGGGTGCGGCCCACGGCCAGGCCGGAGCCGTTGAGGGTGTGCACCAGTTCGGGCTTGCCCTTCTCCGGGCGAAAGCGCGCCTGCATGCGCCGGGCCTGGAACGCTTCGAAGTTGGAGCAGGAAGAGATTTCCCGGAAGGTGTTCTGGGCCGGCAGCCAAACTTCCAGGTCATAGGTCTTGGCGTCGCTGAATCCCATGTCCCCGGTGCACAGGCAGATCACCCGGTAGGGCAGATCGAGCCTGCGGAGGATGGACTCCGCGTGGGCCGTTAGCTCCTCGAGCCCTTCGTAGGACCTCGAGGGATGCTCGATGCGCACCAGTTCCACCTTGTCGAACTGGTGCTGGCGGATCATGCCCCGGGTGTCCTTGCCGTGGGAGCCGGCCTCGGACCTGAAGCACGGCGTGTGGCAGACGAACTTCAGGGGCAGCGCGTCCAGGGCCAGGATTTCATCGCGGACGATGTTGGTCACCGGAACCTCGGCCGTGGGGATCAGGTACAGCTTTTCGTTCTCGTTCTTCTGCACGGAAAACAGGTCCGCCTCGAACTTCGGCAGCTGCCCGGTTCCGCGCATGCTTTCCGGGTTGACCAGGTAGGGCGCGTACACCTCGGTGTACCCGTGCTCCCGCGTGTGGACGTCGAGCATGAACTGGGCGATGGCCCGGTGCAGGCGCGCCACCTGGCCCTTCATGAGGGTGAAGCGCGCGCCGCTGATCTTTGCCGCCGTGGCGAAATCCAGCTGTCCCAGGCCCTCCCCCACGTCCACGTGATCCTTCACCGGAAACTCGAAAGTCCGGGGAGTGCCCCAGCGCCGAACTTCGCGGTTGTCGTCGGGGGTCCCGCCCTCGGGTACGCTGTCGTGCGGCAGGTTGGGCACGCCCAGGACAAAATCGCTGACTCCGGCCTGGATCTCCGACAGCCGCGTTTCCGACGCCTTGAGATCCTCGGCGATGGCATTGACCTCCGTCATCAGCGCCGACGCGTCCTCGCCCTTGCCCTTGGCAATGCCGATCTGCTTTGAAAGCTGGTTTCGCCTCGCCTGGAGTTGCTCGGTGCGAGTCTGGATCTGCTTGCGCTCCTGCTCCAGGCGCCGGAAGGGCTCCACGTCCAGGGTGATCCCCCGCGTGGCGATGCGGGCCGCCACTTGGTCCAGGCTGCTGCGCAGCAGTTGTATGTCCAGCATGGTTTCTCCGATGATCGGTGACGGGGCAAGCCGCCCCGGTCAATCTCCAGGCTTCCGGGCCTTGGCGTCCAGCTCCCGCAGGTGAGCGAGCTTTTCCGCGATCTTGCCCTCGAGCCCCCGGGGTGTCGGGCGATAGAACCGCGTCTCCGGCATGCCGTCGGGAAAATAATTCTCTCCCGCCGCATAGGCCTCCGGCTCGTCGTGGGCGTAGCGGTAATCCCGCCCGAAGCCCAGCTCCTTCATCAGCTTCGTGGGTGCGTTGCGCAGGTGCTCCGGCACGCGTCGCGATTTGTCCTGGCCCACGAACGAGCGCGCGGCATTATACGCCATGTACGCGGCATTGCTCTTGGGCGCGCAGGCCATGTAAAGGGCCGCCTCCGCCAGGGCCAGCTCTCCTTCCGGCGACCCCAGCCGCTCATAGGTCTCGCACGCGTCCAGGGCCAGGCGCAGGGCCCGCGGATCGGCGAGGCCGATGTCCTCCACCGCCATGCGGATGATCCTTCTCCCCACGTAAAGAGGGTCGGCGCCGCCGTCGAGCATGCGCACCAGCCAGTAAAGCGCGGCGTCCGGGTCGGAGCCCCGGACCGACTTGTGCAGGGCGGAGATCTGGTCGTAGAACTCGTCGCCCCCCTTGTCGAAGCGGCGCACGCTCCGGGACAGGGCCTGCTCCAGGAACGCCTTGTCCACCGCGGCCACGCCGGAGGTTTTCGCCGCGGTGTCCACCTGCTCCAGAAGATTGAGGAGCCGGCGCGCATCCCCGTCGGCCAGGCCCACCAGGGCGCGGCGCGCGTCTTCGTGGAACTGCAGGTCGCCGAGCGCCAGCTTCCCGGCCCGGTCGAACAGTTGCTCCAGTTCCTCGTCGGACAGCGCGCGCAGCACGTAAACCTGGGCCCGGGACAACAGGGCGCTGTTCACCTCGAAGGACGGATTCTCTGTGGTGGCGCCGATGAAGGTCACCAGCCCCTGCTCCACGTAAGGCAGGAAAGCGTCCTGCTGGGCCTTGTTGAAGCGGTGCACCTCGTCCACGAAAAGGATGGTGTGGCGGCCGCTGGCCTGGAGGGTCATTTCCGCCCGGGCGATGGCGTCCCGGATGTCCTTCACCCCGGAGAGCACCGCGGAGAGGGCGATGAAGTCCGCACTGAAGGCCTGGGCCATGAGCCGGGCGAGGGTGGTCTTGCCGGTGCCCGGCGGCCCCCACAGGATCATGGAGTGGAGCTTGCCCGAATCGAACGCGAGGCGCAGGGGCTTTCCGGGTCCCAGCAGGTGAGTCTGGCCGATGACCTCCTCCAGGCGCCCGGGCCGCAGCCGCTCGGCGAGGGGAGCCTCCGGGAGGGATTTCGAAAACAGGTCGCTCAAGGATCAACCTTCACTTTGGAGTCATGCACGCCGTTCCCGGAGCGCTCGCGGGGAGACGCAGAATTCGCGAGGACAAAGGGGCGGTCAGAACCCTTTTCGAAGCGCGCGGCCTTCGCGCTCCGGCCATGGCGATTCCCGGATCCTTCCGGCCCCGACAAACATCATTCGCCCACCACGTCGGCGCCCTTGGGCGGCGTGAACAGGAACAGTTCCCGGGACAGTTTGGGGTTTCTTTCCACGGCCGTGAACTTGAGCAGGGTGGTCTGCCCGAACTGGTCCTTGAGCTCCATGGCCGCGGGCAGCGACTGCCGGTCGAAGCCCATGGTGATCGACTCGAATCCGGCATCCCGATTCCTGGGCACCGCGCGCACCCACTCCAGGCCGTCCTTCTCGCCGCCGTCCAGCAGGGTGAAGGCCGCCTCGATATCATCGCTCCCGGCCAGCAACGCGGCGGGGCTGGAGCCCAGGGCCTGGTCCAGTTTTTTTACCGTGACCTGGTTGAGGTCCTTGTCGTAGACCCAGAACCGGGTGCCATCGCCGACAATGAGCTGCTCATAGGGCTTTTCGTAAGCCCACCGGAATCGCCCGGGCCGCTCAAACTGGAACGTGCCACTGGCGCTTTGGGCCTTCTTCCCGGCGCGATCTTCCGGCACCTGCTCGAACCGGGCCTGGCCCGAGCGCATCTCCAACACGAACGTCCTCATCCGTTCAATGCCCCCCGCCTGGGCCTCCAGATACGGGAGGAAAATGGCAAGGACGATGATTCCGAGAAACTTATGCATCATGGCAGCAAGAGAGCGCTAATTGTCCTGGGCAACGGGAACCAGGATCTCCCGGTTGCCGTTGGACTGCATGGACGAGACCAGGCCCGCGCGCTCCATCTGCTCGATGAGCCGGGCCGCCCGGTTGTAACCAATGCGCAGGTGCCGCTGCACCAGGGAAATGGAGGCCCGCCGGGACTTGAGCACCACGGCCACGGCCTCGTCGTAGAGAGGATCTGATTCGGCATCGCCCCCGTCGGCCCCGAATCCCTCGCCGCTCTCCTCCGGCGACTCCAGCACTCCTTCACAATACTGGGGCTCCCCCTGGGACTTCAGGTACTCCACCACCCGGTGCACCTCCTGGTCCGACACGAAGGCGCCGTGGACCCGCTGGGCATGGCCAGTCCCGGGCGGCAGGTACAGCATGTCGCCCTGCCCCAGCAGGGCTTCGGCGCCCATCTGGTCCAGGATGGTGCGTGAATCCACCCGGCTGGAAACCTGAAACGCCACCCGGGTCGGGATGTTGGCCTTGATCAGCCCCGTGATCACGTCCACCGACGGGCGCTGGGTGGCCAGGATGAGATGGACGCTGGCGGCGCGGGCCTTCTGGGCCAGGCGGGCAATGAGTTCTTCCACCCGCTTGCCCGCCACCATCATCAGGTCCGCCAGTTCGTCGATGACCACCACGATGGTGGGCATCTCCTCCAAAGGCTCCGGGTTCTCGGGCGTCAGGGGATTCACTAGGGGCGTGCCGGCCTTGGCCGCCTCCTTCAGCTTGTGATTGAAGCCGCTCACGTTGCGCACGCCGAACACGGACATGAGCTTGAAACGGCGCTCCATCTCGTTCACGCACCACTGCAGCGCGTTGGCCGCCTGCTTCATGTCGATGACCACCGGCGCCAGCAGGTGCGGAATGCCCTGGTAGACGGACAGCTCCAGCATCTTGGGATCCACCAGGATCAGGCGCACCTGGGCCGGCGTCGCCTTGTAGATCAGGGACAGGATCATGGCGTTGATGGCCACGGACTTTCCCGATCCCGTGGTTCCCGCCACCAGGACGTGGGGCATCTTGGCCAGGTCCGCCACCACCGGGTGGCCCGCGATGTCCTTGCCCAGGGCCAGGGTCAGGGGCGATGCCATCTCCGCGTAAACCTGGGAGGCCAGCAGTTCGGAGAGCTTCACCACCTGGCGCTTGGGATTGGGAATTTCCAGGCCCATGTGGGTCTTCCCGGGGATCGTCTCCACCACCCGGATCGCGTACACCGAAAGGGACCGGGCCAGGTCCTTGGCCAGGTTGACGATCTGGCTGCCCTTGACGCCGGGATCCGGCTCGATCTCGTAGCGGGTGATGACCGGGCCGGGAAAAGCGGCGACCACCTTGGCCACCACGCCGAAGTCCGTGAGCTTGCGCTCGATGAGGCGCGACGTGTATTCCAGGGTCTCGGCCGAAACCACCTCCAGGTCGGCAGGAGGCTGGTCCAGCAGCGCCAGGGGCGGCAGCGGCGAGTCGGGCAACTCCTCGAACAGGGGTTTCTGCTTTTCCCGCTGCACGCGCTCGGACTTCTTGATCTCCGCCACGGGGGCCTCGATACGGATGGGCTCATGGTCTTCCAGCCGCTTTCTCTCCTCCAGGATCATGGCCTCGCGCCGGGTGCTGGCCCGGGCGCCCACCTTGCGGTCCTGCCACGCGCTCCACAACTGGCGCGCGCCAAACCAGCCGTCCTCCAGCCAGCCGCCGATCTTCTCCGCCAGCTTGAGCCAGGAAAGCCCGCTGAACAGGCTGAAACTGGCGACGATCACCGCCAGCAGCACCAGGGTCGCGCCGGTGAACCCCAAAGACCGCAGGGCGCCGTCCCGCACCAGGGCCCCGAGCACGCCCCCCGGCGCCAGGGGCAACTGGGCCTTGAGCGTGTAGAACCGAAGCGCCTCCAGGCCGCTGGACGCCAGGAGCAGGATCGCGAATCCGGTCAGGGAGACAAAAAACGGCCGGCGATCGATGAAACCCGCGCTGGGCTCAATCCGGCGGTAAGTCCAGAGCAGGGCAAAGGAGAAAAACAGCACCCACCACCAGGCGGACGCTCCCAGCAGGTAGAGCAGCAGATCGGCCATGTAGGCGCCCACCAGGCCGCCGGCGTTGCTCACGCTCTCGCCCCGGCCGCTGTGAGACCATCCGGGATCCTCGGGAGTGTAGGTGTAAAGCACCAGCGCCACGTAAAGGGCCGCCGCCACCAGCACCAGCCAGAGGGATTCGCGGATCAGGGAGGCAATGCGCGGCGGCAGCGGGTTGCGCCGCTGCCTGGCAGCCATCGGCTTGTTAGAGGAGAACATCCCGCGCCAAGAGGAGCATGGGCGGGAATTATATCCCCGGCGGTAAACAGCTTCCACGCGCCGGGTCCGGCGCGGGGGCCGGGGAACTAGCTCGAGCGGGCCCGGCCCAGCTCGTTGGCGTAGGTGATGAGCTTGTCCCGCAGGATGATCCGGCGGCCGTCCATGCGGATGTAATCGCCCTCGGCGAGATCATGGAGCACCCGGCTCACCATTTCCCGGGACGCTCCCACCATGCGGGCGATATCCTGGCGCGTGAGCTTCTTGTTGACCATGCGCAGGGTTCCCACCGGCTCCGAAACCTCCACCAGCATCTGGGCCACCCGCCCGTAAACGTTCACCAGGGCCAGGCTCTCAATGCGCTTGTCCGCCTCCCGCAGGCGCTTGACCAGTCCGCGCATGATCTGGACCGTGAGGTCGAAGTTCGATGCCAGGCATTTCATGAACTCGTTCTTTTCCACCACCACCATTTCGCAGGGCTCGAGGGTGACGATGTTGGCGGAGCGGGGGTGCTCGTCAATGACAGCCATTTCCCCGAAAAAGTCGCCGGGCTTGAGGATGGAGAGAATCACCTCTTCCCCCTCCTCGTCCGACTTGGTCACTTTCACGCTGCCGGAAAGCAGCGCGTAAAGGGAGTCCGCTTCCGCGCCTTCCGCCAGGGCCATGACGCCCTTCTGGTACTGGCGAGTGACTGTGTAGCGGGCCAGCAGCGCGATCTGGTCGGGGGGCAAAGTCGCGAACAGCGGTACCCGACGCAAAGCCTCTATCCGTTTTCCCTCCTCCACGTTCATGTGTTCTCCTCCCTGTGTGCCAAAATCGTTGCCCTTCTCTCGAATCAGGGACCGCCAGCCGTATCCGCTGCTGGGAAGACTCGCCGGCCGCCATGGACGCCCAACCTGCCCTGCCATCGCGCGCCGCTCACCTTTCCCGGCCCGCCACAACTCAGCAACATTGCAATTTTGCACAGTAAAATAGCGGGAATACGGGGGGAGCGCAATGCCTGCGACGGTGCCATGGCCCTTGTATGTGCTGCTCCCGGTACCCATCTAGAACGCAAAGCTTCCAGCCAATCCGAGGATTCCCATGACCACACGCCACTGCCGACTCCTGATCCTGGGCTCCGGCCCCGCCGGCTACACCGCGGCTGTCTACGCCGCCCGCGCCAACCTGAACCCGGTGCTTATCACCGGCCTTGCCCAGGGCGGCCAACTCATGACCACCACCGACGTGGACAACTGGCCGGCCGACGCCGGTGGCGTCCAGGGCCCGGACCTCATGGAGCGATTCCAGAAGCATGCGGAGCGCTTTGGCACCGAAATGATTTTCGACCATATCCACACCGCCCGGCTGACGGAGAAACCCCTGGCCCTGGTGGGAGACCACGGCACTTACACCTGCGACGCGCTCATCATCGCCACCGGCGCCTCCGCCAAGTATCTGGGGCTCCCCTCCGAGGAGGCGTTCATGGGCAAAGGTGTCTCCGCCTGCGCCACCTGCGACGGATTCTTCTACAAGGGCCAGGAAGTGGCGGTGGTGGGCGGGGGCAACACCGCGGTGGAGGAAACCCTTTATCTCTCCAATATCGCCAGCAAGGTCACCCTGATCCACCGCCGGGACAAGTTCCGGGCGGAGAAGATCATGGTGGACAAGTTGATGGAGAGAGTGAACGCGGGCAAGGTGGCCCTGGAGCTTTACCGCACCCTGGAGGAGGTTCTGGGAGACAAGAGCGGCGTGACCGGCGTGCGCATCAAGAGCACCCGGGACGGCAGCACCAAGGACATCGCCGTCCAAGGCCTGTTCATCGCCATCGGCCATCAGCCCAACACCCAGATCTTCGAGGGGCAGCTGGACATGCAAGGAGGCTACATCATCACGCGGGGCGGCCGCGACGGCGGGGCCACGGCCACCAGCATCCCCGGGGTGTTCGCCGCGGGCGATGTCCAGGACCATGTCTACCGCCAGGCGGTGACCAGCGCCGGCACCGGCTGCATGGCGGCCCTGGACGCGGAAAAGTATCTCGACAGCCTCGGCTGAGGAACCGCCGCCACTCTCCGGGGTCTCTCCTCGGTGATCATGAAGAACCCCGCGCCCGCAAAGCCGCCGGCGGACGATTCCTCCCTGCTGGAGGAGGCGTTCAAGGACGTGGCGCCCCTGCCGGACCATGGGCGTGCGCTGCACGCGCCGCGCCGGGCGCGGCCCCTGCCCTACCAGACCTGGCGCGACGAAAGGGAAGCCCTCGCCGAATCCCTCACCGAGGCGCCCGCCTGGGATGTGGAGTTCGGTGACGAGACGTACTTTTTGCGCCTTGGGCTGCCGCGCCACATCATCCGCAATCTGCGCCGCGGGCACTGGGTGATGGAGGCGGAACTGGACCTGCACGGCATGAATCGCATGGAGGCCAGGCTTTCATTGGGGGACTTCCTGAACCAGTGCCTGGCCGAGGGGCTGCGTTGCGTGCGCGTCATCCACGGCAAGGGCCTGGGGTCCAGGAACCGGGAACCGGTGCTCAAGGCCAAGGTCCGGCACTGGCTGACCCAACGGGAAGAGGTGCTGGCTTTCTCCCAGGCCCGCCCGGTGGACGGAGGCAGCGGGGCCCTGGTGGTGCTGCTGAAGGCGGCGAGCAGGAGCCCGCGCTAGGGCGTTCGTCCCGCCCCCGCCCCATCTCAGATGGCAGATTCTCCGGTCTCGCCGGTGCGGATGCGCACAACCTGCTCCACGGGCGAAACGAAGATTTTTCCGTCGCCGATCTTGCCGGTGCGCGCGGCCTTGACGATGGCCTCGATGGCCTGCTCCACGAGCGCTTCCTGGAGCACGATGTCGATTTTCACCTTGGGCAGAAAATCCACCACGTACTCGGCGCCGCGGTAGAGCTCGGTGTGCCCCTTCTGGCGGCCGAAACCCTTCACTTCCGTCACCGTCAGGCCGGTGACGCCGATCTCGGACAAGGCTTCGCGCACCTCGTCCAGCTTGAAGGGCTTGATCACGGCTTCGATTCTTTTCATGGCGCTTCTCCGCGTTCGCTAAGCGGCGCACATTATATCAGGCAATGAAGACGGGTAACGGGGCGCGGCCCGGGTTTGCGCGCCGGTCAAGCACGCGACCCCGGCGCCCGGGCACATCAGGCTTCGTCCCGGAATTTTGACGTGATGGGATAACGCCAGTCCTTGCCGAAGCCCCGGGATGTCACCCGGATTCCCACCGGGGCCTGGCGCCGCTTGTACTCGCTCACGTGCAGCAGGTTCACCACCCTGCGCACCTCCGCCTCCGGATAACCCTGGGCCAGGATCTCCTGGATCGAAAGGTCCCGCTCCATGTAGGCCTCCATGATCTGGTCCAGGAGGTCGTAGGGCGGCAGGGAGTCCTGATCCGTCTGGTTGGCCCGCAACTCCGCCGAAGGGGGGCGGGTGATGATTCGCTCGGGAATCACCCGTCCCAGGCCGTTCCGGTACCGGGCGAGCCGGTAAACCATGGTCTTGCTGATGTCCTTGAGGACCGCGAAGCCCCCCGCCATGTCCCCGTAGAGCGTCGCGTAACCCACCGCCATCTCCGACTTGTTGCCCGTGGTGAGAACGATGGATCCGAACTTGTTGGACAGCGCCATCATCAGCGTGCCCCGGATGCGGGCCTGGATGTTTTCCTCGGTGGCGTCCGCCGGGAGTCCCTGGAACTCCCCGGCAAGCGTGTCCAGAAAACGGTCGAACACCGGCTTGATGGGAAGCTCCGCATAACGCACCCCCAGCCCTCCCACCATGGCGCGGGCATCCTCGACGCTCATGTCTGCCGTGTACTGGGAGGGCATCATCACCGCCCGCACCTTGCCGGGACCCAGGGCATCCACTGCGATGGCCAGGGTGAGGGCGGAATCGATGCCTCCCGAGAGGCCGATGAGCACCCCGGGGAAGCCGTTCTTCCCCACGTAGTCCCGCACGCCCACCAGCAGCGCCTTGTATACGTTGGCCTCGAGGGACTGCGGCGGCGCCACGTCGCCGGGGACCGGCGTGCCCTTGGCGAACTCCACCATTCCCAGGCATTCCTCGAACAGCGGGAGCTGGTGGGTAATATCCCCGTGCCGGCTCATCACGAAGGACGCCCCGTCGAACACCAGTTCATCCTGCCCGCCTACCATGTTGGCATAGACGATGGGGAGTCCCGTCTCTTCCACGCGCTCGAGAATCGCCTCGTAGCGCGTGAGCTGCTTGTTGATGTGGTAAGGGGAAGCGTTGAGCGTCACCAGCAGCTCCGCCCCCGCCGCCCGGGCGCGGCCGGCGGCTCCCTTCTCCCAGACATCGGCGCAGATGTTGATTCCCACGGGCACTCCCGCTACCGGGAAGGTGCAGGGCCTGTCCCCGGAATCGAAGTAGCGCATCTCGTCGAAGACCGTGTAATTGGGAAGCTTTTGCTTGTGATAGGTGGCGATCAGCTTCCCGTCCCGGATCACGGACGCGGCATTGAAGCGGCCTTCCTCCACCTGCCGCGGATGCCCCACCACCACCGGGATGCCTCGAACGCGGTGCGCCAGATCCTCCAGAGCCCGGTCGCAGGCCCGGTAGAATCCGTCGCGCAGCAGCAGGTCCTCGGGAGGGTAACCGGAGAGTCCCAGCTCCGGTGTCAGCAGGAGATCGGCGCCCGCATCCCGCGCCCGGCGGGCATACTCCGCGATCTTGGCCGAATTGCCGGCCAGGTCGCCGACCGTGCAGTTGATCTGGGCGATGGCGATTTTCATGGGAACCGCTTTTGAGCAGGCGCATCATAGCAGATGCCCGGACCCGCCCGGGACCCGATCCCGACCCTCTGACGTGACCGAAGCCGCCGAGATCCGCATTCTGGATTCCCTCGACGCGATCCCGGCGGCGGCCTGGAACGCGCTGGCCGGAGACGACCCCTTTCTTCGCCACGAATTCCTGCACGCCCTCCAGGGCAGCGGCTGCGCCACCCCCGAAACCGGATGGTCCCCCTGCTTTCCCACCCTGTGGCGGGCAGGCAAGCTGGCGGGCGCCATGCCCCTCTATCTCAAGACCCACTCTTACGGCGAGTTCGTGTTCGATTTCGCCTGGGCCGATGCCTACCGCCGGGCCGGGCTCGACTATTACCCCAAGCTGGTGAGCGCGGTGCCGTTCACCCCCGCCACCGGGCCGCGACTTCTGGCGTCCGATGGAGAGGATCGGAAGGCACTGCTGGATGCCGCGCTCCAGGTGGCGCGGGAGACCGGGGTGTCGTCCTTTCATTGCCTCTTCTGCCCGGAAAGCGAAGCCCGGGAACTGGAGGGCCGGGGCCTTCTTCTCCGTCACGGCGTGCAGTTCCACTGGGAAAACCGGAATTACGGGATCTTCGACGACTTCCTCGCCGCCATGAACCACGCCAAGCGCAAGAACATCCGCCAGGAGCGGCGCAAACTGCGGGAAGCCGGCATCGCGTTCCGATGGCTGGACGCTTCGTCGGCCACGGAGGATGACTGGGGCTTCTTTTTTCATTGCTACCGCGCCAACTACCGGGCCCATCACTCCACGCCCTACCTGAACCTGGAGTTCTTTTCGCGTATCGCCGGCTCCATGCCGGAGAGTGTCCTGCTGCTGGTGGCCGAGGCGCAGGGCGCGCCCCTGGCGTCGGCGTTGTTCCTGCAGGGCGGGGGAACTCTCTATGGCCGCTACTGGGGCGCCACCCGCTACGTGCCCGGGCTCCACTTCGAGACCTGCTATTACCAGGCCATCGAGCACGCCATCCAATGCGGATTGCAGCGCTTCGAGGCCGGCGCCCAGGGAGAGCACAAGCTGGCCCGGGGCCTGCTCCCCGCGCGCACCTGGTCGGCCCACTGGCTGGCGCACCCGGAGTTTTCCCGGGCAGTGGAGCGCTTCCTGCGTCACGAGGCCCGGGGCATCGAGGAATACACGGACGAGTTGCGCCAGAGCGCGCCTTTCAAGCGGCGGGAGCCATGAAGTGGCCCTCGCCCCTGACGGAGGGGCGGCTGGTGCGGCGCTACCAGCGCTTCCTGGCGGACGTGGACCTGGGCGGGAGCATCGTGACCGCCCACTGCCCCAATACCGGCTCCATGCTGGGTTGCGCCGATCCCGGAAGCCGGGTCTGGCTCTCTCCTGCCGCCAACCCCGCCCGCAAGCTGCCGTGGACCTGGGAGTTGGTGGAAGCGGACGGCACCCTGGTCGGCATCAACACCGGCCGCGCCAATGCCCTGGTGCGGGAGGCCATCGAATCCGGCGCGGTTCCTGCGCTGGCCGGCTATGCAAGCCTGCGGGCGGAGGTGCGTTACGGCCGTGAATCCAGCCGGGCGGATTTCCTGCTTTCCGGGGGGCCGGGAGTCCCCTGTTATGTGGAAGTCAAGAACGTCACCGCGGCGGTGCGGGGGGGAATCGCCCTGTTTCCCGATGCCGTGAGCGAGCGCGGCACGCGCCACCTGCGGGAAATGATGACCATGGTTCGGTCCGGTCACCGGTCGCTGCTGGTGTTCTGCGTCCAGCGGGACGACGTGAGCGAGGTGCGCCCCGCCGACGACATCGACCCGGAATACGGCCGCACCCTCAGGAGGGCCCTGAAGGAGGGCGTCGAGGCGGTGGCCCTCCGGGCCAGGGTCGGCATCACCGAAATCCGGCTGGAAATTTCCGTTCCCGTGGTCTGCCCGTGAGCCATGGCGCGACGGGTGCCGGATCCGGGCTCTCCCTCACGCCCGGCCATGCGATCCGGTGAAACGGCTGTGCTAGACTTTGCGCGCCCCACGGGCCCTAGCGCCCCATCACAAACCAATTAGCGAAGAAAGGAAGAGATCATGGATCGTCGCGACATGCTTGCCGGAACCGGCGCCATCCTCGCCGCGGCCGCGGCCCAGGGCGCCCTTGCCCAGGGGCAGGACCACAGCCACCACCAGCACCACGCCGCGGCCCGGCGCCAGGGGCTCATCGACTCCTCGGCCGAATGCGTGAGCAAGGGCGAGGTTTGCCTGGACCACTGCTTCGACGCCCTGGAGCAGGGCGAAAAGGAAATGGCGGACTGCGCCCGGGCGGTGAACCAGCTGGTCGCGGTGTGCGGAGCCCTGCGCGCCTTGGCCGCCCAGGATGGCTCCCACCTCACCAAACTGGCCAAGGTGGCCATGGACGTGTGCAAGGAATGCGAGGAGCAGTGCCGCAAGCACGAAAAGAAGCACGTGGAATGCAAGGACTGCGGAGACGCCTGCGCCACCTGCTACAAGGAATGCAAGAAGCTGGTGGGATAAGGCATCCGGGGGGCGGGAGCGCATTCGCCCCGCCCGCCTGCCTCTTCCTCCTCGGCCTCCCTCAGTTGAGCTGTATCCGCTCCCCCCAGGGCACCGCCGCCCGCCCCTTAACCAGCCAGATCACCGGATAATCCGGCGCCGCGGCTGGAAACTCCCCTTCCCCGTCGGTGAAATAGACCAGCACATCCGGACGAGCGTGCTCCGCCTCGATCCGCGCAAACACCGGCGTGAAGCGGGTGCCGCCGCCGCCCCGCAGGTCCCTGGGAAGCGCAAACGGCTCCCAGGCCTCGAAGACCCACGGCCCCCGCCCGTCCAGGTCGCGATCGCAGGCGTGCAGCGTGAGGCGCGCCCGCACCTGGCCTTTCAGGGCATCCAGTTCCGCCGCGAACTCCGCCAGTTCCTCGGCCCCGATGGAGCCGCTGGTGTCCAGGGCCACCACGATCTCGGTTTGCGCCCCCGCCAGGCGCGGCAGGATCGCCTCCCCCTCCCGCCGCGAAGGGCGCTGGAAGCTGTAGTCCTCCCGCGCCACGGAAGACAGGAACCGGGCCAGCAGCGCGCGCCAGGGAAGCTGGGGCTGGATCAGGCGGTCCACGGTCCGCAGCCAGGAATCGGCGAGGCGCCCCGCCCGGGCCGCCTGCTGGGCCGCCGCCGCCATGCGGGTCTTCCAGAGCACGGTGAGATCTTCGCTGTCGAGGGGTAACGCGAGGCTGGCATCACCGCCCTCCGGCGACGTGACGGATCCGCCGCCGGCCGCCACCGCCGCCGCTTCCGCCGCCAGTTCGCCCTCGGTGCCGCCGTCGCGCCCGGATGGGTCCGCGGGCAGTCCCGGCGCCGCCTCCACCCCGCGGAACACGGCTCCCCTGCCCCCGGCGCCTTGGCCGTCAAAGAGGTGCAGGTCCAGGATCTGCTCATCGCCATCGGCGGGAATCAGGGGATAGATTTCCTCCGCGGACAATCCCCGCCAGGCGGGATTCAGGAGCGCCCCCGGGGGCGCCTTCAGCCCCGCATCGGCCAGCAGCATGTTTACCGCGTAGTCGCAGGCTACATCCCAGCGCCGCTTCACCCGGTGGGAGCGCCGGGCAAAGTGGCCCAGGGCGCAGTGCAGGGCTTCGTGGGCAAGCAAAAACTGGATCTCCCGCACACCCAGCTTCGCCACGTAGGCGGGATTGAAGTAGAGGGCCCGGGCATCGGTGGCGGTAGTCTCGCACCAGCTTGCCCGGGACGGCATCAGGGGCAGGTGCATGACCAGGGCGCCGATGAAGGGCTGCTCCAGGATCAGCCGGGCGCGGGCCGCCGCCAGTTTTACTTCGATCTGTTCCAGCCGCTGCACCATGGCCTCACGATCCTTCCGGAGCGGCGAGGCTCTCCAGCCGCTGGCGCACCCGGTCCATGTCCTCCTGCAGGACCCGGGCCCGCTCCATCTTGGACCGGTCCTGCTCCCGCAGGCCCTCGGCGATCAGCCGCGCCGAATCCCGCCGCAGTTCCGCGTATCTGAGCAGGAGCGCAAAGCGCTCCCGCGAAGGAGAGCCCTGCGACAAGCGGATCTTCGCCAGGCGCTCGGTGGCGGCCTGCCAGGGCTCCACCGCCTCTGCCTGCAGCCGTTCCGCCATCTCGGCATCGCCGATGGCGCCGGCCTTGCGCTGTTCCACGATCCGCTTCCAGGCGGAAAGGATCGCCTCCTCCTCTTGCGCGAACCGCGCAACTTCCTCCCTCATGCGCTGTTCCATGGCGAAATCATAGGCTGGCGGCGGCACCAGCCACCCAAGGAATCCCAGCAGGGCCGCGGCAACCAGTACCGCCCCGGCAAACCGGTGGGCGACCCGCCGCGCGCGGTCCGGCGCCTCCAGGGGACGGGCCAGGATGGCGCCCAGCAGGAACCCGCAGCCGAGTCCCCCAAGGTGCGCGGCGTTGTCGATGGCCGGATAGACGAAGCCGATGGAAAGGGCGTACACAAGAAAGAACAGCACGCTGCGCTTCAGGTGGGCGAGCACCGGGCCGGGAATGGAGCGGCGCTCCGTCACCAGGAATCCGAACAGGGCGCCGATGACGCCGAACACCGCCCCCGACGCCCCCACGCTCACCGCGCCCTGGGGGTGCCAGAGGACGCTGGCGATGCTTCCCGAAAGGCCGGCGGCGAGATAGAGAAACAGGTAGGGAACGCTGCCGAAGAGCCGCTCGGTGAGCCGCCCCACGTCCCACAGCACCCACATGTTGAACGCCAGGTGGATGATGCCGTGGTGCAGGAAGGCGGCGGCGCCCAGGCGCCACCACTCGCCCGCCGCCGTGAGAGGCGCGAAATTGGCGCCCCAGCGCAGCATGGTTTCCGCGTCCGGGCTCACCGGACTCGCGCCCGCCGCCACCAGAGCCACGAAGACCGCGACATTGGCGGCAATCAGTGCCTGAGTCGCCCAGGCCCGAGGAACCAGGGCGTGGAGCAAGGCCCAGAAGCGGGCTACCTCGGTATCGGCCGCGGCGGGCGCGGCGGGCGAGCTTCCTTCCCCGCGCTGCGGCCACTCCATGGGGGCCGGGTCAGGAATCAGCGGGCTGCTGCTCGTAGAGCATGATGTCGCTCATGGCATTGGCCCACTCGTGAAACTCGGGCACCGCGAACAGCGGCTTGCCCACGGATCGTTCCAGATCGGTAACCAGCATCACGCCCATTTCCCGCTGGGGAAAATAGGTCGCGTAGCGCAGGATTCCGGCGAGCACCCGCTTCGCGTCGGGGGATTCCCGGCTCTGCATCGCCCGGCGAACCAGGGCCGATGCCACGCCGTACTGGAGATCCACGTGCTTCGGCACTTCCCGCACCCGTCCGGAGATAATGGCGTCGAGGTCGGGCAACTGGTCCATATGATCGATAAAGGCCTTGGCCTCGATTCCCGCCGCGGCGCCAACGCAGGCCTGCAGGGCGTCCAGCATCAGCGCCGGCTCCGCCGCGAACTTCTGCAACGCGCGGTGGGCAAATTCCCAGGAACGGGGGCTCGGAAACGCGGAGGGATTGCGGGCCGCGTCGTAGTCGAAAAGCAGGTCCGGCCGGAAACGCAGAAAGGCGATGAGCCTGGGATCGACACCGGCGCCGTGGGCCCAGGCCACCCAGTCGTCCAGATGGGCCTCGATCTCGTAGTGGGTGAAACGGTTGGCCAGGGGCGCGGGCATGGCGAAGGAAACGCCTCGGTCCCCATGGCGGTTTCCCGCGGCGAAGATCGCCCACCCGTCCGGAACCTGGTACTCGCCCAGGCGCCGGTCCAGAATCAACTGGTAGGCGGCGGCGGAAACCGTCGGCAGGGCCGAGGTAATCTCGTCCAGAAAAAGAATCCCCCGCGAACCGTGACGCCCGGCGTCCGGCAGCAGGGCCGGCACCGCCCATTCCACGCGGTCGTCCCTGCGGAACGGTATGCCGCGCAGGTCCGTGGGCTCCAGTTGCGAGAGCCGCAGGTCGATGAGGGGCGCGCCGTGGGCGCGGGCGATCTGGGAGATGATCTGGGATTTCCCCACGCCCGGCGGACCCCACAGCATCACCGGGGTATGGATCCCCGCCGCTGCGGCTTCGAATTCCCGGTCGAGAATGGTGGCGATGTGGGATGGGCGCATGGTCCTGGACGCTCGCCAGTGCTCCAAAATCCGCATTATGCCACCGCCGGTGAGAGCTAGGCGCCATGCTAATATGGGGCATTTTCCGCCATTTCACCGAGCATGAAGTTTTGCAGCAATTGCGGCGCGCCCGTCGAGCGCAGGGTTCCGCCCGGGGATTCCCTTCCGCGCCATGTCTGCGATGCCTGCGGAACCATCCACTACCAGAATCCCAAGATGGTGGTGGGCTGCATCCCGGAGTGGGAAGACAAGGTCCTCATGTGCCGGCGCGCCATAGAACCGCGGCTCGGTTTTTGGACCCTTCCGGCGGGATTCATGGAGAACGGAGAGACCTCCGCCCAGGGCGCCATGCGCGAGGCCCTGGAGGAGGCAGGCGCCCGGGTCGAGATCCATGCCCTCTATTCTCTCTTCAACCTCCCCCACATCAACCAGGTCTATCTGCTGTTCCGGGCGCGGCTGCTGGACCTGGACGTGAGTCCTGGCGTGGAGAGCCTGGAGGTTCAGCTTTTCCGGGAGCCGGAGATTCCCTGGGATCAACTGGCGTTCCGGACCATCCGGGAAACCCTGAAGCACTATTACGATGACCGCCGGCGGGGCGCGTTCCCCCTGCGCATGGGAGACATCGGCCCCCCGGAGAAAGGCGCCGCCTAGGCTTTTCGCGCCAGCAGCGCCGCGAGGCGCGGCAGCGCGCGATGGGGGAGCAGGTCAGCGGGCTCGAAGCGGGGCCATTCCACCGCATCCAGGGTGTTCTTGACGATCAATCCCAGGTCGGTGTCTCCCTCCATCACCAGGCGCCGGGCGAAGAACAGCGTGTCCGCGTCCTCCCGCCGGGTAGCCAGCAGGTGGAAGTCGCGGAGCGCCGCGCTCAGGATGACGTCCGCGGCGCCCGCCGCGGACTCGGGCAGGAACCGCCGTCCGTCGTAGCGCGCCTGGGCCGAAATTCCCGCGTCGGTGATCCGCAGGCGCACCCGCTTTCCGCTAAGCGGCTCCAGCGCTTCCCTCGGCAACAACCGGTCCAGGGCCAGGTTCAGCGCGACACACAGCGCCGCGGAGTGGGGCAGCGTGGGCAACCGCGCGACCAGCGGCGCGGCCATCCGCAGCCGCCTTTGCATCGGGGACAGGTTCGCAGAATTCATCAGGATGCTCCCTTCCAGGACTGTTCGAATCCGGGCCGCCCGTGCCAATACCCGTCGCAACCGGCATCGGGCATGAGACCCTCCGTGAACCGGCGGGCAGCGGTTGCGTCGGCACCGTTCAGGCAATCCCGGAACCGGCGGAGGATCTCCGCCGTATGCTCGGGCTGGGGGCTCACCCGCAACACGTCCACGCCGGCGTCCGCCAGGGAGCCCAGGGAACCGATGAGGTTGTGCACCCGGGCAGATTGGGTCTGGATGCCATTCAGGGTGAGGAAGGAGTCGCCCTCCAGGGTCCTGACCCGTTCCCCCGCGGGATGGTCCAGGCAGCGGAACTGGCAGTCGTCCTTCTGCAGGTTGTAGTGCCGGGCTGTAAAGCAGCGGGCGGAGAACGCCAGGGGCAAGCGCCCGTAGGCGAACACCTCCGTCTCCATGCCTTCCGGCCGCGCCGCCTGGATGCCGACCAGCATTTGCCGCGACATCTCCACCGGCATCACCCAGCGCCCGGCACCCAGCGCGGCCAGGAATTGCAGGGTGTGGGGGTTGTACACGTTGAGGTGGGGACCCGCCACGAAGCGCGCCCGGCCCGCCAGGAGCCGCACCGCCCCCATCTCGTTGGCCTCCACGGCGAATTCGCCGTTGCCCACCAGCCGGCGCAGCCCCTTCAGGTCGGACTCCGATTCGATCAGCGCCTGGCTCGAGAGCACCGCCTGCTTCCCGGCGCCGGCCATGTCCCGGGCCAGGGCCACCCAGTCGGCCAGCCGGAATTCGTGGCGCCGGGAACACACCACCTCCCCAAGGTAAACGATGTCGGCGGCGGATTCCGCGATTTCCGCGTAGAAGCCCAGGAGCTTTTCCCGGGGCCAGTAGTAGAGTATGGGACCGACGGCCAGTTTCATCAGGGGGAAACCCGGGATATGTTCAAGGCATGCCGGCCCTGCCTGGGGGCCGTCCTCATTTCCACGGCCGGTGGTAGGCGCCGAGGGTCTGCTGCTGCCCTTCCGACACGGCGGCGAGGCTCGCGTTCCAGGCAGGTTTCACGGCGAAATTCGCGAGGTTCCCCGCGCAGGCATTAATGGCCTCGCGCCATACCCTGGTCACCTGGGCTACATAGGCGGGGCTGCGCTGGCGGCCTTCGATCTTGATGGCGCGCACCCCCAGTTGCATCAACTGGGGAAGCAGTTCCAGGGTGTTGAGGCTCGCCGGCTCCTCGATGGCGTAGTACGTCTCCCCGTCCACGTCGAAGCGCCCCTTGCAGAGAGTGGGATAGCCGGCCTTCTCCCCGGGGGCAAACCGGTTGACCAGGAAGCCGTTGACCCGGGTCTCCAGGCCGGCCGATGTCTCCTGCCACCGCACCGCCTTGCCCGGCGAGCAGGCGCCGAAGGCGTTGGGCCCTTCCCCGCAGGCGTAGGAGGAGAGGGAACAGCGCCCTTCCACCATAACGCACAATCCCCCGAAGCCGAACACCTCGATTTCCACCGGCGTGTTGCGGGCGACGTTCTCCACCTGGGCCAGGGACAGCACCCGGGGAAGGACCGCGCGGCTGATGCCGAAGTGCTCGTGGTAGAGATTGATGGCCTCGTAGCTGGTGGCGGATCCCTGCACCGAGAGATGGAGGCGCAGGCCAGGATATCTCGAGCGCGCATAGCCCATGAGGCCGGGGTCGGCCAGGATCACCGCATCGACGCCCAGCCGCGCCGCCTGATCCACCGCGCCCGTCCAGCGCGCCCAGTTGTCCGCCTGAGGGTAGGTGTTCAGCGCCACCAGCACCCTGGCACCCCGGGCATGGGCGTAGCGCAGGCCTTCCCGGGTGGCCGCCTCGTCGAAATTGAGGCCCGCGAAGTTGCGGGCATTGGTGCTGTCCCGGAAACCGATATAAACGCAGTCGGCGCCCGCATCCACCGCGGCCTTGAGGGATGGCAATGCGCCTGCGGGGCAGACCAGTTCGGGCTTGACCAAGGATTGCAACGGCTTCCCCTGCTGGCGGGAGCGGCTAGCGGTTCCGCCGCCGTCCCCTCGGGTCCGAAAGCGGCGTTTATAACCGAGGCCTCGCCTTGCGCGATTGATTCAGATCAAGCTTCGGGATGCCTGACCGTCAGGCCGCCCGGAGGGCGTCCACGATGTTGAGTCGCGCGGCCCGGGCCGCGGGCAGCACCCCGCCGATGAAGCCCATGACGAGGGCGAAGGCCATGGCCTTGAGGGCGATGAGTGGCGTCAATGTGAAGCTGAAGGACAGATCGGCAAAGGACTGAAAGTTGGTGGTGGAGAACGTCAGGAAGTGCATGAGGGAAGCGGTGGCGATGCCGAGCACGCCGCCCAGCCCCCCCAGCAATAGGGCCTCCGCCAGGAAAGCCCCGAGGATGCTGCGGCGGCGGAAGCCCAGGGCGCGCAGGGTGCCGATTTCCGCCGTGCGGTTCGCCACCGACGCGTACATGGTGATCATTGCGCCGATCATGGCGCCCAGCGAGAAGATCACCGACAGGGTGAGGCCCAGGTAGCCGATGAAATTCGACAGGGCCTGGGACTGATCCGCGTAAAACTGGTCCTCCCGTTTCAATTGCACCGTGAGACGGGGATCGCTCTCCAGGGCTTCCTTCAGCCGCGGCAACGCGGCTGGATCCTGCAGGCGGGCGATGACGCTGGAGAAGACGGGCCTGCGGAAGGCCTGCATCAATTGGTCCACGTCGCCCCAGATCTCCGAGTCATAACCGGAGCCGCCGGCATCGAAAACCCCCACCACCCGCCACTCCCGGCCACCGAAGCGCAGGCGTTCCCCCAGGCCCGCGCCGGTGAAGCGCTCGGCGATCCTGGCGCCGGCAACGATCTCCGAAGCCCCGGGCTGGAACATGCGCCCGGCCACCAGGCGCACCTCCGGGCGCAGGACGAGCCCCTCCCCCGCCATGCCCCGCACCACCACATTGGACGGGCGGTCGGAGCCGCGCTTGCGCAGGTTCACCAGCGTCACGGTTTCCTTGGACACCAGGGGCCGGCCGTCGGGCCCCGGCGCCAGTTCCGGAAGGGTCTCCAAAAGGTTTGCCTGCTGCCGGTCCACGCCGCTCACCACCTCACTTTCCGCGCCCTTGCGGGTGGCCATCACGTTTTCCGGGGAGCCGGTGGCCACCAGGGTCTTTTTCAGTCCCGCGTCCAGCATCTGCACCGCGGTGAACACGAACACCACCAGCGCCATCCCGCCGGCGGTCAGCAGCGTGGTCAGGCGCCGGTTGGCGAGATTGCGCGCCGAATAGGAAAGGGGCACCACGGTCAGCCGATCCTCCGCAGGCCGTCCACGATGTTCACCGAGCCGGCCCGCAGGCTGGGAACGATCGCTGCCGCGATGCCCACGACGACGGCGCAGCCCAACTGCCACAGCCAGGTGTCCGCCGGTATCCGGAAGATGGGGAAGAGGCGGGACACCAGGTCGCCGAAAGCCAGGGCCGTGGGCCAGGTGAGCGCGATGCCCAGCCCGCCCCCGATGAAGGCGATGGCCAGGGATTCACCCGCGATGAGGCCGCCCAGGAATCCCGGCCCGAATCCCATGGCCTTGAGGGTTGCGTATTCCGCCATACGCTCCCGGGCCGCCATGGCCATGGTATTCGCCATCACCGCCATGATGATGAAGATCACGACGAAGGACACGATGCGGATCACCAGGATGATCTGCTCCGACATGGAAACGAATCCCAGCTGGAAGGCTTTCTCGCTTTCGGTGAGAGTTTCCGCCAGGGAGTTGCGGAATTCCTGGTCAATAGCCGCCGCCACGGCGCCCACCGCGTCCGGGCGCCCCACTTCCGAGATGAACACCCCCACCTGGTCGGCCCGGCGCGGCACGGTCTTCTTGAGGGACTCATTCAGGTAGTCCCAGTGGAAATACATGTTGGACAGGTCCGCGGTGACGTTGGCACCCCGGTATTGGAAGATCCCGCGCACCACGAACTCCCAGTTGCCGGGAAAGATCGTGCCCTGGAGCGGAATCACGTCGCCCACCTTGAAGCCGTAGGTTTCCGCCAGCTGGGTGCCGATGATGGCGCCGCGCCGGTCCCGCAGGAACGCGGCCCGCTGGTCCTCGGGCAGCGAGATCTCGGGATAAAGCTGCAGGAAGGTGGGCACGTCCACCGCGAACTGGGGGAAGAAGTTCTTGCGGTCCTTGTAAATGGCGCCGAACCACACCGAGTAGGTGACGCCCCGCACCCCCTCCACGGCCCGGATTTTGTTCCGGTAGGAAACCGGCAGGAAGAATGCGAGGGAGATGGCGTTGCGGGTCACCACCCGGGTGGAGGAGGCCACGTCGGCACCCGCATACCAGGCGTGGATCACCGTCTGCAGCAGACCGAAAGCCACCGTGGCGATCACCAGCCCCAGCACGGTCAGCCCGGTGCGCAACCGGTGGCGCAGGGCGTTGCGCAGGACAATGCTCAGGAAGTTCACGGGTCGGGCGTCACCGGTCCGGGATTCACGATGCCGTCAGCTCGCCCTTGTCCAGGTGGCGGATGACATGGGCCCGCTCGGCGGAATGGGGATCGTGGGTGACCATGATGATAGTCGTGCCCAGCTCCCGGTTGAGCCGGTCCATGAGCCCCAGGACATCGGACGCGGACTGGCGGTCCAGGTCCCCGGTGGGCTCGTCGGCCACCAGGATCGTGGGATCGGTGATGACGGCCCGGGCGATGGCCACGCGCTGCTGCTGGCCGCCGGAAAGCTCCGAGGGGTAATGCTCCATGCGGTCTGATAATCCCACCAGGCCCAGGGCGAGTTCCACCCGCTGGCGGCGCTCGGCCCGGGAGAGCCCGGTGAGCAGGAGCGGCAGCTCCACGTTCTCGAACGCGGAGAGCACGGGCATCAGGTTGTAGAACTGGAAGATGAAACCCACGTTGGCGGCGCGCCAGTCCGCCAGCTCCGCCTCCCCCATGCGCGTGATGTCCTCGCCGGCCACGCGCAGCGTGCCGCGATCCGGCTTGTCGATGCCCGCGATGAGATTGAGCAGCGTGCTCTTGCCGGAACCCGATGGTCCCATCAGGGCGAGGAATTCGCCGCTGGCGATGTCGAAATTGATGTCGTGGAGAACGGGCACCACCTGGGCCCCGCGCCGGTAGGACTTGGAGAGATTACGGATCTCGACGACGTTGTCGCCTCCCTTGGCCATGGATTCTCCCGGGTCCGGGGAGCCCTACTTCACCGTCACCCGCGCTTTGTCGCGAAGGCCGCGGCCGGGAGCCAGCACCACCTTGTCCCCCGGCTTCAGTCCCCGGGTAACCTCCACCAGATCGCCGATGCCGGCGCCGGTTTCCACGGCAATTTCGGCGAGGGAACCCTCGCTGACGCGGTAGGCAAGCTTGCGGCCGTCCCTTTCCTGGATGGCCGCCGGCAACACCGCGGTCACCGGCTTGCGCATCTCGGCCGGAACTTCCCGGGACAGAAACGAGACCTTGGCGGACATGTCGGGAAGAATGCGCGGGTCCAGGTCCAGGAACCGGATCTTCACCATGACCGTGGCCCGGGAGCGGTCCACCGTGGGCACCATGCGTGAGACCTCGCCGCGAAATCGCGTGTCCGGCAGAGCGTCCAGCTGCACCTCGCAGGGCTGGCCGACGCGCACCTTGGACAGGCTCGATTCCGCCACGTCCGCCTCCACCTCCAGGGTGCCCATGTCCGCCATGGTCACCACCGCGCCCTTGGTGTCCAGGGCGGAGGAAAACGGCGTCACCACGTCGCCCACGTTGGCGCTCTTGGTCAGCACCACGCCATCGAAAGGCGCCCGGATCTGGGTTTGGTCCACGGCGATCTCGGCCGCCCGCAGGTTGGCTTTGGCCGCGGCCACCGCCGCCTCGAGTCCCGCGATGCCGGCCTTCGCCTTCTGCAGGCGCGCCTCCGCGGAATCAAGGGCGGCCTGGGAGACGAAGGATTTCCGGTAGAGGTCCGCCGCGCGCCGGTGGGCGGCCTCCGCGTCTGTCAACTCCGCCCGCCCCTGGAGCACGTTCGCCTCCGCCACTCGGACGCTGGCCGCCGCCTGGTCCCGGACCGCAGTTACGTCCCCGCTCTCGAGGCGGGCCACGACCTCGCCTTCCTTGACCTGGCTGCCTTCCGTCACGCCCAGCCACTCCACGCGCCCGGTGGCCTTGGAGGCCACTGCCGCCTTGCGCTGGGGCACCACGTAGCCGGTGGCGTTGAGCACGCTCAGGCCCTGGGAGGGGTAGGCGGTGACCACGGTCGTCACCTCCACTTCCTGGGCCCGCCGGCTCAGGTATCCGTAGCCGGCCGCCGCCAATAGCGCGACAACCAGGACGCCCGCTAGAATGGAACCCATGCGCGTTCTGCCGGAAGCGCGGATCTTGCCCCCGGCGCCCCGTTCTATTTTCAGCTTTGTTAGGTCACGCTCCGTCATGGATCGCCAACGCCGGCAAGGACAGAGAAATGGCGCATGTTAGCACGGAGGAATTTTCCATCATGGCAGACGGCGCGCGGCTTCGCGCCCGCACCCTCGCGTTGACCGGGCCCGGGGTCAAACGTTCACCGGTGCTGGTTTTTCTCCACGAGGGACTGGGCAGCATCGCCCAGTGGCGGGATTTTCCGGAGGCCCTGGTGGAACGCAGCGGGCTGCCCGCCCTGCTCTATGATCGCCGGGGCCACGGCGGTTCCGACCCGCTCACCGGGCTTCGCACACCCCGTTATCTTCACCTGGAAGCCCTGGAGGTGCTGCCCCAGGTGCTGGAGCGCTGCGGCGTGGGGGACGCCATCCTGGTGGGACACAGCGACGGCGGCTCCATGGCCCTGCTTTTCGCCTCCGCTTTTCCGGAGCTCACGCGCGGCGCCATCACCGAAGCCGCCCATGTTTTCGTGGAAGAAGAAACCCTCGCCGGCATCCGCCGGGCGGGGGAAGCCTGGCGCTCAACCCGGCTCGCCGAGAAGCTCGCCCGTTATCACGGAGACAAGACCCACGCCCTGTTCCACGCGTGGCACGACACCTGGCTGGCGCCGGAATTCCGGGACTGGGACCTGGAGGATTGCCTGCCCGGAATCCGCTGCCCGCTGCTGGTGATCCAAGGCGACGAGGACGAGTACGCCACGGAGGCCCAGATGCGGGCCATCGCGGAACAGGTGCGGGGGCCGGTGGAAACTCTGATGGTGCCCCGCTGCGGGCACATTCCCCATCACCAGGCCCGGGAAACCGTGCTGGAGGCCATGACGCAGTTCATCGAGAAGGCGCTGCGGCGGCCGCCTGCCTTTCAGGATCCGGCGCCCCGGGATTCCTTGGCGTAGGCATCGCGATCGAGGTCCACGACCTCGACCGACAATTGGACATCCAGACCCGCCCGCGGCGGGCAGGCCCGGCTCAAGGCGGTCAACAGCGCCTCCGACAACTCCCGCTTCACCGCGGCCGAACGGCCGCTGAGAAGCGCAAGCTTAACGTGCGCGAAGGCCCGGCCCTCGGGTGCCGTGCCCACCAGAAACCTGTCGAGAACCAGGGCCCGGCTCTTGATGTCGGGCTCCTGGAACTGACCCGAACCGGCCAGCGCCCGGTTCAGGCTCATCAGGACCTCACCCGCGTCAAGTTCCGGGGCCAGGTTTTGCGTGTACTCCAGGGTGATGTGGGGCATGGGAACGCGGGCTCCCTTCAGCCGCCCAGGAACAGGCGCCCGACTTCCTCGTGCTGGAGCAGCTCATCTCCGGGACCCGCCAGGGCGAGGCTACCGGACACCAGCACGTAGCCGATATCCGAAAACTCCAGCCCCTTCTTGGCGTTCTGTTCCACCATGATGATGGTCTTGCCCTCGTGGTGCTGGAGGTCGTCCAGGATCTCGAAAACCATGTCGATGAAGCGGGGCTCGAGCCCGATGGAAGGCTCGTCCACCAGCAGCACGTCCGGATTCATGATCAGGGCCCGGGAAATCTCCAGCAGCCGCCGCTCGCCCCCCGAAAGCACGCCAGCCCGCTGGCCCCGGCGCTGGCGGAGGCGGTCGTACTTGGCAAACACCTTCTCGGCGCGTTCCTTGGCTTCGTCGGGATGGGCCAGCAGATAGCCGCCCATCCACAGGTTCTCCTCCACCGTCATGTCCGGAAACACGGAGTTGTCCTGCAGCAGGTAGGCGATGCCGGCCGTCTTGAGCTTCTGGTTGGGCGTGAGGTTGGTGACGTCGCGCCCGTTGACCAGGATGCTGCCGCCCATGATGTTGGTGAATCCGTAGATGGAATGCAGCACGGTGGACTTGCCGGCGCCATTAGGCCCGATCAGGCACAGGGACTGGCCGCGCCCGACCCGCAGGCTGAAGCCGTGGAGGATCTCCATCTTCCCGTAGCCCGCCACCAGCTGGTCCATCATCACCATGGGCTCGTTTCCGGCCAGGTGGTCCAGGCGCTCCAGGCTGATCCCCTCCCTGGAACGCTCACCGGCCTTGCGCGCCACTTCGTCCACCGAGAGCACGGTGCTGACGCTGCCGAGGCCGTAGCCCCGGATGCGCCGGCTGGCCGCCGCCTGGGAATCCTCCGCCATCAGTGGGCCCCCAGGTAAGCGTCAATCACGCGCTGGTCCTTCTGCAGCTCCGCCGGCGCGCCATCGGCCAGCAGTTCGCCGTGGGCCAGGCAATAGATGTGCTCAGCCAGGTTCATGATCACCCGCATGTTGTGCTCGATGACCAGGAGGGTAATCCCGAGATCAGCATTGGCCCGCTGCAGGCGCTCGATGAGGCCGTTGATCAGGGTAGGGTTGATGCCCGCCGTGGGCTCGTCGAGCAACAGCATCTGGGGCTGATTCATGAGGGCCATGGCAAATTCGAGCAATTTCTGCTGGCCGAAGGAAAGGTCTCCGGCGCGCAGGAAGCGCTTGCTGTAAAGCCCCACGAAATCCAGCAGGGCCTCGGCCTTGTCGGTTACCTCCGGCGGGAAGCGGGAGAACATTTCCCCCACCGTCGCGCGCGCCTGGGGGACCGAAATCTGCATGTTCTGGATGCAGTTCATCTTGCCGTAGATGCGGGTCTGCTGGAACGTTCGCACCAGGCCCAGGCGCGCTATTTCCGGCACCCGCAGGCTGGTGATCTCCCGGCCTTCGAAGGTGATGGAGCCGGAATCCACCGGGTGGTAACCGACGATGGAGGAAAACAGCGTCGTCTTGCCCGAGCCGTTGGGTCCGATCAGCCCGACGATCCTGCCCCTGGAGACGCGCAGGGAGATGTCGCGGTTGGCCACCACACCGCCGAAGGCCTTGGACACATTGTGGACCTCAAGCAGCGCGCTCACCCGCCTTCGCCTCCGCCTCCCCCCGCACCACCTCCCCGAACCACCGGGGCCGCTTCTCCCGCAGCCATCCCATGATGCCCATGGGGAAGAACACCACGATGAGCACGATCAACAGCCCCAGCATGACCCGCTGCCAGCCGAGGAAATAGGTCCAGAAGAACTCCTGGGTGATATGGAAAACCACCGCGCCGATCACGGGGCCCCACAAGGTACCCTTGCCGCCGAGAATCGCCATCAGCACCATCCACACGCCGAAAGTCGGGCCGGCGAAGGCCAGGTCCCGGGGATCCACGAACCCCACGAGCCCTGCCACCGGGCCGCCCGCCAGGCCCAGGAAGAATGCCGCCACCATCCAGGCCGCCACCTTGTAGCGGGTGGTATGGATGCCCATGGCCTCGGCCTTGTCCTCATCGTCCCGGATGGCGTTGATGGCCAGGCCGAATCGCGATCGGTAAAGCACGCGCAGGGTGACAAACGCGGCCACCGCCAGGGCAAACAGGATGTAGTAGTAAAAGAAGTTCCGGTCCGCCACCTCGCCGGGATAGAGCCGTGGGACTATCCCGGATCCCGCGCCCACGTAATCCCAGCCGGCGAAGATGTCGGCTACGGCAATGCCCAGTCCCAGGGTGCAGATGGCGAAGTAGTGGCCGCGCATGGCCAGGATCAAGGGGCCCAGAATCGCGGCGGCGGCAACGGCGACGATCATGGAGAGCCCCATGCCGGCGGCCAGGGACACGTAGAATCCCAGCTCCGTGTCCCGCTGCAGGACCGCCGTCACGTAGCAGCCGAGGCCGAAGAGCAGGATGTTGCCGAAGGAGTTGTAACCCATCTGTCCGCCCAGGATGTCCCAGGTCAGGGCGAACAGCACCATCAGCCACAGGAAGGCGAGCTGGATGGTGAAGTTGGGGAACAGCAGGGGCGCCACCAGCCCGGCGCTGGCCACCAGCACATAAACCGCACCGCGGATCGTGGCATCGTTCATTTGAGGTACTTGCGCCTGCGCTTCAGAGACAGGTTGCGCAATACCAGGATCAGCACCAGGAGGCTGAACAGGAACGCCGTCTGGAACTCGGCCCCCAGGACAAACCCGGCATACTGCTCGGCCATGCCCAGTCCTGCCCCCGAAAAGATGATGCCGAGGAGGTTCCCCAACCCGGCCACGATGACGATCATGAAGGAGCGCACCGTGTAGGCCAGGCCCAGGTATGGATGGATAATCCAGGTCATGGCCACCAGCGCGCCGGCGGCGCCGCAGATGGCAGCGTTGAGGGCATAGGTGGTGGCGTAAACCCGGTCGGTGTCGATGCCCTGGATCCGCGCAGCCCGGGCGTTCTGGGCGGTGGCCCGGATCGCCTGGCCCAGCCGGGAGTTCTTCAGGAACACCATGAGGGCGAACCCCAGCACGATGGCGGTCGCGAAAGCGACCAGCTTGATCTGGGCCACGGTCACCGTGCCTCCCGCCAGGAACACGGTGTCCAGGCCCGACTCGGCGGTGCGGACATCGGCTCCGAAAAACTCATTGGCCAGCTGCTGCAGCAGGATGGAGAGGCCGAAGGTGGCGAGGATGGAGATGAAGAGGTCCTTGTCCACGACCCGGAAAATCACCGCCCGGTAAAGCACCCACCCCAGCACGAAAAGGGCCACGAACGCCACCGGAACCGTGAGCAGCGGGTGCATGCCGGCCAGGGAGAGATAAATGGTGACGTAGCCCCCCAACATGACGAACTCGCCCTGGGCAATGTTGATGACGTTCATCACGCCCCATACCAGGGCCATGCCGTAAGCCGCCAGGGCAAAGATGGCGCCGATCAGCAGCCCGTCGATCAGGAGCTGCAGGTTGAAAACCGGCGCCTGCAGCAGGACCTGGATATTGTCCATGCGCGGAGCGGCCCCGCCCGGAGCGGGGCCGCCTCCCTCAAGGTCCGTTTACTTGCGCTTGTCCCAGGTCGGGGTGGGATAGATCAGCTTGGACTGGGCCCACTTGGAAGGGGCCACCACCTTGTACTCGCCGTCCTGCACCTGGTAGAGCACCATGGACTTGGCGATGTTCTTTCCGGTCTGGTCGAACTTGACCGGGCCGTAGAACGTATTGAGATTGGTCTTGGCGATGGCGTCCCGCACCTTCTCGGTGTCGAACGACTGGGCGCGCTCGAAAGCGTCCACGAACACCAGCACCGAAGCGGTGGACTCGGCGGCCTGGTAGGGCGGGACGTAGCCGAACTCCTTGGCGAAGCGCGACGCGTAGTTCTTCGCCGTGCCGAACCACTTGTCCTCGTAGGTGAGGTCGTCATCCCACTGGCTGGCGCACACGGAGAACTCGGAAGCCTTGCCGAACTTTTCGGTGATCTGGGCCGAGTCGCAGTGGGTCATGGCCAGCATGGGAACGTTCACCTTCTGGTCAGAGACCTGGCGCACGCCCAATGCCGCGCCCTTGGCATGCCCGGACACCACCAGCAGGTCGGGTTTCAGCGCCTTGACCTTGGTGAGCGTCGCCGACATGTCGTTCAGCTCGGGCGGCAGCTTGTCGTCTATGACGACCTTCATGCCGTACTTCTTGGCGTCCTCCAGCACCCCCGCGCGCACGTCCTGGGAAAAGTTGTCGTTTTCGATGGCCACCGCGATGCGCATGTCGGAGGGCTTCTTGCCCTGCTTCTTCGCCTGCTCCGCCAGCAGGTTGACCGCCTCCCGCAGGTAGTAATCCGAAGTGTTCAGCACCGCGAACAGGTAGCGGTAGCCGTTGTCGAACAGGCCCCGGTCGGCGCCGTTGCCTTCCACCATGGGAATCTTGTACTTCTCGGTCACCGGCGCGATGGCCTTGGTCAGGCCCGAGCTGTAGGGGCCGAGCACGTACTTGATCCCGTCCTGGTTGATGAGGCGCTCCACCAATTGCGCGCCGCGGGCGGACGTGGACTCGTCGTCGTAATAGACGATGTCCAGCTTGTAGGACTTGCCGTTGACCTTGACGCCGCCCATTTCGTTGATGCGCTTGACCGCCAGCTGATAGCCATCGAGGGTGTTCTTGCCGTTGGTGGAATACTTGCCCGTGATGGAGATCGCGGCTCCCAGATGAATCGTGTCGCCCTCAACCTTGGCCAGGGCGGGTTGCGCGACCGCCAGGCCGAGAGCCACGGCTCCAGCGACTACCGCGCTGCGGAAAAAACTGCTCCGGGAAGTGAATGCCTCCATGATGGTCCTCCTAATATAATAATAATTTGTGTTGCCAGCGGTGCCCGCACCGGGTCTGGTGCGGCGCATCACCGCTCAGCTCCGTCATCCGTGCGATGACGGAATCTTTTTGACAACGCCACAACCGCTTGGCTCCCGCTCCCATTGGGGATGCGGACACCGCCCGAATCTTATAGCACACAAACAAAATTCCGGTCGAGCAGGTCGCGTGGACAACGACGGTTCCCGCCACTGCGTTGCGGCGCCGTAGAATGCCGTCTGGTTGCGCGTCATCCCGCCTCGTAAGATCGGGCGGAAACCGCGAGGATGCAGGAGAGTCTGATGCAGAGAAATCATCCGGGCACCAGCCCGGGCTTCCAGTGGGATGATCCGCTGCGGCTGGAGGAGCAGCTCGGCGACGACGAGCGCATGGTGCGGGATGCCGCGCGTGCCTATTGCCAGGAGAAGCTGCTGCCCCGCATCGTGGAGGCCAACCGCCATGAGCACTTTGACCGGGGCATCCTGGACGAGATGGGGGCTCTCGGCTTCCTGGGTTCCACCATCGAAGGCTACGGCTGCGCGGGCGTCAATCACGTGTGCTACGGGCTCATCGCCCGGGAGGTGGAACGGGTGGATTCCGGATACCGTTCCGCCATGAGCGTGCAGTCGAGCCTCGTGATGCACCCCATCAACGCCTATGGCACCGATGCCCAGCGGGAAAAGTTCTTGCCCCGGCTGGCCACCGGAGAATGGGTCGGATGCTTCGGCCTCACCGAGCCCAACCATGGGTCCGACCCGGCGGGCATGCAGTGCCGGGCCCGCAAGGCGGAGGGAGGGCACCTTCTCCACGGCCAGAAGATGTGGATCACCAACGCCCCCATTGCCGACGTGTTCGTGGTCTGGGCCAAGGATGACGCGGGGGATATCCGGGGCTTCATCCTGGAAAAGGGGATGAAGGGCCTCAGCGCGCCCAAAATCGAGGGCAAGATGTCCCTGCGCGCGTCGGTCACGGGGGAAATCGTGATGGACGAGGTCTTCGTGCCGGAGGAGAACGCCTTTCCGGACATCCGCGGCCTCAAGGGCCCCTTCGGCTGCCTCAACAAGGCGCGCTTCGGCATCGCCTGGGGCGCGCTGGGCGCCGCCGAGTTCTGCTGGCATGCGGCGCGCCAGTACACCCTGGACCGCACCCAGTTCGGCCGGCCTCTGGCCGCCAACCAGCTGATCCAGAAAAAGCTGGCCGACATGCAGACGGAAATCACCCTGGGCCTGCAGGCCGTGCTGCGCCTGTCTCGGCTCATGGACGAGGGCCGCTCGGCGCCGGAGATGGTCTCCCTGCTCAAGCGCAACAATTGCGGCAAGGCCCTGGACATTGCCCGTCTCGCCCGGGACATGCACGGGGGCAACGGCATCGCCGACGAATTCCATGTGATTCGCCACGTGATGAACCTGGAGACCGTCAACACCTACGAGGGCACCCACGACATCCACGCCCTCATCCTGGGCCGCGCCCAGACCGGCATCCAGGCGTTCAGCTGACCTTGGAACCCCCTCAGCCCCCTTCTCCCGAGCAGATCCGCTCCGGGCTCAGGAAACTGCGCTGGACGCGCTACCTGAGTCATGGCCCGATTGTGGCTTTCGCTTTCCTGGTACTGGTGGAACTCGCCGCGCCCCAGCCCCTCAGCGACACCGCCCATCGCACCGCCAATCTGGTTCTTCCCTTCGCGCTAGCCGGATTCGCCCTTGCCTTCTGGCTGCGGACGCGGCCCTGCCCCCGCTGCCGCCTGCCGTTTTTTCAGGCCCGCAGGACGTTCGCCGGCGGCCGGCGGCTCCCGGTCTGGAACGACTTCGCGGGCAAGTGCCTGAACTGCGGATTGCCCATCTCGGGGGAAGAGCTTTAGCGTGGCGCTGAAGATTCCCACGGGAAGGGCCTGGCCTGAAACGGCGCACACTGCCCGATGCAGCGAAAACACGCGCTGGCGTCTAAAATTCCCCGGAACGGGAACGGTGATGCCCACCGGCCCCGCCCGCCACTGACAATAATGATGACTTCGCCGCCCCTGAGGGGACTCCCGTGACGCGCATGAGCCATGGCCTCATCGCCATCCTTGCTCTCGCAAGCGTCCTGCATGGGGGGACGCTGAGGGCGGCCGACCCGGCCCGGGAGTTCGACGCCAAGACCGCGTTTCTATACAACTTTGCCCTTTTCACCGAGTGGCCCGAGCAAGCCCCCCCCGGGGTGGTCTATTGCCTTCTGGGAGAAGACCGTTTTGGCCGGGCGCTGGACGCGCTGCAGGCCGGCCGCCTGCGGGGAGCGCCGGTGGAGGTTCGCCGGCTGCCGGACACCAATGCCGTTGCCATGTGTCACGTGGTGTTCCTGGGCTCCCGGGATGTGGAGGCCCTGCGGCGGAGTGTCGCCGCCACCCGGGGGTTTCCCGTGCTCACCGTGTCCGATGCGCCCCGGGCCCTGGATGCCGGGGTTATGATTGCGATGGCCTATGAATCCAACCGGGTGGTGTTCGAGGTGAATCTGGAGCCGGTGAAGCAGTCCGGCCTGACCATGAGTTCCAAGCTGCTGCGGCTGGCCCGAACCGTGCGCTGAGGCCGCCGCCATGTCATTCCTCCGCAACCTTTCCCTGCGCAACAAGCTGATCGGCATCAACAGCGTCATGATCGGCATCGTGATGCTGGTGCTCGGCGGCGGCCTCGCCATCGCCGAGTACTACCTGTCCCGGGAAGCCATGCTGTCAGACCTCCAGGTACAGGCGCGGGTGCTGGCCGAGAACAGCAACGCCGCCCTCGCCTTCGGCGACGCGGAAGCGGCGGGGGAAATCCTGGCGGCCCTGAAGGTCGCGCCCCATGTCCGTTACGCGGCCCTGGTCGCCTCCGACGGAATGGTTTTGGCGAGCTACCGCCGGGACCCCCAGGAGGCGTTTTCACCGCCCCCGGTGCCCGCCAACCGCATCCACCGGATCACCGGGGATGGCATCGATGTCTTCGAGGACGTCACCGCCTCGGGCCGGCGCCTGGGCGTCCTGCACCTTTCCGCAGACCTCTCGCTGCTCAATGAAAGGCTGGCCGTTTACCTGGCTGCGCTGGTGCTGATCGCGGCTCTGGCCCTGACCGTGGCGGCCGGGATGGCGCGACAGCTCCAGGCCAGCATCACGGGCCCCCTGCTGAAGCTGACGCGGGTGACCCGGGAGGTTTCCAAGGACAAGGACTTCTCCGTTCGGGTCGCGGTGGAGTCCAGGGACGAGATCGGGGAACTGGCGGCCGGCTTCAACGCCATGCTGGCCCAGATCCAGACCCGGGAATCGGACCTGGCCCGGGAGCTTCAGGAGCGCCGCCGCGCCGAGGAGCGCCTGCACCTGCTGGCCCATTACGACACGGTGACCAAGCTTACCAACCGCCACTACTTCAATGAACGCCTGCGCCTGGCCGTGGAGCGGGCCGCGCGCTTCGACGAGCCCATGGCGGCGGCATTGCTGGACCTGGACAACTTCAAGATCGTCAACGACACCCTCGGTCATCCGGTGGGAGACGGCGTGCTCCAGGAAGTGGCAAGGCGGCTCACTGGCGTGCTGCGGACCGGCGACACGGTGTCGCGCATCGGGGGCGACGAATTCGCCCTGATCCTGGAAAACGTGAAGCACGCGGCGGCGGCGGCGGCGGTGGTGCGCAAGTGCGTGCAGGTCCTCACCGAGCCCATGAATATCCAGGGGCACGAGCTGTTCATCAGCGCCAGCGCCGGGTTCAGCCTCTGCCCCAATGACGCCACCGAGATCCAGCAGCTGTTGCAGAACGCGGACACCGCCATGTACCACGCCAAGGCCCGGGGCAAGAACACGTTCCAGGCCTATACGGCGGAGCTGAAGGGCGAGGTGGTGAGGCGCCACACCATCGAGACCACCCTGCGGCGGGCCCTGGAGCGCGACGAGCTGAGCCTTCTGTTTCAGCCCCAGGTGGACCTCTCCAACCGCGCCATCGTGGGGGGCGAGGCCCTGGTGCGCTGGGAGCATCCCGAGATGGGCACCCTGATGCCCATAGACTTCATTCCCATCGCGGAAGAGTCCGGCCTCATCGTGCTCATCGGCCATTGGGCCCTGCGCAAGGCGTGCGCCCAGGCCAAGGCCTGGAGCATGGCCGGATACCGCATCCGGATGGCGGTGAATCTCTCGCCGCGCCAGTTCCGCACCGACGACCTGGTGGAGTCCACCCTCTCCATACTCGCCGAAAGCGGGCTGGATCCGGATCTGCTGGAGCTGGAGCTCACGGAGGGGGCGTTGATGGACGCCAGCGAGAACACGCTCGCCAAGCTGCGGTTGTTGAGGGAAGCGGGGGTGCACCTGTCCATCGACGACTTCGGTACCGGATATTCATCCCTGAGCTACCTCAAGCACCTTCCCATCACGGCCATCAAGATCGACCAGGCCTTCATCCGCGGCCTGCCGGACAAGGCCCAGGAGAGCGCCATCGTGCGCGCCATCATCGCCATGGCCCGGAGCATGGACCTCATGGTGACCGCCGAGGGCGTCGAGGACCAGGAGCAGGCGCGCTTTCTGGTGCGCTACGGCTGCACCCTGGCCCAAGGCCATCTCTTCGGCCGCCCCACCGACGGCGCCACGTTCGCCGCCCTGCTGGAGAGCCGGGACCCGTTTCCCTTTCTCAGGCCCATCATCGCGCGGGACCGGCTGCGGGGCCTGACGGATACCACGCCTTCCGGCTCCTACTTCGTTCCCTGACGCCCGAGTCCCGCTTCATGCCCGGGCCCCTTTCCCATCTCCGAGTCCTCGACTTGTCCCGGGTGCTCGCGGGGCCCTGGGCCAGCCAGTTGCTGGCGGACCTGGGGGCCGAAGTGATCAAGATCGAGCGCCCGGGGAGCGGCGACGACACCCGGGGATGGGGTCCGCCCTGGCTCAAGGACGCCCAGGGCCGGGAAACGCGGGAGTCCGCCTACTATCTCTCCTGCAACCGGGGCAAGAAATCCGTGACCGTGGACATCAGCCGGCCGGAGGGGCAGGAAATCGTGCGGGAACTGGCCGCCCGCTCGGACATCCTGCTGGAGAACTACAAGGTTGGCGCCCTCGCCCGCTACCGCCTCGGCTTCCCCGACCTGGAAGCGCTCAACCCCGGCCTCGTCTATTGCTCCATCACCGGCTTCGGCCAGGACGGTCCTTACCGGGACCGGGCCGGCTACGATTTCATGATCCAGGCCATGGGCGGACTCATGAGCGTGACCGGGGAGCCCGACGGAGAGCCGGGCGGCGGGCCCATGAAAGTGGGCGTCGCCATCGCGGACGTGATGACCGGCATGTACGCGACAGTGGCGGTGCTCGCCGCTTTGGCCCATCGCGCCCTGAGCGGGAAGGGGCAGTACATCGACCTGGCGCTCCTGGACGTGCAGGTGGCCATGCTCGCCAACCAGGCCATGAACTTCCTGGTCTCCGGCGCCCCGCCGGGACGGCTCGGCAACGCCCATCCCAACATCGTTCCCTATCAGGCGTTCCCCACCCGGGACGGCAACCTGGTGCTGGCCATCGGCAACGACGCCCAGTTCGCCCGGTTCTGCGAAATCGCCGGGCGGCCCGACGTCGCCCGGGACTCGCGCTTCGCCACCAACGCCGGCCGGGTCACCCACAGGCAGGCGCTGGTGCCCCTGGTCGCCGGGTGGCTGGCCGGTCGCACCACCCGCGAGTGGCTGGCCGCCCTGGAGCCCGTCGGCGTGCCCTGCGGCCCCGTGAACAACCTCGACCAGGTGTTCGCCGACCCCCAGGTCCGCCATAGGGGGATGCGGGTGGATCTGCCGCACCCCGAGGCGGGGACCGTTCCCTCGGTGGCCAGCCCGCTGCGTTTTTCCGCCACGCCGCCTGAGCAGGCGGTTCCCCCGCCCCGCCTCGGCGAGCACACCCTGCCCGTCCTGCGCGATGTGCTGGGACTCACCGGGGAACGATTCGCCCAACTGCGCCGGGACGGCATCCTGTGACACGCTGGAGCCCGCAGGCGGCCCGGCGTAACATATTTCATCGTCCTATGGGAAAAGCACTCCTCACTGCCCTGCTGGCGCTGGTCAGCGCCCTGGCCGGCGCCGAGACGCCGGAGCAGTTCGCCGACCGCATGCAGCCGGTCCCCGGCGTGCAGACGGTCCTCAACCAGCGCAACGACGGCAGCTTCGGTTCCCTCTCCATCGGCATCCAGCCCGACATCGTCCAGAACCGGGCCGCCCTGGAGCCGGTGCTTGCCGACATCGGCAAGTTCGCGGCCGCCAGCGGCATGAAAGCTTCCGTGCTGTCTCCCAGCCAGCCGGACGTGGAATTCATCGCCGCCATGCTCACGGAAGCCGGCGTCAAGAACGTGGCGACTCGGGTCATGGCATCCGGGGTCAGCATCCAGGTGACCCGGGTCTTCCTCAGCGCGGACAGCGCGGTGCCGGCGGCGGCAAAGCCGGCGAGAAAGGAAGGCTCCAAGCCCGCGAAATCACCTCCGGGAAAACCGGAAAAATGAGGCTCAGGGCCCGTTGCCTGCTGCTGGCCGCGGCGCTCCTGTGGCCTGCGTCGCCAGCCCTGGCGGAACGGCCCTCGGCGGCCATGCTCTCGGAAGCCTGCGGCGCCTGCCACGGCACCCGGGGCGCCAGCGCGGGGCCCGCCACACCCATCATCGGGGGGCAGTCCGCCAGCTACATCGCCGCCTCGCTCAATGCTTTCCGCGACGGACGCCGGCCTTCCTCGGTGATGGGACGACTGGCCAAGGGCTTTGCCCGGGACGATTACCTCCTCATGGGCAATTTCTTCGCGGCCCAGCCCTTCGTGCCGTCCCGCCAGGCAACCGATCCCGCCCTCGCTGCCCGCGGCCGGAGCGTGCACGAGGTGCTGTGCGAGCGATGCCATGCCGACGGCGGAAGGCGCTTCGAGGACCGGGAAGCCAAGGCGCCGGGGCCCATACTGGCCGGACAGTGGCTGCAGTACCTGCTCATCACCCTCAACGAGTTCATCGCCAGGCAGCGCCCGTTCCCGGCGGGGATGGACGAGGCATTTCGGCAGCTGAAACGCGGCGACGCGGAAGCCCTCGCCCATTACTACGCCTCCCGGCCGTGAGCGCCAGCCGCCGCAGCTTTCTCCGCAGCGCCGCCGGTCTCGCCCTGGGCGGACTGGCGTGGCGGAGCCGGGCGCAGGATCTGCTTCCCCGGTCCGAGCGCAGGGTGGTGGTGGTGGGCGGCGGATTCGGCGGCGCCATCGCGGCGAAATACATCCGGCTCAATGATCCCACCGTGGAAGTGGTTCTCATCGAGCGCAAGACCTCGTACATCGCCTGCCCCTTCACCAACCTGGTCATCGCCGGCCTGCGGGACCTGGCCGAGAACACGGTGGGCTACGACGAGCTTGCGGCCCGGCACCAGATCACGGTACTGCCAACGGAAGTCACCGCGGTGGATCCGGCGGCGAAGCACGTGGTCACCCCTCGGGGCACCATCAACTACACGCGGCTCGTCCTCTCCCCCGGCATTGACTTTCGTTACGACGAGATCGACGGCGCGGATCCGGCGCGCACGCCGGAAATCATGCCCCATGCCTGGCAGGCGGGGGAACAGACGCTGCTGCTCCGCAGCCAGCTGGAAGCCATGCGCAACGGCGGCACCGTGGTCATGTCCATTCCCCTGGCGCCGTTCCGCTGCCCCCCGGGGCCCTATGAGCGCATTTCCCTCATGGCCTGGTACCTGAAAAAGGCCAAGCCCAAGTCCAAGATCATCGTGCTGGACGCCAACCCGGACATTGCCGCCAAGTCGCGGCTGTTCCGCGCCGCGTGGCAGCAGATGTACAAGGGCATGGTGGAATACCGCCCGTCGCAGAAAGTGACCCGGGTGATCCTCGAGCGCCGTGCGGTGGACACCGGCGCCGAGACCATCCGCGGCGACGTGGTGAACCTGATTCCTCCCCAGAAGGCGGCGCCGTTGGCCTTCCACGCCGGGGTGGTGGGCGACGACGGAAAATGGTGTCCCGTGAACCAGGTCACCTTTGAATCCCGGGTGCCGGGGATCCATGTGGTCGGCGACGCCTGTATGGCGGGTGCCATGCCCAAGTCCGCATTTTCCGCCAACTCCCAGGCCAAGGTGGCGGCCCTAAACATGCTGGCCCTGATGGCTGGCCGGGAGCCGGACGCGCCCGCCCACGCCAATGTCTGCTACAGCTACGTGAACGACAAGGAAGCCATGTCGGTGGCCGGCCTTTACCGGGTGCTGGGCGGCAATACGGTGTTCGTGCCCCAGGCCGGCGGACTCCCCACCAGTTACACCGAGCTGGAGGGAATCCAGGCAGCAAGCTGGTTCAATAACATGCTGCGGGAGATGTCGTCCTAGGAAATTTCCCGGCGCCGCCTCACCGGAACAGTTGCGCCGCCGTCTTCACCGTCTGGAAGTGAATGTCCACGGTGTCAGCAATCTCCCGGCCGTAGCCCCCGGCCATGGCGATGGCCACCGGGATGCCGTCGCGCTTCAGGGTCTCCAGCACCAGCCGGTCCCGATCCCGCAGCCCCTGCTTGGTGAGGGCGAGCCTTCCGAGGCGATCATCCATCCAGGGATCCGCGCCCGCCAGGTAAACCGCGAAATCGGGCCGTGACCGGTCCAGGGTTTCGGTGAGCCCCCCCTCCAGGGCCGCCAGGTAGCCGCCATCTCCGGTTCCATCCGGCAACTCGATATCCAGGTCGCTCACTTCCTTGCGGAACGGGAAGTTCCTGGCGCCATGGATGGAGAAGGTGAACACGCTGTCGTCCCCGGCGAGAATGGAGGCGGTGCCGTTGCCCTGGTGCACGTCGCAATCGATGATCGCCACCCGTTGCACGCGGCCCTCGGCCTGCATCGCCCGCGCGGCGATGGCGGCGTCGTTGAACACGCAGTAGCCCTCGCCCCGGTCGCGAAAGGCGTGATGGGTGCCGCCCGCCAGGTTCACGCCGCATCCCTCCTCCAGGGCCGCCCGCGCCGCGGCCAGCGTCGCGCCCGCCGAGCGCCGCGAGCGCTCCACCATCTGCGGGGACCAGGGAAAACCAATGCGCCGGATCTCGGCGCCCGACAGGGCCCCTTGCTGGACGCGGGAGAGATAGCCCGGCTCGTGGGCAAGCATGATCGCCGCGTCGCCGGCCGCCGCCGGCTCCTGCAGGGCGCTGGGCGGCACCAGTGCGGCGTCCGTCACCCTCTCCCGCAGCATGGAATACTTCGCCATGGGAAAGCGATGGTTCGGCGGTAGGGGCAGGACGAAGCGGTCGCTGTAATAGATGCGCATCTGGGTTATGCTGGGCGCCGTCCCGGGAAGGCGCGAACATTTTAACCCGCTCCCGCGGGGCCCATCGAACGCTTCAACATGACTCTTCCCTCCTCCCCCGCCCGCCGCGCGGCCCTGGCTCTCGCGGTGTTGGCCCTGATCTGGGGCTACAACTGGGTGGTGATGAAGGAGGTCCTGCGCTACGCGGGTCCCCTGGACTTCGGCGCGCTCCGCAATCTGCTCGGTGCCTTGAGCCTGCTGGCATTGCTCGCGCTCCTGCGCCGGCCCATCCGGCCGGTGGCGACGGGCTGGATGCTGGTGCTGGGCCTGGTCCAGACCACCATCTTCACCTGCTGCGTGATGCTGGCCCTGGCCTGGGGCGGCGCGGGGCGCGCCGCGGTGCTTACCTACACCATGCCCTTCTGGCTCATGGCCCTGGCCTGGCCGCTGCTGGGCGAGCGCATCCATGCCCTGCAGTGGCCCGCCGCGCTGCTGGCCCTGGCGGGGCTGGTGCTGATCATGGAGCCCTGGAACATCCATGGCGGCCTCGCGGCCGGTCTTCTCGCCACGGGTGCGGGAGTAGCCTGGGCCATTTCCAATGTGCTGGTGAAGCGCCTGCGGGCCCGGGTGCAGATCGACCTGCTCCGGCTCACCGCGTGGCAGACCTTCTTCGGAAGCCTCGCCCTGGTGCTCATCGCCGCGGTGTTCGAAACCCGGGAAATCCAGTGGACACCCTACCTGGTGGGCGCGGTGATCTACAACGCGATCCCGGCCACCGCCCTGGCGTG
>Ga0210334_10290419_pt1 | contig 41554 bp, 26 predicted proteins | sample S306metaT_FD_164440 | JGI IMG/M metagenome (GOLD analysis project Ga0210334, IMG submission 164440) | Metatranscriptome of estuarine sediment microbial communities from the Columbia River estuary, Oregon, United States - S.306 (Metagenome... | ecosystem: Environmental > Aquatic > Marine >... | reverse complement strand
TGGGAGGCGCGCCGGGTCAGCGGCGCAGCACGATGCCGGGCGTGGCGTGCGCCCGGCCGCTGACCGGGGCCTACGGCGATTGACCCGGGCCTACGGCGATGGGTTGGGTGAGGTGGTGGGCGTCGGCGACGGGAACGGGGTGGGGGAGGCGAGCGGCGGCGGCGTCGCCACCGGGCCGTTTCCGGCCGGGTAGGTCTCCGGGATGGGCAGCCCGTACCTGGTGATGATCCGGTTGGTCGTGTTGCCGAGCGCGGACGCATCCACGAACCGAGTGTCGGCGTCGGGTCGCAGCGCCATGCTGAATGACGCCGTCCCGCTGGCCTGCAGGTGGGCGATCTCCTCGGCCACCGGGAGGGTGGCCTTGAGGATGTAGAACTGACCGGCCTTGGCCAGGATCACCATGTCCTGGTAGGTGATCTTGGTCGACTTGTCGGTGTAGTAGCGGCCCGCCTCGATCAGGTCCTGCGGGACGTTCACCGTCGCAGTCACGAACACGTCCACCGTCTCGCCGGTCTGGAGCAGACCGCCCACCGCCTGGTTGTCCGGCACGGTGATCGAGATGGCACGCCACGCCTCGGAATCGGGAGCCACCGTCTCCTCCGGCCCAAGGATCGCGAACTGCCCGCCCTCGACCGAGGAGGCCAGCAGGTTGGTCGTCACCAGCTGACCCTCCAGGATCGTCACGGCCGGGATCCGGCCGAGCACCTCGGTGGCGTCGGTCACGATGCCCTGGGCGTTGGTCGGATCGAGCGGGACCTCACGGACGACGACGTCGCCCGGCTCGATCGCCTTGCGGGCGGGGATGGTTCGTACCGCGACGACCAGGGGGACCTTCTGGATTTCGCCCTGGCCGGCCTGCTGTTGAGCCTGGCTTACGAAGTAGAACGCCGCCGCGCCGGCGGCGATCGCCAGCATCACCCCGAGGACGATCACGATCTTGCCGCGCCGGCTGTTGTCGCGGTATTCGAGCTCCACTCTCGTTGCCTCCCGAGTCGCGACCGGGGCTCGCCGGTCGCGCGGTTCCGATGCCGTGCCCGACCGGCTAGTCCCAGGGCACCAGCCGGGCCACCTGACCGCGGCGGAGGGCTGGGTCGTTCATGTCCGCGTACGTGCCGCTGATGGCGTAGCCAAACACGGCGTTGGCGTCGATGGAGGTGATCCGGAACACCGCGAAGCCGAGGATGTCCAGGTACTCGTTGGTGGTTCCGGCGGTCGCGATGTCCAGGACGATCGGAACGAGTCGGGTGACCGTCTGTCCGTTGCTGTTGATGCCGGTCGCCCGGATGGTCAGCGGGTACTCGCCTGGCCCGAGCGTGCCACCGCCGATCGAGACCGTCACCGTCTGCTTGCCGTTCTTGTTGAGGGTGAAGGAGCTGGGGCTGACGCTGATCGTCCCGATCCCGGTCGGCAACACCCCGTTGTCCTGGGCGCCGCCTTCGACCGTAAGGTTCACCGTGCCGCCGAAGTAGGTGCTGTTGTTGTTGGGGGTGCTGAAGCTGATCGTCCCGGTCGCCGTCTGGCCGGTCGCGCTCATCGCGAACTCCTGGCCCGCGCCGGTGTGGCTGAAGTCGCGGTTGACGTTGCCGACCTTGACGGCCACCGGATAGAAGTGGTCCACGAGGTACGGGCTGGGCGAGTGACCCTGGATCCAGACGGTGTAGATCCCGGGCGCGGCGTTGTTCGTGTGGAAGGTCGTCCAGGCGATCGTGGTCGGCGGGGTAGCGCCGTCCGGCGCGAAGGTGAGCGGCTGGAGCGTCCCCAGGGTCAGCGGGTGAGCGGCATCGCCCCAGTCGCCGAACGACGTCGTGAAGACCTGGCCCATGAAGTCGGTGTTCTTCGTCACGTTCATCGTGACCGAACCGGACCGGTCCTGGTTCGTGCCGATCGTGACGGTGCTGGCGGCCGAATACTGGAAGTCCGGGATCCGCATGACCGTCCCGGAGTAGACGGCGGACAGGATCTCGTCCCCCGGCCCGTAGCGGGCATTGATGGCGTCGACGATGATCCCCGAGCTGTTGCCGTCCATGATCCCGACCTGGTCGTTCGGATCGGGGGGCGTCGTGGCCGGGGGGAAGTCGGGACCCGGATAGCCGGTGGCCACCCACCCGGCCTCCATGCCCTTGAGCGTGTTGGGGTGGGTGCCCGCCGTCACCTCGTTGTAGAACACGTTGGAATCCTCATCCGCGAAGTTGCGGATATCGAGGGCGACGAAGCCGCGGAAGCTCGCATTGTTCGACGGTGTGGCACCCTGGCCGACCAGGGCGATGATCGGCCCGTGGTGGGTCGGATCGTCGGCGGGGTTGGAAGGGTTGAATGGCGACCCCGCGCTCGGCTCGGTGCGCAGGCTGTCGTCGGTCTCGGTCCCGAGGCAGGCCGTGTCCGCCGTGGCCACGAGGTCGAGGAACTGGCTCGCTTCATCCGTGCAGGGGGCGGTCGCGGAGACGTTGGGACCAGGGGCGTTGATGAAATGGCGCACGGCGATGGGCAGGATGTCGCCCTGGCAGTCGACGCGCGCGCGGCCCCCGATCGTGTTCGTCGTGAGACCAACGATACGGCCGAAGGTGTAGCCCACGTTGCTGCGCACCGCGACGCGGACGTCGCAGCCGGAGATGAGGATGCCGTCGACGAGGAAGGTCGGATCGCCCGGATGGCCCGGTTCATAGACCGGTGTCGACGGCGGCAGTGCCGGGTTGCTGCCGGTCGGGCTCGACAGGAAGTTGCGGGTCAGGATCGCGCGCGCCTCGATCTCGGCGTCGGCGGCACTCTCGCCTCGGATGAGCACGTTGGCCGCGGCGAGGGCGCCGGCGTCGGCCGCGTTCTGGAGGAAGCGCTGTTCGGAGTAGAACCGGCCGATATCGAAAGCGAGCCCGGCTGCCGCGAACAGGGCGGTGATGGCGATCGCGAAGATGACGAGGACCTGGCCGCGCCCTCGCTGGCCCGGCGGCTCGTCCGCGCAGCGACCCGGGGCGCGCGTCAATTGATCACCATCGTGACCTCGGCCCCGAGCGCCAGCCGACCCCCCGCGTCCTGCGGCAGGAGGTTGGCGATGAGCGGGATGACCAGGTCCTGGTGGTAGGTCGTGTGGACCGTGACACGCTGGCCTGTCCGAGCGTCCGTATCGGTCACGCCGGCGGGGAGCTCGTAGGTGACCACGACGTCGCCGGTCGTGAAGGTGAGCCCGCTCTGGCTCCAGGTGCTGCTCGAGGTGAACTGGGGCGTCGCTTTCGAGAGCAGGTTCATGGACGCGAGCAGCGAGGCCCGGATGGCCTCGTTGCGTGCCAGGTCGTTCTGCGACTTGGAGAGCGAGCCGTCGTAGAGGTGGATCGTCGCGGTCCGCGCGGCCTCGCGGGCCGCGTTGGTGACCGTGACGTACGTGTTGAAGATGAAGCCGAACTGGACGATCGCCAGCAGGAGCAGCATCAGCGGCGTGAAGACCAGGGCGAACTCGACCAGGCTCTGACCGCGCTCTGATCCCCTCGTCGGGCGGGTGCGGGCGAAACGCATGATGCGGCGCACGACCTCCGCTGCGGAAGACTCCGTGGTGCCACGAGTCTCCGCGTCGCGCGCGCGTGGCGGAATGACCCGAGGGTCCCACCCGCAGCCACACTGCGGTCACCTCTCCGGGCACCACGGCGCGCACCACCGCAGACCTCGCCGCCACCCCGATTCGAACATCCGTTCGTGCAGCCGTCGCGCCCGCTGGCTAGACTGGTGACGTGCCCGATTTCCAGCTCGTCGCCCCCTTCGAGCCGACCGGCGATCAGCCGGCGGCGATCGAGCGCCTGGCCGACGGCCTCGAGCGCGGACTGCGTCACCAGGTCCTGCTCGGGGCCACGGGCACGGGCAAGACGTTCACGATCGCCTCGGTCATCGCCAAGCACAATCGGCCGACGCTCGTGCTGGCCCACAACAAGACGCTGGCCGCCCAGCTCTACGCCGAGTTCCGCGAGTTCTTCCCGGACAATGCCGTCGAGTACTTCGTCAGCTACTTCGACTACTACCAGCCCGAGGCGTACCTGCCCCGTACGGACACGTACATCGAGAAGGACTCGAGCCGCAACGACGAGATCGATCGCCTGCGCCATGCCGCGACCCACGCCCTGTTCGAGCGGCGCGACGTCATCATCGTGGCCTCGGTGTCGTGCATCTACGGGCTCGGCGCGCCGGTCGACTACGGGGCGACGGTGCTCCGCCTGCGGGTCGGCGGGCAGTACCGCCGGGACGCCGTGCTGCGCCATCTCGTCGACCTCCAGTACCAGCGCAACGACCAGGCCCTGACCCGGGCGCGGTTCCGGGTCCGCGGCGACACCCTCGAGCTGCAGCCGGCCTCGGAGGAGCGCCTCGTCCGTGTCGAGTTCTTCGGCGACGAGGTCGAGCGCATCACCGAGCTCGACCCGCTGACCGGCGAGCTCCTGGCCGAGCGGGCCGAGGTCAACGTCTACCCGGCGACCCACTTCGTCACCCCCGCCGACAAGCTGGGCGCTGCGATCGTCGACATCGAGGCCGAGATGGAGGAGCGGGTCGGTCAGCTCGAGGCTGAGGGCCGGGCGCTCGAGGCGGCCCGCTTGCGCCAGCGAACGACGTTCGACATGGAGATGCTCCGAGAGCTCGGCTTCTGCACCGGGGTCGAGAACTACTCGCGGCACCTCGCCCGACGCGAAGCGGGCAGCCGGCCCTGGACGCTGCTCGACTACTTCCCACCGGACTGGCTGCTCGTCGTCGACGAGAGCCACATGACCGTCCCCCAGGTCGTGGGCATGTACAAGAACGATCGGACCCGCAAGGAGATCCTCGTCGACTTCGGCTTCCGCCTGCCCTCCGCACTCGACAACCGACCGCTCACCTTCGAGGAGTTCGAGGCCACCGTCACTCAGGCGGTGTACATGAGCGCGACGCCGGGGCCGTACGAGCTGGAGCGCAAGGAGCGCGTCGTCGAGCAGCTCATCCGGCCGACCGGCATCGTCGACCCGGTCATCAGCGTCCGGCCGACCGAGGGCCAGATCGATGACCTCCTCGAGGAGATCCGGGTCCGGGTCGAGCGCGGCGAGCGCGCCCTCGTCACGACCCTCACCAAGAAGATGGCCGAGGACCTCGCCGACTACCTGCGCGAGCTCGGGGTGAAGGTCCAGTACCTGCACAGTGAGGTCGACACCCTCGAGCGAGTGGCGATCCTGCGGGATCTGCGACTGGGCGTGTTCGACGTGCTCGTCGGCATCAACCTCCTGCGCGAGGGCATCGACCTGCCCGAGGTGACCCTCGTCGCCATCCTCGACGCCGACAAGGAGGGCTTCCTGCGGTCGGCCTGGTCGCTCATCCAGATGATCGGGCGAGCGGCCCGCAACATCGGCGGCGAGGTCGTGATGTACGCGGATCGGATCACCGATTCGATGCGGGCGGCGATCGACGAGACGAACCGTCGCCGGGGTGTCCAGGAGCGCTACAACGAGGCCCACGACATCCAGCCGACGACGATCATCAAGGGCATCCACGACCTCAACGAGCGTCTCCGCGCGGTCGCCGAGACGACCGTCGTCTACACCTCCGAGCGCGAGGCGCTCACGGAGCGGGCGCTCTCGACGGAGAACACCGCCGCGATCGAGAAGCTGCTCGCCCAGATGGAGGCCGAGATGCGGTCGGCGGCCAAGCAGCTCGAGTTCGAGCGAGCGGCCGCCCTGCGCGACGAGATCCAGCAGGTCCGCCTGCGGGTGCTCGAGCAGGACCAGTCGCTCGTCGTGGCCCGTGCCGCCGAACGGGCGGCGAAGGAGGCAACCGAGGGGCGTGGGCTGACCGGCGCGGCCGACCGGGCTCGGGGCCGGCGGAGCGCCGAAGCGGTCTCGGACGCCCAGGTCTTCGAGGTCACCAGCGTGACGATCCTGCCGGCCGACGAGGAGCCGGCGGGGGAAGAGGACGGCGGGGACGCCTCCGCCGGCGGGACCGCGGCCGACTGGCTGCCGGGCATCCGCGACGAGCACGAGGACGAGGGCGGCTGGCAGGCAGGCTGGCTCGACCGTCCGACCTGGGACCGGACGGTCACCCCGAACGTGCGCAGGAGGACCGGCCAACGGCCCGGTCGACGAGGGCGACCGCGGGGCTACTGAGCCGTGCGACGGCCCCGCGTCAGGCCGAGTGGTGCGCGAGCGCACCGGAGAAGCCGTATCGAAGGTCCCCGCCTGGCCCCACGCGGTGGTGCGCACTCGCACCGGATAGGCCGTCGGAAGAGTGCGGTTCGGGGCGGTCCGGACTAGATTTGGACGATGCTCAGTGGACTGGGGTCGCTCCTGATGATCCCGGCGGTCGACCTCGCGACGCTCGTCGCCATGGGGATAGGGCGCGCCTGCTCCGTCGGCTTCCTTCGTCTGATCACGCTGTTCCTGGCGCAGGCGTTCGACCTCGCCACGTTCAGCGTGATGGTGGCCAGGCACGGCGGCACGGCCGAGGCCAATCCGATCGTGAGCGACCTGTTCGAATCGTACGGCATGCCCGCCGTCATCATCGCCAAGCTGGCCCTCGTGATCCTGGTCGGCGCCCTGTCCGTGGCTGCGCTGTCGCAGGACCGGCGCGGCGTCTGGTCGGTGATCGGCGGCCTGCCGCTCGCCCTCGCGATCGCCGCCGGGCTCATCGGCGGGATCACCAACGCGGCCGCCATCGTCGCCTGACGACGCGGCACCGAGACGTCATCCGGTCGAGGTTCGTCAGGATCGACAGCCTCGGGTCGTCGGGTCGATGATCGGCACACTGGTGGAGCGAGGTCCACTGGGCCACGACCACGGACACGGAGGGCACCACTCGATGCGCTACGCCATCGACATCGCGCCGCTCGGCGACGAGCTCGCCGATCCGGCGACGATCGTCCGTCTCGCCCGGGCTGCCGAGGCGAGCGCCTGGGACGGGCTCAGCATCTGGGATACGACCGGCGTTTCGATGCGAACGGCGGCGCCCGACCCGTTCGTCGCCCTGGCCGCGGTCGCGTCGGCCACGGAGCGACTGCGGCTCATCACCTCGGTGATCGCGCTCCCGCGCCGCCGACCGCAGCTTGTCGCCCAGTCGGCCGCCACGCTCGACCGGCTGAGCGAGGGACGTCTGATCCTCGGCGTCGGCGGGGGCGGCGATCCGGCCGACTTCACCGCCTTCGGTGAATCGTTCGATCGACCAGGCCGGCTGGCCGCCATGGACGAGGCGCTCGACCTCGTGGACGCGCTCCTGCGCGGCGAGTCGGTGACCCACGAGGGACCGTTCTATCGGATCGACGGCGCCGCGATCGGACCGCGGGCCGTCCAACAGCCGAGGCCGCCGATCTGGTTCGGCGGCATGAAGCCAGCGGCCCTGCGGCGGGCTGCTCGCCTGGACGGCTGGATCGCGATCGCGGTCACGGAGGATGGCTCGACGATCGACCTGCCGCCAGAGGGGCTGGGGGATCTTGTCGATGACCTCCGGGACGAGCGCGAACGCCTCGGGCGAGCGGTCGAGCCGTTCGACATCGCCCTCCTCGCCTGGTCCGACGCCGGTCCGTCCGGCGCCGACTTCGCAGGGGGCTACGAGGACGTCGGAGCCACCTGGTGGCTCGAGAGCCTGTCGGGGATGCGCGGCTCGCTCGCCGACCTGCTCGCCCGCGTCGAGGCCGGTCCGCCCCGACGGTCCTGAGTCGGGACACGGCGGCGAGCAAGGCCCCCCGACGGAGGCGGAATAGGGCGTCCTACTCCCTTGACAGCGGCCGGCCGGCCGCGTACCAAGTCGTCCTGGTCGCGCGGCGAACCGACCGGCGTTGCCGCTCGCTCGCCGGGCCCGGCCTCGGAGGAGGGTACCCCTTGCAGAGACGCGGTCGCCTCACGATCCTGCTTGTCGCCATCCAGCTCACGATCCTGCTCGGACCGGCTTCGGCCGTCCGAGCCGCAGCGCCCCCGTGGTGTGGCGATCCCGTCCCCGATGCGGCGGCGAGCCTCCCGGACGGCACCGACCCCGGCGATCCTGCCGGAAGCTTCCCGCACATCCCCGTCTACGCGTTCGCCTGCACCCTGGCGGATATCGAGGCGCGAAGCGACGGGCGGATGGAGACGCAGGTGACCGGTCAGTCGGCCGACGGCCAGGACCTGTATCTGGTGACGATCAACGCCCTCGACACCAGTCGTCAGCGACGCGACTTCCAGAACTGGCAGAACATCCGCAAGATCGCCTTGACCGATCCGGCCCGGGCCCAGGCGATGCTCGCCAAGGACGGCGACAACGTGAAGGTCCCGATCTACATCCAGTCGGCGATCCACGGCAACGAATACGAGGGCGTCGACGCGATGTTCGATCTCGTCGAGCGCCTGGCGACGACCCCCTACGGCACCGATCCGGAGGTCGATGCGATTCTCGACCACGTGGTCCTGCTCTGGAACGTCGACCAGAACCCGGACGGACGGGTCCGCGGCCAGCGCGCCAATGGCAACAACTTCGACCTCAACCGCGATTTCCTGACCCAGTCGCAGCCGGAGACGAAGATCTCCGTCTCGATCATGCAGCAGTGGCTGCCGCCGGACATCCTCGACCAGCACGGCTATGTGACCCCCACCCTGATCGAGTCGACGACGAAGCCCCACAACCCGAGCATCGACTACGACCTCTGGCTCAAGTGGAACGCCAGCCGGACCGACGCCAATGAGGCCGCGATGAACGCGGCCGGGCTCGGCGTCACGCGGCCGATCCTCGACTGGTGCTCGACCGGCAATCCCCCCGGCGGCAGCGGCACCTGTCCCGATGGCAACCCTCCTGGCCCCGATGAGGCCGAGGGCTGGGATGACTGGGGTCCGTTCTACACCCCGATGTACTCGCAGCTGGTCGGCCTGAACGGCTCGACCGTCGAGATGTGCAACCAGACCGGCACCGCCTGCGGCTTCGAAGGCAGCACGAGCCAGCCGCGCGGCCGGCTCGGCTCAAAGGTGGCCCAGTACACGGTCGCCTGGTCGACGCTCCTCTTCGACCTCGCCAATCGCCATGACCTCCTCAACGACGAGCTCGAGACGTACCGACGGGGCGTCGCCAACGCCGCGCGACCCGCCTGCTGCGCCGCCCCCTACGAGAACCAGGGCGTCTGGATGCGTGAGTACCCCAAGGGCTACCTGATCCCGCTCGGCGCCGGCCAGCGGAGCGACCCCGAGGCCAACCGTCTCGTCGACTGGATGCTCGAGAACGGCATCATCGTCGACGAGCTGAAGCAGGACTCGGCCTTCGACGGCACGACGTACCAGAAGGGCTCGTACGTGGTCTGGATGACCCAGGCCCATCGTGGCCTGGCCGACACGGCCCTCAGCGTCGGCACGAACCTGTCGGGGTTGATCGAGCGGCTCTACGCCCCACCGGCAGCCTGGAGCCATGGCTTCCTGTGGGGCGCCGACGCCGTTGTCATCCCGCGGGACTCGACGTTCGCGCCGATCACCAACCGGGTGACGAAGGCAAGCCACCTCCTCGGCGGCGTGGAACCAGGTGTCGCCGATGCCTATGCGCTCGAGGTCGACTCGCCGACCGCGGTGCGAACCGTCAACTCACTGCTCGCCGACGGCGTGGCGGCGGACCTCGCAACGGCCCCGTTCTTCGATCCCATGGGCGATGTCCTTCCCGCCGGCACGGTCGTCTTCCCGGCCGATCCGGCGACGAAGGTCGCCCTCGATCGCGTCGGCAAGGCGAACGACGTCTGGTTCCACCGGGTCGAGAGCGGCGCGCTCCCGGTGACCGAACCGATTGACCGGGTGCCACGGATCGCGGTCCTGACCACCTCGGTCAACCAGGACGTCTGGTCGCTGCGCAACCTCGGCTTCGCGGCCGACCCCGTGTCGACCGGGACCATCAACACGGCGGCGGACGACCCGCTGGTCAACTACGACGTGATCTTCAACACGGGTGGCTATCCCAACGCCTCCAATGTGACTGGTCGCGCTCGGATCCAGGCTTTCTTCGCCGCCGGTGGCGGCTACATCGGCGCCGGTGCTAACGGCGCCAACTTCCTGACCGGCGGCTCGCTGGTCGCCGGTCTGACGGCGGCTTCCCGCTCCGGCTCGGGCCGCAGCGGCATCGTCTATTGGGACAACGAGGGCGGCAGCGGGAGCCCGATCGTCGGGTCGTTCCCGAGCCGCGATACGGCGATCATGGATCCGCCGACCTGGTTCACCTCGACAGGCCCCTTGTCCGTCGATGGCCGACTGCCGCTGACGGACTATCTCGCGTCCGGCCTCTGGAACCTCGATGCGCAGTCGGCGTCGGCGCCGGGATCGGCGCTGATCGCCCATGGCGTCACCACCGCCGGCACCGCGCGAGTGACGATCTTCGCGATGAACCCGCTCTACCGCGCCGATCCAGAACGCGAATGGGTGATGGTCGGGGCGGCCGCCATCTGGTCTGACCAGTAGGCTCGCTCTGGAAGCGAGATCAGCGGGCGGGGAGCCGGTCGACCGACCGGCTCCCCGCCGTCATCGTCGCGGCCGCAGAGCCCGGGGGCCGAGGGGCCCGGTACATACGACCCCTTCCGTGACCACTGCATGGAGATGAAGGTCACGATCAAGATCGAGGTCGAGCACCTGGAGGAGAGCGGCGCCGTCCACAAGCACGATTCGGCAGGGGTGACCTTCGGCTGCTCCGATCCCTGGTTCGTCAAGGGCGACGATGGGACGAAGATCTCCCAGTATCTCGATCCGGCGGCGCTGGGGGTCCTCATCAACAAGAGCCAAACGACCAAGGGCATGGGCGTCTACCCGAACGAGACGGTGATGACTGCACCTCGGATCTCATCGTCGAGGCCGACACCATCGAGCCGGGTACGACACCGCTCAAGTGGGAGCTCGGGATCGCGCAGCCGCCGGAGACGCCCTGCACCTGACCCGCAGCCTTCCCGCGGCCGTCACGGCCAACCAGCCTCGCCGGGTACCCGACACCGGGCGCCCTGTCGCCCGGTCCGAGGGGGGCGCCGGTCTTTCGAACATCTGTCCTGTTTCGGCGCGACAGCGTAGAATGCATCCGTGCCCCAGGACCGGATCGTCGTGCGCGGAGCGCGCGAGCACAATCTCAAGGACGTCAGCGTCGCGTTCCCGCGCGACCGGCTGGTCGTCATAACGGGCCTCAGCGGCTCGGGCAAGAGCAGCCTCGCCTTCGACACGATCTACGCCGAGGGGCAGCGTCGCTACGTCGAGAGCCTCTCGGCCTACGCGCGGCAGTTCCTCGGCCAGATGGAGAAGCCGGACGTCGACCAGATCGACGGGCTGAGCCCGGCCATCTCGATCGACCAGAAGGGCGCCAGCCGCAACCCGCGCTCGACGGTCGGCACGGTCACCGAGATCTACGACTACCTGCGTCTGCTGTACGCGCGCATCGGCCACCCGCACTGCCCGACATGCGGCCGCGAGATCGAGCGGCAGACCGTCCAGCAGATCGTGGACCAGGTGCTGGCGATGCCCGAGGGCACCCGTCTTCTCGTGCTCGGCCCGCTCATCAAGGACCGCAAGACCGAGGGCGATCGGGTGTTCGAGGCGGCCCGCAAGCAGGGCTTCGTTCGGGTTCGCGTCGACGGCGTCCAGTACGACCTGTCCGAGGCGCCGACGCTCGACAAGTACAAGCGCCACACGATCGAGGTCGTCGTCGACCGCTACGTCATCCGCCACGCCGAGGCGCCGGACGGCGTCGAGCGAGCCGCCGACGGCCGTCCGATCGACCCGCAGACCGGGCAGGCGATCCCGGATCCAGATGCGCCGCGCCTGGCCGACTCGGTCGAGACGGCGCTCCGGCTAGGCGAGGGCGTGGTGCTCATCGCGCCGGCCCCTCGAGAGGGCGAACCGCCCTCCTTCGAGGAGCGCCGCTTCAGCGAGCGCTACAGCTGTCCCTACGACGGCACGACGATCGACGAGCTCGAGCCGCGTAGCTTCTCGTTCAACTCGCCCCACGGCGCCTGTCCGACATGTACAGGGCTCGGCACCCGCCTCGAGATCGACCCGCGGCTCGTCGTGCCCGACCGATCGAAGAGCCTGGCCGAGGGCGCGCTCGCGCCGTGGGCCAAGATGCCGACCGACGCCTCGTGGCGGCTGAAGATCCTCGAGGCGATCTGCGCCGGCCACGGCTGGGACTTCCGGGCGCCCTTCCGGGACCTGCCGCCGGAGGCCGTCGAGTACCTGCTCCGGGCCCCGAAGGACGAGCGCGTGCTCGTCGCCTACCGCCACGAGCGGGGCGAGAACACGTACATGGCCACGTTCGAGGGACTCGTCACGAACCTCGAGCGGCGCTACCGCGAGACCGACTCGGACTACATCAAGACCGAGCTCGAGAAGTACATGGTCAGCCGTCCCTGCCAGACCTGCGGTGGCCGGCGGCTGCGTCCCGAGGCCCTGGCGGTCACGGTCGATGGCCGGAGCATCTGGGAGGTCGCCACCCTCTCGGTGACCGACGCGCTGGCCTGGATGACCGAGGTCATCGAGCGGCTGAGCGAGCGCGAGCGGACGATCGCCTACCAGGTCCGCAAGGAGATCGTCGCCCGGCTCGGCTTCCTCGCCGACGTCGGGCTCGACTACCTGACGATCGACCGGGCGAGCGTCACGCTGTCCGGTGGCGAGGCCCAGCGGATCCGGCTGGCGACCCAGATCGGCACCTCGCTCATGGGCGTGCTGTACATCCTCGATGAGCCGTCGATCGGGCTTCACCAGCGCGACAACGCGAAGCTCATCGCGACGCTGACGCGGCTGCGCGACCTGGGCAACACCGTCCTCGTCGTCGAGCACGACGAGGAAACGATCCGGACGGCCGACTGGGTCATCGACATCGGTCCCGGGGCCGGCGAGCACGGCGGGGAGATCATCGCCAACGGACCGCTCGAGGCGACCCTGGCCGAGCCGCGCTCGGTGACCGGCGCCTACCTGCGCGGCGAGCGGATGGTGGACGTGCCCACCTCGCGCCGACCCGGCAGCGGCCGGCACCTCGTCGTGCGCGGCGCCCGCGAGCACAACCTGAAGGGCATCGACGTCTCGATCCCGCTCGGGTCGTTCGTCCTCGTCACCGGGGTGTCGGGCTCGGGCAAGAGCACGCTCGTGACCGAGGTGCTCTATCGGGCCCTGGCGCGAGAGCTCAACGGAGCCCGCGCGACCCCCGGCGTCCACGACGGGGTGGAGGGGATCGAGCACATCGACAAGGTCATCGAGATCGACCAGAGCCCGATCGGACGCACCCCGCGCTCGAACCCGGCGACATATACCGGGCTGTTCGGGCCGATTCGGCAGCTGTTCGCCGGCGTGCCCGAATCGCGGGTCCGGGGCTACGCTCCGGGCCGCTTCAGCTTCAACGTCAAGGGCGGCCGCTGCGAGAACTGCAAGGGCGACGGGATCATCAAGATCGAGATGCAGTTCCTGCCCGACGTCTACGTCCCATGCGAGGTCTGCAAGGGCGCCCGCTACAACCGCGAGGCGCTCGAGATCCACTACAAGGGCAAGTCGATCGCCGACGTGCTCGAGATGACCGTCGAGGAGGCCTACCAGTTCTTCGGCCCGGTGCCGTCGGTGGCGACGAAGCTGCGCACGCTCAACGACGTCGGGCTCGGCTACATCCACCTCGGTCAGCCCGCCACGACCCTGTCGGGCGGCGAGGCCCAGCGGGTCAAGCTGGCGACCGAGCTGTCGCGCCGGGCGACCGGGCGGACCCTGTACGTGCTCGACGAGCCGACGACCGGGCTTCACTTCGCCGACGTCGACAAGCTCCTCCAGGTGCTCCACCGGCTGGTCGAGACGGGCAACACGGTGCTCGTCATCGAGCACAACCTCGACGTCATCAAGACCGCCGACTGGATCGTCGACCTGGGCCCGGAAGGGGGCCACCGGGGCGGCGAGATCGTGGCGGAGGGCCCGCCGGAGCGGGTCGCCGAGACGCCCGGCTCGGCGACCGGCGAGTACCTCGCCCGGGTGCTGCGCGGCCAGCCGCTGGTACCGCTCTCGGACGTCTCCTTCGCCGAGGCGGCCGGTCGGACGGCATCGGCTCCCGGGTCGGGCAACGGGCACGACGTGGCCGGCGAGGCCAAGATCGGCTCGGCCCGGAAGCGCGCCCGGGCGACCGCGGGCCATTAGGAGACGCCATGTCGACCGACGATCGCGCCGATAGCGCGCCGCGTCACGAGCGGCCGATGCTGGCCAGCGGCGGCGTCTACCTGCGACCCGCCGAGCGCGTTGACATCCCGAGGTTCGTCCGCTGGCTCAGCCACGCCGAGACCTCGCGGTTCCTGGCCAAGCGCTCACCGCTCTCGCTGGCGATGGAGGAGCGCTGGTTCGACAAGATGCTCGAACGTCACGGCAGTGAGCTGTGGTACTTCGTCGTCTGCCGGCGGAAGGATGGCCGACCGATCGGCACGATCGCGCTCGGAGACATCGATCAGCCGAACGGCTCGGCCCAGGTCGGTATCACCCTGGGCGAGGACCGCGGCCAGGGGCTGGGCACCGACGCGATGCGGGCGATCCTCGCATTCGGCTTCGACGAGCTGCGCCTCGAGCGCGTCTGGCTCGATGTCGCGGAGGGGAACGACCCGGCCATCCGCTCGTACGAGAAGGCGGGCTTCGTCCGCGAGGGCACCCTTCGGCGCGCCATGTACACGGCCGGGACGTTTTGCGATGTCCTTCGGATGGCGATCCTCCGCTCCGAGTGGCAGTCGACCCGCCGCACCTGAGATCGCCGTGCGTCCGTCCCGAGTGGCCAGCTGTCGCGGCAGTACCATGGCGCCATGCCCGACATCGACTTCGCCTTCCTGGCCGACGCCGCCGAGACGCCACCCGGCGGCAAGTTCCACGTGCTCGGCGGCGGCATCAGCCGGATCGGCGGCAGGACCTTCCCGCTGCGGCAGCCACACCTCTGCCTGGTCGTCGGGATGACGGTCACGGTCGCCGAGTTGGATCGCGAGCACGAGGTCCGGTTCGTCTTGCTCGATCCGGACGGCCGTGAGGTGACCGGTGGGACCGGCTCGATCGTCGCGCACGGCCAGGTCGACAGTCGCGACACCCAGCTGACGTTCTCGATCGACCTCTGGAACGTGACCTTCCCGGCGCCGGGCGACTACTCGGTCCGGATCATGCTCAACGGTTCGGAGCGCAAGCGATTGCCGCTGCTGCTCGTCGAGCGGTCCGACGCGACCGCCGGCCCCCCGCTCCGGCGCGACGCCTGAGTCGCGCATCACTCACGACGTGAGCTCGAGGATCCCCGGGCGTGAAGCGCGACACGAGCGTCCGGCCATCGACGAGGCGGCGCTGATCGCGGCGCGCGACGCCGACCGCCTCCTCGCGGCAGCCCGGGCCGCGGGCGACGAGCGCTGGACGGCATACCTGGCACCTCTGCCCGATCGGCTTCGCGACGACGGGTTGGCCGACCTTCGACGCACGGCGATGCGGGCCCGGGCGGCCTTCGGCCCGAAGGACTCGATCCGAGACGCCCTCCCGGCCGAGCTCACCGAGCCGTTCGTGGAGGCGATCGACCGACTTCTCCGGGAGCTGGCTCGGCAGGAGAACCGGCGCTGACGGTCGTCGCCACGTCGGCTCGCCTGCTCGCGGTCGCCTCGCGACAGGCGCCGGGCGGGTAGGGTCGCCGTCGCATCGGCGGCGGGTTGGCGGCGGGTCGGCGGCGCGTGGCCTATGCTGGCCCGACCCGGTCACGACCGAGGTCCCGCAGGCAGGTAATCCGGATGTTCGAGCGGTTTCGCTGGCCGATGATCGTCATCCCGGCGATCGTCGTCGGGGCGATCGAGCTCCTCAGCGACACGCTCCTCGACGAGGTCCTGCCGTTCCCCTGGGACACCGTGGTGGTGGTCATCGTCGTCCTCGTCCTGGCGGGGGTCTTCTGGTGGCTGGCCATCGAGCGCATGCGTGTCCTGGGCATCGCCCTGGAGCAGCGCAATGCCGAGCTCGAGGATCGGAACCGGACCGCACGGGCCCTCCATCACGTGAGCGTGGCGATCACGGCCCTGGCGGATATCGACCAGGTTCTCCAGGCGGTCGTCGACCAGGCTCGCGCGCTGCTGGCCGCCGATGTCGCGGTCCTGGTGCTCGGCGGCCCGACCGGCGACCCGGTCGTGCGAGCCTGGAGCGGTCCGCCTGGGTCGGTCGATGTGCGGGACGGCGACCAGGGACCGTTGCCGGGAGTTGAAGGCGATCTGGCGCGGGCCCGCCTGGCCGCACCGCTGCAACGGTGTGGCGAGACGATCGGCCAGCTGTACGTCGGCAGCGCGGCGACGCGGAGCTTCGACGTCGACGACGTCGAGACCCTCGCCTCGCTGGCCAACCAGGCCGCCATCGCCCTCGAGAATGCCGGGCTCCAGGAGCGGCTCCGCGAGCTTGCGGTCGTCGCCGAGCGGGAGCGCATCGCGCGCGAGATGCACGACGGGCTGGCCCAGGTCCTGGGCTACGTGAATACGAAGTCCCAGGCCGTGGAGACGCTGCTCGAGGCCGATCGAGTCGCCGAGGCCCGATCGCAGCTCGCCCAGCTCGCCGCAGCCGCCCGCTCCGTGTACGTCGACGTGCGCGAGGCGATCCTCGGGCTGCGCAGCCCGATCCGGCCGGAGGTCGGTCTGGGGGGCGCGATCGAGGAGTACGCGGGCCGCTTTGCGGACGCCTCCAAGCTCGCCGTCGTCGTCGACGTCGAGCCGGCGGCGCGGGCCGTCCGGCTCGGACCCGAGGTCGAGGCCCAGGTCTTCCGGATCGTCCAGGAGGCGCTCACCAACGTCCGCAAGCACGCCTCGGCCCACCAGGTCCGGCTCGGCCTGCGCGTCGTGGACGAGGCGCTCGTCCTCACGGTCGCCGACGACGGGCGGGGGCTCGACGCTGAGGACGGGGCGCCGGCGACCTGGCCCCACTACGGGATGGACGCCATCCGCGAGCGGGCTGACGTCGTCGACGCGACTGTGACCTGGGAGCCCGCGCGGCTCGACGGCGCCGGGACGCTCGTCCGCCTGGTCGTGCCGATCGCCGGCGCGCCGGGTGCGGACGACGCCGCCGGCGCATCGATCGCCACCGCGCCCGGACCCGACGCCGGGCCTCGCGTCCCCGAGACCGCGCCCGGCAGCGAGGTAGCTCGCCCCATCGCCTCGATCGGACCTGATCGCCGATGAGGATCCTTCTCGCCGACGACCACGAGCTCTTCCGCGACGGCCTCACGTCGCTCCTGGTCGCCTGGGGGCATGAGGTGGTCGGGTCGGCGTCGGACGGGTTCGAGGTGATCGAGCTCACGGACCGGATGCTCCCGGATCTCGTCCTGATGGACGTCCGGATGCCGCGGATGAGCGGACTCGACGCGACTCGCCGGATCGTTCTCGCCCACCCCGAGTGCGCGATCGTGATGCTCACCGTGAGCGAGAACGAGGACGACCTGTTCGAGGCGATCAAGGCCGGCGCGCGAGGCTACCTGCTCAAGAACCTCGAATCGGCCCAGCTGCGGTCGATGCTCGAGGCGGTCGGGCGTGGCGAGGCGGCGATCTCGCCGGCGACCGCCGCGCGGATCATCGGCGAGCTGGCTCGGCCGATCCCGGCAACCCCCGACCAGGACCGCCTGACGGAGCGCGAGATCGAGGTGCTCGAGCTCGTGACCGAGGGCCTCCGCAACAAGGAGATCGCGGCACGCCTCGGCATCTCCGAGAACACCGCCAAGTACCACCTCCGCAACATCCTCGAGAAGCTGCACGCGGAGAGCCGCACCGAGGTCGCGGCTCGGGCGGTGCGCGAGGGCCTGGTCGGCTCGGACTGACGGCTCGGCCGACGGCCCGGGCGGGCCGGTCGATCCGGCGAGAGCGCCAATGGCGGACCGGGATCGAGGCTTCCGCGGGGTCCAGCACGACCGCGGCGACACGAGCCGGCATCGCCGCCCGCCGCCATCGCGATCCGCCGGCATCGTCGCCCGCTTGCCGAATCTCCACCTCGCGGCGGATGGATCCTCGAACCCGTGCCGTTCGGCCCCCAACCCCTATCCGGCCGGGTAGGGCGCGACCCACCCGGTCGAGGGTGCCGTCGCGGCTCGCCGCCCGCGATGCTGGAGCGGCCGACCAGTAGCGGAGGCGCGCCATGGGCTATCGCATCGACATCGACCAGGGAGGGTGCATCAACTGCGGCGTCTGCATGGACGTCTGCCCCGTCGAGGCCCTCGACATGACCCGCCCGACGCGACCAGGGGTCGAGTCCGGACTCGGGCGTGAGGTGGCGTTGCCCTGGATGATGGAGCACCCGATCCAGGTCGGCGAGTGCATCGGTTGCGGCATCTGCGTCCGAGAGTGCCCGACCGTCGTCATGACGGTCGCCACCGAAGCGGCTGTCGCGACCGCTCTGGCGCCGCGCCAGGGCCTGATCGCGCGCCCCTCGTCGGAGCCGGGGTGGATCCCCTTGTCGGCCGTGACGAAGGAGGCGCTGAAGCCGGATCACCCGTCCCCCTGGGGCAGCCTGTTCTCTTGGCGGACCGCCGAGCGCGCCAAGCCCTGGCAGGTCTGGCGGACGATGATCGACCAGGAGCCCGCGTCGCCCAAGGCGCCCTGCCAGGTTGCCTGCCCGGCCGGCACCGACGCCGGCCGCTACGTCGGCCTTGTGGCGCAGGGGCGATACGACGAGGCGTACGCCGTCGCGGCGGAGGTGAATCCGTTCCCCTCGGTCTGCGGGTGGATCTGCACCGCCCCCTGCGAGGCAGTCTGCCGGCGCGGGACACTGGACGAGCCGATCTCGATCCGGACCCTCAAGCGCTTCGCCGTCGAGCACGGCACCCTGCCGCCAGTCCCGGCCCCGTCGACCCGGCGGACGGAGCGGGTGGCGATCGTCGGCGGCGGCCCCGCCGGCATGTCTGCTGCCTACTACCTGGCCCGTCTCGGCTACCCCGTGACGGTGCTCGAGGCCATGCCCGTGCCGGGCGGGATGATGGCCATCGGCATCCCCGAGTACCGCCTGCCCCGAGATGTGCTCCGAAGTGAGATCGACCGGATCGTCGCCCTCGGCGTCGATCTTCGGCTCGATCATGCGATGGGCCGCGACTTCACCCTCGGCGACCTGGAGGCGCAGGGCTATCGGGCCGTCTTCCTGGCCACGGGCGCCTCGCGCAGCCGGCGGCTCGGCGTGCCCGGCGACCAACTGCCCGGCGTGGTTCCGGCGACCCTCTTCCTCAAGCGGGTCAATCTCGGTGAGCGACCGCGCCTGGCGGGTGCGGTGATCGTGGTCGGCGGCGGCAGCACGGCCATGGACGCTGCCCGATCCGCCCTGCGGAGCGGCGCCGGCTCGGTGACCGTGCTCTATCGGCGGGGCCGAGGAGAGATGCCGGCCCAGGCCGAGGAGATCCAGGCCGCCGAGCGCGAGGGCGTTGCCATCAGGACCGGCGTGGCGGTGACGGAGGTGCTCGGCCGGGACGGCGAGACCGTCGGCGTCCGCTCCCAGGAGCAGCGCCCGACGGACCAGACCGAGGGCGATCGCGCCATCTGGGCGCCGGTCGACGGCGCGTTCGACGAGATCGCCGCGACCACCGTCCTGGTCGCGATCGGCGAGGAGCCCGACCCCTCTATCCTGCCGGAAGGGGCCGGGATCGAGGTCAGCGCGTGGGCCGGGATCGTAGCCGATCAGCGCACCCTGGCCACCGGACGCGCCGGAATCTTCGCCGGTGGGGACGTCGTCTCCGGCGCCAAGACGATCATCGACGCCGTGGCCTCGGGACGACGTGCCGCCGGCTCCATCCACGAGTACCTCTCGGGGGCGATCGACGGCGAGGCCGACATCTTCGCGACCGTCCGTTATCCAACCCCGCCGGAGGAGCACCTCACGGTCGATCTCGCGCCCAGGGCGCGAGCTCGTGCGCCGCTGCCGGTCGTCGAGCGCGCGTCGTTCGCGGCCAGCCAGGCCGGCCTGGACGAGGCCGCGGCCCGCGGAGAGGCGGCGCGCTGCTTCCGCTGCGACGCCGTCTACGGATGCCCGTCGGTGAGCGTCCTGGCCGGCAGGGGACCAAACGACAACGTAGCGCCCGCACCCATCCCCGAAGAGGCGGCCGGGCCGGCCGCGATCGCAGGAGGTATGCGATGACACCAGACCAGCTCTCGGGCCTCTTCGACGCCGGCGAGGCGTTCGTCGAAGGGACCATCGCCGCCGTCCTCGTCGTCCTCTGGGTCCTCGCCGTGGGACTCCACGTCGCCCGGCCCTTCATGGTCCGCAGCACCGAGAAGTTCACGCTCCGGCTGGGAGCGGACCTCTGGTGGATCATCTACGTCGGGCTGCGCGACATCCTGACGCTCCAGGTCTTCCTCGGCAGCTTCATATTCTTCTATCCCGACGTCGTGTCCGGGATGGCACTCCCCGTGACCGGCAGCCTGGCGGCGGTCTGCGCGTTCGCGGTGATGGTCATCAAGCTCATGACTCGCGGCGATGCCGACACCGGGTGGTACCGCTGGCAGACGGTCCTGCTGACGATCGGGTCCGTGCTCTACATCGGCCCGTACATGCTCGGCGTGCAGGCGACGCTGCTGACCGGTCAGCGCGTCGATGTCATCGTGCCGGCCCTCGTGAGCTCCACGAACACGGACCTCTCGCTCCCGCTGTGCTACCTCTCGGCGGCAATGGTCGGGATCCTCGGTCTCGTCGCGGTGGCCTTCAACCTCCGCGGCACCAGCAGCCGGCGCAAGACGGCGTAGGGAGTCGAAACGATGCAGCCCCTCAGTGCCGACGACCTCGCCAGCGCCCTCGTCAGCGGCGCCGCCGGGTGGCTCGTCCTCTCGATCGCGGCGGTCCTGCCGATCCTCTGGTCGTTCACCCTGGCGATGCACTTCGCCCGCCCGTACGTGATCCGCTTCCTGCAGACCCTCACGCTCCGATTCGGCGGCGACGTCTGGTGGCTCTCATATGTTCTGATCCGGGACGCCCTGCTGGTCGTCACGCTCGGCTTGAGCCTGATCTTCCTGTACCCGAACCTGTACCTCAAGGGCGATGGCCTGCCGATCACCGCGCCGATCGCGACCCTCGTCCTGTTCTGGGTCCTGGTCGTCAAGCTGATCCGCGACATGGACGACGACCCGGCCGTCTTCCGGCTCGTCAGCGCCCTGCTGGTCGTCGCCTCCGCCCTCTACATCGTCCCCCAGATCTACGGGCTGGAGTCGGCCGATCAGGCGTACCTCGGGGACCTGCCCAGCGCCCTCGTCAGCGTCTCGAACCTCGACATCGCCCGGCCGATCCTGTGGGGTTCGATCGGCCTCTTCGCCCTCACCGGCCTGTTCGTCATCGGGCGGTTCGTGCTGAGCCTCGGTCGACGCGGCGCCGCCGCCCCGCCGCAAGCGACTGGCGAATCGGTGCAGGCCTGAGCGTCCCCCTCGAGCCTCGGGCGTCCCCCTCGGGTCTCGGCGTCCCGCGAGGGCGGTTCTCCAGGAAAGAGGGCCGCCCGCGCCTCGATCCCGGGCTGGTTCAGTAGAGGAACGGGATCAGCCGCCGGGTCCGCGCACGGTACGCCTGGTAGTCGTCGAAGCGATCCGTCAGCCAGGCCTCCTCACGCCTGGACTTGAGGTCGAAGAACCCGAGCAGCACTGCTGCGAGGACGAGCGCGGCCGGCGACGCGGTCACCAGCCCCCAGCCGAACGCCCCGAGCACGAGCCCACCGTAGATCGGGTGGCGCACGAGGTGGTAGGCGCCCCGATCGACGAGCGTCGCGTCGTCGCGCGGGTGGGGGAGCGCCGTGAGGTTGTCGCGGAGGTCGAAGAGGCCGCGGACGGCGAGCACTCCACCGGCCGCCAGCAGCGAGACGCCGGCGGCAGTGGTCACGCCTCTCGCCGGTCCTGCCCAGGCGGGGCCGAGCGTGCCGGCGACGCCCACGGCGAGGAGGATGACGCCCTGTAGCACCACCCAGCCCTCGCCACGCGGGCCAAGGGTCGGGAGCGAGCGGTTCATGCCGCGCATGCTAGCGGGCCGCGCATGCCAGCGGGCCCTGCCGATCGGCAGGGCCCGCTAGAGCGACGTTGGCTGGTGCGACGCTCAGCGCCGGCTGGCAGGGACCTTGATGACCGGGCACTCGAAGTACTTCACAGGCGCCCCGAACGAGATGAGCCCGTCGGCCTCGAGGGCGATCAGGTCATCGGCGTTGGTGGCCTGGAACGGGTCGATCATGTCCCACGAGACGGGCGTGACCATCCATCGACCGCCGTTGAAGTCGCGATCGCCGGGCTTGGCCTCGGCGACGTTCATGAAGTCGCCGCCCTGCGGATTCGCTCCCAGGACGAAGATCCGGTCATACGAGTGGGCCGGGGCGCCGGTGCCCGAGAAGTCGGTCGGTGTGCCGACCGTCCGGTAGGGCGCGTCGTCGACGTAGAAGCCGATCTGCGGGGGCCCGCCGGCCAGCACCGTGCCGGAGCCTAGCGCCAGGACGAAGAGAGGGGCGATCAGCCCCAGGGCGAAGCGTCGCATGCGACATCCTCCTTGACGGCGGCCGATGTGGCGGACCGTCGCGCCGTCCGGTCGCTGGTTGGTCCGGACACCTGCGATGCTCGAGGTCGTCCGTGACCTGGCGATGGCCCGACGGTGACGTCGGCGAGTCGTTCCGATGACGAGCCGGTGCGCCGAACCACGCCGAGCGTCGCGGCTCCCGCTCAGGCGGCCGCGGGTAGCCCGAGCTCCTCTGGCGAAAACGCCTCGAGCAGGAACGCCGATGGCGCCCCGGGGTCGTAGACGAGCGTCAGCGATCGTCTCGCCCGCGTCCAGGCGACGTAGGCCAGCCGCCGCTCCTCCTCGAGCGCACGGGCCGGCTCGGTTGACTCGGCCAGTGAGCGCGCGCTCGGGAAGCGGCCGTCGTCCATCAGCACGGCGACGTGGTCGAACTCGAGGCCCTTGGTTGCGTGGGCGGTCGAGAGCGTCAGGGCGGCGTCATCGCGCCGCAGGCGCCGAAGTCGATCGCGCGCGTCGCGGACGTCGGCGGCGAAGGATGCGAGATCGACATGAGCGGGTGCCCACCCGAGGAGGGCAGCCGTCGCCTCCTCCGGCGTCGACCCAGTCGCTCCCGGGCCGTCCGGACCGAGCGCGTGGGGCTCGGCCTCGTCCGCCGGGCCAGGCGGTGGATCGCCCGAGGCCTCGGGCCAGCGGGATTCGGACAAGATGATCTCGCGCGCCAGTGCCAGTCGAACCAGTAGCGGCTGCTCCTCGTCGACCCTGGCTGCCACCGTGAGCATCCGCTCCACCGTCTCGCTCTCGAGCGGGAGGGCGAGGCGTGGTGCCCGGAACGGTCGCTCGGCTGCGAGTGCGGACGCCACGGCCGGCAGGAGTTCGCGATTGGTCCTGGTCAGGATGGCCGAGGTCGCGCCGTCGAGGGGCCAGGTCGCCAGCACCCGGGCCCAACGATCCGTGTCGGCGCCGTCGTCGGGGGCGAGGACCAGTCGCCCCACGGCGCCCTGCCGCGCCCGGATCCACTTGGCGAAGCGCTCCTGATTCCCCTCGATGAGTCGCACCGCCCGGTCGACGACCGAACCCGGGCAGCGGTAGTTCGTGACCAGGTCGACGCGCGAGAGCCCGGGCAGCCGGTCGGCCAGGCCGATCACCCGCCGCACGTCGGCCAGCCGCCAGCCGTAGATCGTCTGGTCATCATCGCCGACGAGGAAGATCCGGTTCGTGGGCTCCGCCAGGAGCAGGGCCATTCGTAGCTGGCTCCGGTCCACGTCCTGCACCTCGTCGACGAGCAGGTGGCCGCAGCGAGCCCGCCAGCGGGCGAGGAGCGCCGGTCGCTCGGCGAGCACCTGCAACGCCCTCGCCACGAGATCGTCGAAGTCAAGCCCACCGGCCGCGGCGATGGTCCGCTCGTAGGCGACGAACACCCGGGCGATCGGTCCCGCCTCGGGATCGCGGGCCACGGCCTCGGGATCGGCGGCCATGTCCAGCTTCAATCGCGAAACGGCCGTGTCGAGACGTCGGAGCTCGGTTGCGTCGGCGGCCGGTCGGACGCTGCGGAGGAGCGCGATCCGGTCCACCAGCGGCTCCACCGCGACCCCGGCATCGAGCAGGATCTCCCGGCCCAGGGCGTGGAACGTCCGCACCCGCACCGAGCCGCTCGGCAGGCCGAGCGGCTCGATGGCCTCTGCCAGGCGCACCTCGAGCTCCTCGGCGGCCCGGCGGTTGAAGGTGATGGCGGCGATGCCGGCCGGATCGACGCCCCGCGCGACGAGCCAGGTGATCCGGGCGATCAGCGTCGTCGTCTTGCCAGAGCCAGCCGGCGCGATGCACAGCACGGGACCCGGCGGGGCGGTGGCCGCCGCACGTTGGTCGGGGGCGAGGCGTCCCAGGCGGTCGACGACCGACGGATGGTCGAGCATCGGCGGAGTGTGATGGGCGGGGATCACCGGCGACTCAACGGCCGCTTGTCCCGAGCCGGTGCGTCCACGCACCGCCAATGACGTCTGCGCCTGATTCGATCGGCTTCCGCCTCACAGTCGGGACGTTCGGCAATGGTCGCCGCGCCATCCTCGCGCTAGGGTCGCCAGGTGCTTCCGCGCGCGGCCCGTGGGTGAGGGAACGGGCCGGTCGCGTCCCCGCGCGCGCCCTCGCGTCGGGATTCGCGCGCGGCCCGCGCGAACCATCCAATCGGAGGTGCCCCAGTGCGGATCTATCGACGGACCGCGGTCTCGCTGGCCGTCATCGCACTCCTCGGAGGGCTGCTGCCCACCGGAGCGCTTGGGGCGGCCAAGCCGCCCGCCCCACCCTCTGCGAGCGACGTCGTCTTCTTCACCGCCGACGGCATGCGTCCCGATCTCATGGAGAAGTACGCCGCGCAAGGCGACATGCCGACCTACGCCGGCCTCATGAAGGACGGCGTGAAGGGCCAGAACGGCATGGTCCAGGCCTTCCCGCCGAACACTGGCGTGGGCTGGTACACGCTCGCGACCGGGGCCTATCCCGGGGAGACCGGCTCGACGAACAACACGTTCTTCCGGACCGGGGACAGTTTCGGCAACCGGACGGCGGCCTTTTCGGGCGGCGTGCTCCAGGCCGACACGATCGCCGAATCGGCCGAGCGGGCCGGCAAGCAGGTCGTCTCGGTCGAGTGGGCCGGCGGCTCGCGGACGATGACCGGTCTCGAGGGCCCGGTCGTCGACTACCGCAACTTCTACTCCAACCGTGGCCTCTGGACGAACTGGGACGTCCCCGGCCAGCCGGCCGGCGCCAGCACCTTCGGCGTCCAGTACCAGCGCTTCGACCTGGCCGACGCCGTCGGCTGGTCCAACGTCCCGGCCAGCTTCAGCCCCGCGAAGCAGGGCATGTTCGACATCGGGTCGTACACGGGAGCCATCACCAACGACCAGTACGACTTCTACGTCTACGACTCGAGCAACGACGCGATCGCCAACTACGACAACGTCCTGATCGTTCCGAACGCGAGCGCCAAGGACGGCGACAGCGCCGTGGCGGACCTCTCACCCCTCGAATGGGCCGACGTCAAGGTCGAGCTCGCCAACCCGGCCGGCAAGACCGGCGGCTTCTACGTCAAGGCCCAGGAGTTCGCGCCCGACCTCTCGCAGTTCGCGATCTTCTTCACGTCGGTGACGCGCGCCGTCGCGACCTGCAACGGCTGCGGCTATGCCGGCGACTTCGAGGAGGACCTCAACCGCCTGTTCCCCAGTTCGACCGCCGCGGACTACGCGGTCTTCGAATCCGGCCTCGTCGATGCCGACACCTACGTCGAGCAGGGGCTGAAGTGGAAGGACGCCCACTGGGCGTACCTGGAGTACATCCTCGGGGACGGCCCCGTGCCGACTGTCGACGGCGGCTCCGTGAACGGGATGGGCTACGACGCCGATCTGTTGATGCTCGGCGCCCCGGCGACCGACGAGTTCTCACACATGTTCCTCGGCCTGACCCAGCCGCAGGTCAACGGCATCGCCAACCCCTACTACAACAACTACTTCTCCTACGGTGAGCTGATCAGCCCTGCGGTCGCGGACGGGTACATCCGCGAGGCGTACAGCGAGGCCGACGCCACCCTCGCGCTCGGACGCCAGCTCATGGGCGGCTCGCCCACGACGTTCGCTGCCTCGGATCACGGCTTCGGCTCTCAGTGGCTGGCCGTCAACGCCGGCAAGGTCCTCTTCGATGCGGGCTTGCAGGCAACGGGCGCCAGCGGGGCAACGACCGAGGTCTTCAGCGGCTGCCGTGCGGGCTCCGGCACCGGCGCTGTCAACCTGGCCAAGGCGTGCTGGGCCGGCGGTACCGCTCAGATCTACGTGAACAGCTCGCTGCCGACGGGCACGACCTACGAGCAGGTGAGGACCAGCGTCATCGACGCGTTCTCGAACCTCAGCGACCCGGCCAACCCAGGCGCGGACGTCGTGCTCAAGATCATGAAGAAGGAGGAGCTGCGGAACGTCGATGGGAGCGATTCGCTCCATCCGAATCGGAGCGGCGACGTCGTCATCGTCCTGAAGCCGCCGTACCAGTTCGACGCGGCGACGTTCGGGCAGACGATCGCCTTCTCGCAGTTCTTCGGCCAGCACGGCTACCTGCCAGAGACCGTCGATCTCGCCAGTGGCGTGAACATGCACGCGACGTTCGTCGCAGCCGGCCCGGGCATCCGGCATCAAGGTCCGGTCAAGGGCGTTCGTGCCGTCGACCTGGCTCCGACGATCAGCTTCCTGCTCGGGATCCCTGGCCCGGCCAATGCCCGCGGCAAGATCCTGTATGACCTGTTCCCGAGCCCCGGCCGCTGGAAGGAAGCGACCCTCCTCTACATCAGCGACTACCACGGCCAGCTGACGCCACTATCGCAGACGGCGGATACGTTCAGCAGCCCCAGCTACGCGATTGGCGGAGCCGCGTATCTCAAGCCGTGGTTCGACACGTATCGCGCCGAGGCCATGGGCGGCCTGACGGGCGGCAACCACATCACGATGACCGGCGGGGACGCCGTCGGCGCCTCGCCCCCGATCTCCAACTTCTTCGGCGACAAGCCCACGATGACGGTGCTCAACATGCTCGGCATGACCGCCGACACGCTGGGCAACCACAACTTCGATCGGGGGTCCACGTACCTCCGGACGGAGCTCATCCCGCTGGCCGACTTCCCGTACCTGAGTGCCAACACGGTCTACGCATCGAACGGGAAGCTGCCCAAGGAGTGGATGGCCTCGAAGACATTCAACTTCAACGGCTTCAAGCTCGGCGTCGTCGGTTACACGCTGCCCGAGCTCGCCACGCTCATCTTCCCCGGCTACCTCGACCCGTTCATGGTTACCGACCCCGTCGCGGCGATCAACGCCGAGGCGGCAAAGCTGCGGTCCAAGGGCGGCGTCAACGCGGTCATCGCCGTCGGCCACATGGGTGGCGACGGCACCGACGTGTTCAACCCGACGGGGCCGCTGGTGAATCTGGCGGACAGCCTGGTCGGCGTCGACGCGGTCATGGGTGGCCACACCCACACGCAATACGTCGACTACCGGCCCGACGGCAAGCTCGTCGTCGAGAGCCCGAACGCCGGCTACCGGTTCAGCCGGATCCGCCTGACCATCGACACGTCGACCAAGGCCGTCGTCTACAAGACCGCCGACTACCACAAGCCATGGGATATCGGCGTCACGCCGGATGCGAGCATCCAGGCGCTCATCGACGACCTGAACACGCAGCTCGCGCCGATCTTCAGCACGGTGATCGGTAACTCGGACAAGTACATCCCGCGTTCCGATTCCTGTGGTCGCGTTGACGGCCGGCTGTGCGAGTCGCTCATCGGCGACGTTGCGACCGACGCCCTGCGAATGACCTACAGCACCGACTTCGCGATCACGAACGCCGGTGGCCTGCGCGCCAACCTGACGTGCGATTCGGGTGCCAACTTCTGCCCGACCTACACGCCACCGCCGTATCAGATCTCGCGTGGCCAGGTGCTGGCCGTCCTGCCGTTCGGCAACGTCGTGTTCACGGTGAGCATCAACGGTGCCGAGCTCAAGACGTTCCTCGAGAACGGCGTGTCTTCCATGCCCGCGGCAAACGGGAAGTTCCCGCAGGTCTCCGGCCTGTGCTTCACCTATGACGTCGACCTGCCGGCCGGCAGTCGCGTGCTGAGCGCGGTCCGTCAGGCGGCCGACGGAAGCTGCACCGGAGCTCCGGTCGACCTCACGGCCGCCGCGACGTACACGATCGCCGAGAACGATTTCATGGCGACCGGCGGCGACGGCTATCCCAACGTCTACTCGCGAGGCACCACCCAGAACCTGATGGACCAGGTCCTCGCCGACTACATTGCTGCCAACACCCCGATCAGCCCGACCATCCAGGGTCGGATCGTCTGCACGACGAGCGGCGCGACTGCCTGCCCGGTCGTGACCCCGTAGCCCCGCTCGCGCGGCTCGCTGCGCGACGCCGAGATCAGGACGGCCCGGCGGTGACGCCGGGCCGTCCCTCCGTCTCCGGCGCTCGGCGGCGCCGACCGACCGACGATAGGTCGGCCCGAGGACCGCCGCGCCGGTGCGCGCGCGCACCGACTTCTGGCCGCTGACCCTTCGGATGGCCCTCATCAGGCCGGAATGACGCTCAGCCGGGCCACGGAGCATTAACTCGCATCCCACAGGTGCGATATCGTGTGCGGTCTATCGTGGTTGCGGGCCGTCCGGTGTACCCCATCGACGGACCGTCCGCTCGTCACCGCTCTCGCCACCCCAGGGAGGTGCCCCTCGTGCAACCAATCGGAAGACGGCTCGGCCGTGCCGTCGCCCTCGTCATCCTGGCCCTGGTCGTCCCATCGACCACGCTCGGAGTCGGGATGGGCGCCGCGCCGGCATCGAGCACCACTGCCACGCCGAAGACGGTCGACAAGGCCGTCTTCTTCGTTTCCGACGGCCTGCGCCAGGACATCGTGGCCAGGTACGCGACCCAGGGCGGCGTGCCGACGATGGCCTCGTTCCTCAAGAAGGGGACATCGGCAGCCGATGCCGGACTCCTGACCCAGGCGCCGCCCAACACCGGCGCCGGCTGGTATTCCCTGGCGACCGGCGCGTGGCCCGGCGTCACCGGATCGACGAACAACACGTTCCACGTCAACGGCCAGGCGTTCTCCAGCCGTACCGGCTCGTTCGACGCCGGCGTGCTCCAGGCGGAGACGATCGCCCAGTCGGCCGAGCGCGGCGGCCTGAAGGTGGCCCAGATCGAATGGGCCGGCGGGCGTGTCGGCGTGACGGACGGCCCGACCGTCGACTTCCGGTCCTTCTTGTCCGGTCGCGGCGTGGCGACCAACTACATCGCCTCGACCGATATTGCATCGTTCACGGCTGCGTTCGGCCTGCAGTTCGACCATCCCGCCGGTTTCGCGGGTCAGGCGCCCTTTCCGGCCGCGGCTCCGAGCCCGGCGGCCGGTTGGACCGACGTTCCGACGTCCTTCAGCCCGGCCCAGGAGATGCGCCTCCGCGTCCTTGACTTCGGCACCGACAAGTACGGCCTGAACGCCTACCTGTTCGACTCGACCGACGACTCGACCACGAACTACGACCGCGTGCTGTTCTCGACGACGAAGGACGGCGACGATGCCGTCGGGACCCTCGCCCAGGGCGAGTGGGCCGATGTCAAGGTGAACGTCGTCGGCGGAGCGCTCAACGACCTGACCGCAGGGATGCTCGTCAAGGTCGAGCGCCTTTCCAGCGACCTGTCGCAGGTCCGCCTGTTCCACACCTCTGTCACTCGGGCGAACGCGACCTGGTCGTCCTGGCCAGGTGAGGCCGGCTTCAGCGGCGATTTTGCTGAGTACGTCGCCCAGCGCTTCCCGACCTCGACCGCGGCGGACTTCGCGATCCTCGAAGCAGGCATCGTGAGCGAAGAGACCTACGTCGAGCAGGGGCTCTACTGGGAGAAGAGCGGGCATCCGCTCATCCAGTACATCCTCAAGACATACAAGCCCGACCTGGCCCTCGTCGGCTACCCAACCACGGACGAGTTCCAGCACCAGTTCCTCGGTCTCGTCTCGCCGACGCTGCCGGGTGGCGCTCCCAACCCGGCCTACGACGACGTCGAATCGAACGGCACGCCCGACGGGCGCGTTGCCGAGCGCGAAGCGTTCATCCGGCGTGCCTACGAAGGTGCCGATGCGACGCTCAAGCTCACCCGCGGCCTGATGGGCAAGGACCCGACGACCTTCGTCTCGTCCGACCACGGGTTCGCGCCGCAGTTCCTGGCGGTCGACGCCAGCAAGGTGCTCGTCGATCTCGGCCTGCTCTCCAGGCCGCAGACCTCCAACTGCCGCCCGGCGACCGGGGAGACCATCGGCAAGGCCAAGGCCTGCTGGGCCGGAGGAACCGTCCAGATCTACCTCAACCTGGCTGGACGTGATCCGGTCGTCACCGGGCTCCAGCAGGTGGCCGCCGCCGACGAGGCATCTATGGTGGCCGCGATCAAGGCCGCCTTCCTCGCCGTCTCCGACCCGAACGACTGGACCGGCGATAGCCAGCCTGAGGGCTGGACGGTCATCGACCGCGTCTACACCAAGGCCGAGGCTCGCTACATTCCCAACGGGGCAGGCTCGACGGCCGATATGGCTCATCCGACCCGCACCGGCGATGTCGTCGCCTTCGCCTATCCTCCCTACCAGTTCGATGCCGAGACGCCGGGCACGCTCGTCGCTCGCTCCGCGTTCTTCGGCCAGCACGGCTACGTGCCGGACGTCCAGGACCTGGCCGCCAACGTGAACATGCGAGCGACCTTCCTGGCCGGCGGCGAGGGCATCGCCAAGGGTGTCGTCAAGGGCGCCCGCACCATCGACCTGGCCCCGACGATGGCATACGCGCTTGGCGTCCCCGAGCCGCAGCAGGCCCAGGGTCGAGTGCTGCTCGAGATCATGAAGGGCAGCCCCTCGGTCAAGCCCATCACCCTGGTCGGTCTGACCGACTTCCACGGCCAGCTCGAGCAGACGACCATCTCGATCGACGGGAAGAACGTTCCGACCGGCGGTGCGTCCCAGCTCGCGACGCTGTTCGACGAGGAGTTCACGCAGCTGCCCGGACCCGGGCTGCTGCTCGCCTCGGGCGACAACGTCGGTGCGTCGCCGGCCAACTCGGGCCTCCTCCAGGACATGCCGGCGATCGACGTCGAGAACGCCTGGGGTCTTGACGCCACATCGCTCGGCAACCACGAGTTCGACTACGGCGTGGGCCGCTTGAAGGACCACGTCGCGCGAGCCGACTTCCCGTTCCTCGCGACAAACGTCATCGAGGACGCGACAGGCAAGCTGCCCAACTACCTCCGGCCGTCGAAGGTGTTCACCGTCAACGGCGTCAAGGTCGGCGTCATCGGCGCCGAGCTCACCCAGACCCCCGAGCTGGTCAGCGCCGGGGCCACGGCAGGCCTTACCTTCCTGCCCGAGGCGGACGCCATCAAGGCTGAGTCCGAGCGACTCCGCAGGGCTGGCGTGCGCGTCCAGGTCGTCGTGATCCACCAGGGCGCCACCGTGGGGAACAACGCCATCGATGGCACCCCTGCGAAGACCTGGGACGGCCCGATCGTCGGGCTCACCGAAGCGTTGCAGAGCACGACCGTCGACCTGGTGCTGGCCGGGCACACCCATCGGATCGCCAACTTCATGGTCGGTCACATCCCGGTGGCCGAGGGCCTCAACGCCGGAGCGAGCTACAGCGTGGCCCAGCTCATGGTCCAGGGCGGCGACGTCCAGTGGGTCGGGGCGGCGACGCGCGTGGCCAGGAACCTCGGCGTCGCGAAGCGCGCCGACGTCCAGGCCATCGTGGACGAGGCCAACGCCGAGACGGCGGTCCTCCGCAACCAGGTCATCGGCACGCAGCAGTTCGACATCCTGCGTGCCCCGACACGGCTGTTCGAGTCCGCGATGGGCAACATGGTCGCCGATGCGATGCGCCTGAAGTACCCCGGGGTCGAGGCGGCCTACACCAACTCGGGCGGCCTTCGCGCCAACCTCCTCTACAGCCCGCCGACCGCCGGCGAGCAGGACGGGGAGATCACCTGGGGTGAGATGTTCTCGGTCCTTCCGTTCGGCAATCGCACTGTCATCGAGACGTTGACCGGCGCGCAGATGGAGCAAGCCTTCCTGAACGGCTTCAGGCCGTTCTGCGATCCGGCGTTCACGGGCGGGACCGGCCGCTTCCCGCAGGTCTCCGGCCTGAAGGTGACCTTCTCCTGCAATGGGACGACCCCGGTCGTGACGGGTCTCTGGAAGGCGCCGAATGGCCCGTCCGGGACGCTCACGGCGGTTGGTCCGACCGACACGGTCCGCTTCGTCACCAATGACTTCATGTATACCGGCGGCGACGGCTACACGGTGTTCAGCCAGGGCACGAACGTCCTCCAGCCGGGCGACGACCTGCTCCAGGTCGCCATCGACTACGTCGGCGCCAACTCGCCGGTGGGACCCGTGGTGGAAGGCCGCATCGTCGGTCCCTGACCTCCCGGTCCCTGAGCACCATCGAGGCCGGTCCCGGTCCGCCGGGGCCGGCCTCTCCATGTCCGCGCGCTGGCAGAGGCGCCGTGACCCCCGCCGGGCGACAGGGTGTCGCGCGCAATCCGGCTCGGCTCGCCGGCCCTACCACCCGCGGCCGGCCCCGCCTCGGCGGTGCGGCAGGGCGCCACCGCACCGGTACGGACGGGCGGCGCAGCGCCGCACCGAACGACCCCATCGACCCATCGACGAGCACCCGCCTCCTGATCAAGGATCGAGGCCGGCAACATCGCCTGGGATCGTCGGGCACGGAGGCCGGACGTCATGCATGCTCGTATCCTTCGCCGCGCAGCCACGCTCGGCGTCCTCGGATCGCTGATGGCAGCCGGCTTCGTGACTGCCGACAGCGTGCGCGCCGACGCGGACTCGCTGACTCCCGGAGCCCAGGGCTCGGTCGATCTCGGGGTCGTGGCGCCTGGAGCCAGCGTCGTCGTGCCGGTCTCGTTCACGCTCACCTGCGGCGGGACCTCCCACCTCGATCCCGGGCAGGTTGTGACCCTTTCACCGTTCGGCACGAACGCGCCGGCGGGCGGAGGTCTGACGGCGACCGGCACGACCGTTTCGCCGCCCGCAGGCTGGCCGGGCGACGGCTCGCCCTGTGCCGATCCGGCTCAGACGAGCTCGAGCGCCACGCCCGCCACGATCGTCCTGACCGCCCCCAGCGCCATCGGCGGCCCCTATCCGTTCGACGTCCTGTTCAAGGTGACCTCGGCTGGTCACCTGGCCGGGATCGCGACCTACGTCGGGGTCGCGTTCGTCCTCAGCGTCGGGGTCAACACGGCGCCGACGCTCGCACTGCCCGGTGACCTGGCGGTGGTCACCGACGACCCGGCCGGTGCTGTCGTCGCCTTCGCCGCGACGGCGACCGATGCGGAAGACGGCATCGACCCTGCGGTCGCCTGCGCGCCCGCTTCGGGCTCGTGGTTCCCGGTCGGCACGACGACCGTGACCTGCTCAGCGACGGACCTCGGTGGCCTGACGGCGACAGGCGGATTCGACGTGGCCGTCCGCTACGAGACGCCGGTGACCGTCTGGTTCGAGACTCCGGTGCGCGCCAGCGGTCCGACCCCGGCGCCGACCGGCCGCACGCTCCCGGTCAAGGTCCACATCGTCGACGGCGATGGTGCGGTCATGGACGGCGATGTGGATCTCGTGCTGGCGGCCTGCGACGGGTCCTGGCGAGGGGCCCCGCCGATCCCGATGACGCCGACCGGCCCGCGCTGGATGGCGAACGTCGGGCTGGGCGGGATGGCCGGTTGCGTCCGCGTCGCCGTCCGGCTCGACGGTCGCGTCGTCGGCGGCTTCGACATCGCGTCCGCCTTGCCGAGCGATGCCCGCCACGGCGGTCCGCTTCGCTGACCGCCGGCCACGCTGGGTCCGACGCCCCGGCCGGACCTGCCCTAGCATCCGGGGGTGACCCCGGAACTCCAGGCGACGCTCAAGCGACTGCCCGATCGACCCGGCGTGTACCTGATGCGCGACGCCCGGGGCGACGTGCTCTACGTCGGCAAGGCACAGAGCCTGCGCAGTCGCGTCCGGAGCTACTGGCAGAAGCAGGTGGTGGGCGGCCCGGGCGACCTCCACCGCATCCGGACGGTCGTCGATCGGATCGCCGACGTGGAGTACACGCTGACCGACTCGGTGTCGGAGGCGCTGCTCCTCGAGGCCAGCCTGATCAAGCGCTATCGACCGCGCTTCAACGTCCGCCTCAAGGACGACAAGAGCTACCCCTACATCAAGCTCACGCTGGCCGACGACTTCCCGCGGGTCGAACGGACGCGGAAGCTCGTTGACGACGGCAGCCGCTACTTCGGGCCGTACGCCTCCGCTTCGTCGGTCGACGAGTCGATGAACCTCATCCGCCGGCTCTTCCCGTTCCGGACCTGCACGATCGCGATCCGCGAGGGCGAGCGGGCGCTGGCAAGGCCATGCCTCCTCTACCACATCAAGCGCTGCCAGGGACCGTGCATCGAGGCGGTGTCCAAGGCCGCCTACGGGGACGACATCGCCCAGGTCGAGCTGTTCCTCGAGGGGCGGCAGGACGCGGTGATCCGGGGCCTTCGACGGGAGATGGAATCGGCCTCGGAGCGCCTCGAGTTCGAGCGAGCGGCATCGCTGCGCGACAAGGTCCGCTCCATCGAGCGCACGATGGAGACGCAGAAGATGGCCGCCTTCGCTCGGACCGAGCTCGACCTCGTCGCGCTTGCCCGCCAGGACAGCCAGGCGGCCGTGCAGCTCTTCGTCGTCCGTGCCGGTGCGATGGTCGGGCGCGACATCTTCCTGCTCGACGCCCCGCGCGACATCCCCGACCAGGAGGTGCTGGCCTCGTTCCTCCAGCAGTACTACACCCGGGCGACCTCGATCCCCCCGCACGTCCTGGTGCCGTTGGCACTGGCCGAGCGGGCCGACCTTGAGGCCTTCCTGGCACATCGAAGGGGCGGGCCGGTGCGCGTGCACGTGCCGCGACGCGGCGAGAAGCGCGAGCTGCTGGAGCTGGCCACCCGCAACGCCACCGAGACGCTCGCCCGCGAACACGCGCGCTGGCTGGCCGATCACGGCAAGACCCTGGGCGCCCTGGAGGAGCTGGCGGCGGCGCTGGGCCTGGGCGGGCCGCCGATGCGCATCGAGTGCTACGACATCAGCACGCTGCAGGGGAGCGAGACGGTCGGCAGCATGGTCGTCTTCGAGGAGGGACGACCGCGCACGGGCGAGTACCGTCGCTTCCGCATGCGCAGGGAGACCACCGCGCCGGACGATCTCGCGAGCCACCAGGAGGTGCTCCGACGCCGCTTCCGAGGCACCAAGGCCGGCGAGGAGGGGAGCGAGGAGGAGCGCCGCTGGTCGATGCCCGACCTGGTGGTCATCGACGGCGGTCGCGGCCAGGTCAGCGCCGCGCTCGAGGTGCTCAGCGAGATGGGCCTGGCCGACATGCCGCTGGTGGGGTTGGCCAAGGAGCGCGAGGAGCTGTTCCTGCCAGGTCGCCCGGACCCGGTGCTGCTGCCGGTCACCTCACCGGCGCTCTACCTCGTCCAGCGCCTGCGCGACGAGGCGCACCGCTTCGCGATCACGTATCACCGCGACCTGCGGGCGAAGCGCGCTGTCCGCTCGGCGTTCGACGACCTGCCTGGCGTGGGCCCGAAGCGACGGGCCGCGCTGCTCCGCGTGTTCGGCTCGCTCAAGCGTGTTCGCGAGGCGCCGGTCGAGCAGATCGCCGCCGTGCCTGGGATCGGATCGGCGATGGCCGCTCGGATCAAGGCGGCGCTGGACGGCTGAGATCCGGACCAGCTCGGCGGTGCCATGAGAGACCGTGTATCATCCCGGCCCGATGCGTCGCGCAACCCCGTTCATCATCGTCCTCGTAGGACTGCTCGCCCTCGCCATCGACTTCTGGCCGAACCTCACGTTGCCGTTCGGCGGCCAGGATGGCGGATCCCGTGTGGTCGAGACGAAGCTCGGCCTGGACCTCGAAGGCGGATTGCGGGTCGAGTACCAGGCGCTGCCCGTCAACGGCCAGGTGCCGACGGCCGACGACATGTCGGTCATCCGGGAGATCATCGACCGCCGGGTGAACTCGACCGGCGTCGCCGAGCCGGTCGTGATCACCCAGGGCGTCGACCGGGTCGTGGTCGAGCTGCCGGGCGTGGACGACCCGGAATCCATCCGACGCCTGGTGGGCCAGACGGGCAAGCTCGAGTTCGCCCCGATCCCGCCCGATTCGGCGCTGGCGGGACAGGTCCAGAGCGGCCAGACGCTCGACCTCGAGACATACCCGCCGCTCTTCGGCGGCGAGCAGATCACCTCGGCCACGCTCGGCACCGACCAGCTTGGGCGCATCGCGGTCAACTTCACGCTGGCCTCCAAAGGCGCCGGCCTGTTCGCCGACTACACGACCAACAACGTCGGTAATCAGTTCGCGATCGTCCTGGACGGGACGGTCGTGTCGGCGCCCGTCATCCAGAGCCCCATCACGGGTGGACAGGGACAGATCACAGGCGGGAGCGGAGGATTCACGAGTGCGGAGGCCAACAACCTCATCACCGTCCTGAAGTACGGCTCGCTGCCCTTCCCGGTGCAGGAGGTGTCGACGGAGACGATCGCGCCGACCCTCGGTGAGTTCTTCCTCCGCCAGGGCGTGTTGGCTGCGATCGTCGGCATCGGGCTCGTGTTCGTGCTGATGATCGTCCACTACCGGCTGCCTGGGCTCGTCGCCGGCCTGGCCTTGATGTACTACACGGTCCTGGTGCTGGCCATCTTCCGCTTCATCCCGGTCACGCTGACCCTGGCCGGCATCGCCGGATTCGTGCTCTCGATCGGCATGGCGGTCGACGCGAACATCCTGATCTTCGAACGTCTGAAGGAGGAGCTGCGAGCTGGCAAGAGCCTCCCGGCAGCGACGGAAGCGGGCTTCAACCGGGCCTGGAACTCGATCCTCGACTCGAACGTGTCGAGCCTCATCACGGCAGGCATCCTGTTCTGGTTCGGCACGTCGACGATCCGAGGCTTCGCGCTCGTCCTGATGATCGGCGTGCTCTGCTCCATGTTCACGGCGATCACGGTCAGTCGCACCGTCCTCCGCTTCGTCGTCCAGCAGGACCGTTTCCGGAAGGCCTGGCTCTTCGGCGTGTCGGAGAGCGAGTTCGTGGCTCGCCCGGTCGGTCGGCAGTCGGTGCGCGAGGCGCGCAGCCGTGTATGACATCGTCGGCAAACGCCGCTGGTTCTTCCTCTTCTCGGCGCTGATCACGATCCCCGGGATCATCTTCATCGTCGGCGGCATCCTGACCGGCGGGGAGATCGGCCTGCAGTTCTCGATCGACTACACGGGCGGCACACGCTGGGTCGTCAAGTTCGACGATCCGACCGTCACATCGGATGACGTCCAGGGCATCTTCGTCAAGGCCGGCTACCCGGCGACGACGGTCTTCCCGACCAACGAGGGCTTCCTCGAGATCAGGACCGATCCGCTCGGGCTTCAGGAGGCGCCAGCCCCCTCGCCCAGTCCGAGCGCTTCGCCAAGCACCACGCCCGACGCGAGCCCGTCGGCCGCGGCATCCGCCGGCCCGAGCGCTGCGGCGTCGCCCGATGCCTCGCCGACTGCAGCCCCGAGCGCTTCGCCAAGCTCCTCGCCCGACGCGAGCGCGTCGGCCGCGGCGTCCGCCAGCCCGAGCCCGAGTCCCTCGTCGAGTCCCTCGCCCAGCCCCTCCGCGGCCGCCTCTGCCTCACCGGGCGCGAGCCCATCGGCATCGCCCGGCACCGGCACCGGCGCCGGTGGCACCGGCGACTCCCAGATCCCGACCACTGGCGAGCTCGGCGATCTGGCGACCGCGATGCAAGACCAGCTGGGTCCGTTCGAGCAGGCGCTCCTGACCACGATCGGCCCGGTCGTCAGCTCCGACCTCATCCGGCAGGCCCTCGTGCTCATCCTCGTCGGGTCGATCGGCATCCTCATCTGGATCACGCTTCGCTTCCATGACGTGAAGTTCGGCGTGACGGCGCTCGTCGCCCTGCTGCACGACGTGCTGGTCGTGGTCGGTGTGTTCGCGATCCTCGGCACCTTCTTCCGGGTGGAGATCGACGCCCTGTTCGTGACCGCGATGCTCACCGTGATCGGATTCAGCGTCCACGACACGATCGTCGTGTTCGACCGTGTCCGCGAGAACAAGGCACGGCACGCCGGCGAGCCCTTCCCCGACATCGTGAACCACTCGATCCTGCAGACCCTCGGTCGCTCGATCCTGACCAGCTTCACGGTCGTCCTGACGCTTATGGCGCTGCTCCTGTTCGGCGGGCCATCGATCAGCTACTTCGTGCTCGCTCTGCTTATCGGCATCGTGTCCGGAACCTACTCGTCGATCTTCGTCGCGAGCCCCCTCCTCGTTGTGTGGCAGGGGTGGGATGACCGCCGGAAGGGACGGCTGCCCAGCGCCCGACCTCAGCGGCGCGCGGCGACGTGACCGGACGGTCCATGAGGGACCGTTTAGGCGCCGTGCAGCCGGGACTGGCATGCTGAGGCCGTGATCGAGCCTCGATACCGCTGGATCCTGCACGACCAGGCGACGCTATCCCCGGCTCTCCTCGAGGCGGCCAGCGCGTCCGGGCTCGGCCCGCGGGCCGCGACCGTCCTCGCCGGGCGGGGCATCGAGACGCCGGCCGAGCTGACCGCGTTCCTGGCTCCGGCCGAGGACGGGCTCCACGATCCCGAGCGCCTGCCCGATGCTGGCCGACTCCGGGAACGCGTCGATCGGGCGCATCGAGCGGGCGAGACGGTGATGGTGTTCGGTGACTTCGACGCCGACGGCATCACAGGGCTGGCGATCCTCGTCATCGCCCTGCGCTCGCTCGGTCTGACCGTCGTGCCCTACGTACCCTCGCGGCTGGACGAGGGACATGGGCTCTCGAGCGCGGCCGTCGAGGCCGCCGGAGTCGCCGGCGCGACGCTGATCGTGACGGTGGACACGGGCTCGTCGAGCGCGATCGAGGTCGGGGCGGCCGCCGCGAGCGGGATCGACGTGATCATCACCGACCACCACCGGGTGCCGGCGGATCCACCGGCCGCGGTCGCGCTCGTCAATCCGCATCGCGCGGACGCCTCGTATCCGGACCGCCGACTGTCAGGCGCCGGGGTGGCCTTCAAGGTGGCGCAGCTGCTCCTGGCCGGCGAGCCGGATGGTCCGGCCAGGGCGCTCGATCTGGCAGACCTGGCGACCATCGGCACGGTGTCGGACATGGCACCGGTCATCGGCGAGAACCGGTCCATCGTCCGACTGGGCATCGCCCGCCTGCGAAAGGCGCCGCGCGTCGGCCTGGCCGCCCTCCTGGCGCGGGCCGGCACGAAGGGCCCGGTGGACCTCGAGACCATCGGGTTCACCCTGGCCCCGCGATTGAATGCGGCCGGCAGGGTAGGGGAGGCGATGGACGCCGCGCGCCTGCTGCTCGCCGACGACCCCGCCGAAGCGACGGCGCTGGCCGTCACCCTGGACGCCGCCAACCTGACCCGTCGCGATCTCACCCGCCTGGCGCTCGCCGAGGCGCGGTCGGCCGCGGGTGACGGGAGCGGTCAGGCAACGATCGTGCGCGGACCCTGGCCGGTCGGGATCATCGGCCTCGTCGCCTCGCGGCTCAGCGAGGATACCGGGCGCCCGGCGATCGTCGGCGCCGAGCTGGGCGAGGTCGTGCGCGCCTCGTGCCGGAGCGGTTCGGGCATCGACCTCGCGGCCACCCTCGAGCAGTGCGCGGAGCTCCTGGTGCGCCACGGCGGACACGCCGGGGCAGCCGGCTTCGAGGTCGCGGCGGCGCGCTGGGACGAGTTCCACCAGCGGTTCCTCGAGCTCGTCGAGGCGGACCCACCGGCCGACCCGCGCCAGCCGCTTCTGATCGACCTTGCCCTGCCCGCCCGGGCCATCGACTACGACCTCGTCCGGGACCTGGCTCGGCTGGCGCCATTCGGGCCGGGACACCCGGACCCGTTGGTCGCCGTGCTCGGCCTGACCGTGTCCCGCGTTCGGGCGGCCAACGGCGGTCATACCCAGCTCGTGCTGCGCCGCGACCTTGATGTGCTCGACGGCATCGCTTTCGGGCGCGATGACCTGGCGACGATGGTCGCCGAGGGCGATCGCGTGGACGTCGTGGCGCGCCTCGTGAGTCGCTCCTTCGGAGGCTTCGAATCGCTCCAGCTCGAGGTCCGCGATGTGGCGTCGGCCGGTGCCCTCGAGGCGAATCTCGGGCGGATGGCGGCGACCGTCTCGCCTCCGGATGCCGCTGAGTCGGGCCTGACCGGCGTGCCGGGTGCGGTCGCGGGAGGGTCTCGGTGACTCGGAGCGCCGGCCCGCGGCGCCGATCCACGGTGCCCCGCGATCCGTATGGCCTACTGCCCGCGGGCACGGCGCTGGGGCCGATCCTGGCGCTGGTCGGGCTTCTCGTCGTGGCGGTGATCACGGTCTCGCTCCTGAACGGGCAGCTGCCGTTCGTGACGTCGAGCGGCGGCCCGGGCGGCGCGGGCGGCCCCGGCCCGGGAGCCACGCCCGCGCCGTCGGATGTCGTCGTCGTGGCGAAGGATCCCCGAGCGGATGTGCCCGGTTCGATCGTCTATGCCAAGCAGGGCAGCATCTGGCTCCAGAGCGGCACGAAGGCCCGCCAGCTGACGAGCGGCGGCAACGACTCGATGCCCGCCTGGACGGCCGACGGCGCGTGGATCTACTTCATCCGCACGGTGTCGGAGCGTGCCCTCGGTCCGAACGAGAACGGCCGCCCGCGCTACTTCACGCTCACCTATCCGGTCCTGATGCGTGTCGATGCGGCCGGCGGCAAGCCCGAGCCGATCGCCAGCGGCAGGTACCGCAAGAGCGGCCTGACCTGGTTCTACTGGCTGCGCCAGCCGACGCCGAATCCGCAGAACCCGGAGCAGGTTGCTCTGCTCTCCGACGAGCCCGACCCGGCGAAGAGCAACGTGGTGCTCCAGCTCTACGACGTCGGTACGGATGCGTTCACGCGGGCGACGGGAGCCAAGGAGGTCGCCCCGCTCGGCCACCAGGACCCAGCCTGGCATCCGCGAGGGACGATCCTCCTGTATGTGAAGAACGACCGCGACGGTCGCCGCGGCGCACCGTCGATCTGGCGCTACGATCCGGCCAAGGATCGCTCCGGCCAGCTGACCGGGCCCGGCTACCTCTCGCCGTCATACTCGCCCGACGGCAAGTACGTGGCCGCCACGAAGACGACGCCTTTTGGCACCGACATCGTCATCCTCGACGCGACGACCGGCGCCGAGGTGCTGCGGGTCACCGATGACGGGACCTCGTGGTCGCCCGCCTGGTCACCGCGCGGCGACGCCATCGCCTATCTCCACCTCAGCGGTCAGCTCGTGGACCTGCGCATGGCGACGCTCGACGGGAGCGGGGCGAACGTGGCGGTGGAAGAGACGATCGACCTGACGGAGGTGTCCGGCCTGGACGGTACCTCGCGCCCGTCCTGGTACATCCCCGCCGATCAGCTGCCGCCCCCGTCGCCGCCCCCGTCCGACCTCGACCTGCGGCGGTTGTTCTTCTCGGATCTCACCGGCGCCCCGGGCGGGGATCCCACCGCCATCACCCACTGGGACTCCCACCGCGCCGGACGCGCCCAGTGGCTCATCGCGCTGAGCTGGCTCGAGAAGCGCAACGCGCAGCTC
>Ga0210334_10901338_pt1 | contig 42377 bp, 35 predicted proteins | sample S306metaT_FD_164440 | JGI IMG/M metagenome (GOLD analysis project Ga0210334, IMG submission 164440) | Metatranscriptome of estuarine sediment microbial communities from the Columbia River estuary, Oregon, United States - S.306 (Metagenome... | ecosystem: Environmental > Aquatic > Marine >... | reverse complement strand
CCTCATCTCGCTGACCGGCGATTCGGAGACGGGTCGGCGGATCATGGCCCTCGCCTCGGGCAACCTCAAGAAGGTCCACCTCGAGCTCGGCGGCAAGGCGCCCTTCGTGGTCTTCGCGGATGCCGACCTGGAGGCGGCGGCCCGCGGGGCGACCGCCGGGGCGCTCATCAACGGCGGCCAGGACTGTACCGCGGCGACCCGCGTGTACGTCGAACGCGCCGTGCACGAGGCGTTCGTGTCTCGGGTGGCCGAGCTGTTCGCCAGCATCCGGGTGGGCGACCCGATGGCGCCCGACACCGATCTCGGGTCGCTCATCAGCGCCGCCCAGGTCGACCGGGTTGATGGCTTCGTCCAGCGGGCGCGGGAGGCCGGAGCGACGGTCGTGGTCGGCGGCGAACGGGCGGCCGTGCCGGGCCTCGAGGGGGGCGCGTTCTACCGCCCTACGGTCATCACCGGCGCTGCCCAGGACAGCGAGCTCGTCCAACGCGAGGTGTTCGGCCCGGTGCTGGCGGTGCTGCCGTTCGACACCGAGGCGGAGGCCATCGAGAAGGCCAACGACACGATCTACGGCCTGGCGTCCTCGGTCTGGACGACGAATGTGTTCACGGCCATGAACGTGGCCAAGGAGCTGCACTTCGGCCACGTGCTCGTCAACGACCACCTGATGGTCGCCTCCGAGATGCCGCACGGCGGCTTCAAGCAGAGCGGCTTCGGCAAGGACATGTCGATGTACTCGTTCGAGGAGTACACCCAGGTCAAGCACGTCATGATCGAGCTGACCGGCGAGGCCGAGAAGCCCTGGCACTACACGATCTTCGGCGACCAGAAGGCAGAGTAGCGCCAGGGCTTGGGAGTCGGGGTCGCATCCGGTCGCGTCGACATCGCGCGGACGCCTCACGGGTCAGTCGCCGCGAGATCCGCGCGCTGTTCGGTGCAGCGACGTGATGGTGGGTGGACCGGATCGACGGCTGGAGCTTGTCTCACGCCTCCCCGACGGGCGGCTCGACGGGCTGCTCCTCTGGCAGCGGCGGCGCGCCCGAATCAAGGATCGCGCTCGCCGCCGGCGCGGACGGGCCTGTGTCCCGGGTCCCGGGGCCTGTCGCTGATGCCGAGTCCGCGAGCTCGTCCTCCCAGTCCCGCCAGGTGACGTCGGGATGGGACGCGAGGTAGGCCTTCACCGCGCTCCCGATCGTCGGGTGGAAATGGTCGGCCCCGAGTCGTTCGAAGATCCCGTAGACCTGAAGCCGATCCTTGACGTGCCCCTTGAGCTCGGCGAAATGGAGCTCGACCCCGAGCCGGGCCAGGTCGGTGATCAGCTCCTCGAGCATGTCGGCGGCGGTCGTGTCGATATCGGTCATCGGCTCTGACGCGACGGCCAGCCATCGCGCCGGCTGAGGCGCGTGGTCGACGGCATCGAGGACGTGCTCGCGGAACAGGTCGGCGTTGGCGAAGAAGAGAGGCGCATCCCAGCGGTAGAGGACCAGGCCCGGCACGAGGCGCGCCTCGGGGTGACGCTCGGTGTCGTGGTAGCCCTTGTAGCCGTCCACGCGACCGAGGACCGCATCGTGAGGGCGCCAGGCGCGGCGGATGAACACCAGGAGCGACAGCCCGACCGCCACCGCGATGCCCGGCAGGGCGCCGAACAGGGTCACGGTGAGGAAGGCAACCAGGGCGAGCCCGAGCTCCGACCGCCGCAGGCGCCACAGATTGCGCAGGCCGCCGACATCAAAGAGGCCGAGGACGGCCGAGACGACGACGGCGGCCAGGGCCGACGCTGGCACGGGCGCCAACAGACCCGGTACGACGACGAGCAGGATGAGGATCGCCCCGGCGCCGACCAGGCCGGTAACCTGCGACTTCGAGCCGGCTGCCTCAGCGACCGGCGTGCGCGTCGCGCTGCCGCTCGAGGCGAACCCGCCGAACAGCCCGGCCGCGACGTTGACCACGCCGAGGGCGGCGAGCTCGTGGTCGGGGTCCACCCGCTCGCCCCGGCGCGCAGCGAACGAGTGCGAGATGACGCTCGTGTCGGCGTAGGCGATGAGGGCGATCCCCACAGCGGTCGGGAAGAGCGTGATCAGGTCGTCCCATGAGACCGGCGGGATGCCGATCGCGGGCAGGCCGCGAGGCACCTCCCCGACGACGCTGAGCTGCGACTCGAGACCGAGCGCGTAGACCGCGACGCCTGCCGCGACCACGGCGACGAGGACGCCGGGGATCCGGCGCGAGACGCGGCGCAAGCCCAGGATCATCGCCAGGCTGGCAAGCCCGATGCCCAGGGCCAGCGGCACCGTCTCTCCGTCGGCGATGCCCTGGACGAGGCCCACGACGCCCCCGACGACGTCATTCGCATCGACCGAGAAGCCCAGCAGCTTGGGCGCCTGGCTGACGAGGATCGTCAGCGCGATTCCGTTCATGTAGCCGATCCGGATCGGTCGCGACAGCAGGTCGGTGACGAAGCCGAGGCGCGCGACGGCCGCCCCCAGGCACAGGACCCCGACCATGATCGCGAGCGCGGCGGCGAGGGCGATCGAGCGCCCTGCGTCGCCGCCCGCGAGCGGGACGACCGCCGCTGCCACCAGCGGCAGCAGTGCGGAGTCGGGCCCGAAGACCAGGATCCGCGACGGCCCCACCAGGAAGTAGGCCGTCAGGGCGCCGATCGTGGCATAGAGACCCGCGATCGCCGGCAGGCCGGCCGCCTCCGCGTAGCCCATGCCTACCGGCACCAGGAGCGCCGACAGGGCCAGGCCCGCGATCACGTCGTCTCGGAGCTCTCCGGGCGAGTACGTGTCGAGTCTGGAGATCGTCGGGAACGCGTTCGGGAGCAGCGCCTTGACACGCTCGGACGGACTGACGGCCTCCGCCGCCGGCGGGACGTTCGGCTCAGGCTCGTACACGCAAACAGCCTCCGACGCGTGGCGGGCGCCCGACCGACCCGCCCATGCGCATCATGCGCTCGCGGGCCAGCATCCGTCCCGTCGGATCAGGGCGCGACTCTCGCGTCTAGAATGACGGCCACCGCCTACCGCCGGTCGCGTCGAGGAGTCCAGACAACGTGCCCCCGATCACCGAGCTGACCCGCATCGAGCCCGTCCACCTTGCCCGCCTCGAGAAGCAGGGCGTGTTCACGACCGGCATCCTCCTCGAAGTGTCCGAGACGCCGACCCGTCGGCAGAACCTGGCCGATCAGGTCGACGCCGATACGAACGACGTGCTCCGCTGGCGCGACGAGGCCCTGATGCTCAACCTGGCTGGCTTCGGGCCCGAGGAGCACCAGCTGTTCATCCAGGCGGGTGTCGACGGCATCAGGGACGTCCTCGCGCTGTCGCTCGCCGACTTTCGCGCCCGGCTGGCCCGCGCCGCCACCGAGCTCGACGTCGAGCAGCCCGCCGACCTGATGGTCGAGGGCTGGTGGGACCAGGCCAGGACGCTCGAGGACGAGTGAGCTCGACGGGGCGGACCGAGGGGCTCGCGGTGGCCGAACCCGCCCGGCGGACGCTCTCCATCACGGCCGGCGTGTCGGCGGCGCTCGTCCTCGTCGCCGCTGCGATCATGCCGTTCCTCACGCCCTTCTGGATCTTCCCGACCCAGGGTCGCACCGAGGCGGATGCCTGGACCGGCTGGTCGCTCGAGACCGTCCACGCGGTCACGGGAGAGGTGCTCGTCGATCTGGTCGTCGGGCCGCCCGAGTTCGACCAGGCGGTCGATGGGGTCCCGGTGTTCAACGAGCGCGAGCGCGGGCACCTGCGCGACGTCCGGACCGTATTCATCGCGTTCGCCGTCGTCGCGGCGGTCGCCACGGCCGTGCTCGCGACGTCCTGGTGGCTGGGGCGAGGCGGCACCGGGGCCTGGCGCGGCATTCGCGGCGGCGCGCAGGTGCTGACGATCGCAGTCGTGGCGCTCGGGTTGACGTCGATCGTCGCATTCGACACGGTCTTCGAGGCGTTCCACACGCTGCTGTTCCCTGGTGGCTCATATACCTTCGACCCATCGAGCGAGCGGCTCGTCCAACTGTTCCCGTACGAGTTCTGGTTCCAGACGGCGATCGCTCTCGGCCTCCTGATCGTCGTCCTGGCCCTCGCGACCGTGGCGCTGGCGACGTGGCGCATCCGGCGGGTGGAGGCGACGACGGCCGCCGGGCCGGAGCTCGCGTCGGGCCCCGCGGCACCGTGAGCCACCAGCTGAGCGCGCTGCTCGCGGTCGAGACCGCCCGGGATGCGGTGCTCGAGGCTGTCGGCGCCCCACTCCCGGCCGAGGTCGTCGCCGTCGACCGCGCGCTCGGCCGCGTGCTCGCCGAGCCGGCGATGGCCGCAACGTCGCTGCCGCCCTGGGACAACTCCGCGATGGACGGCTACGCGATCCGGGCCGCCGACACCCACGACGCCAGCGAGGACGCCCCGAGGCGCCTCCGGGTCGTCGGCGAGGTCGCGGCCGGTCGGGCCTGGGATGGGGAACCGCTCGCCTCCGGTACCGCGCTGCGGATCGCGACCGGCGCGCCCGTGCCGCCGGCAGCGGATGCTGTGGTCGCGGTCGAGGAGACCACGCCGCTTCGGCAGGACGGCACGCCGGCGGGACCGCGGGGCCGGATCGCGGCTGGCCCGCTGCCCGATGCCTGCGCGGTCCACGTCGAGGTCGCCGCGGGCGCCAACATCCGGCGGCTGGGCAGCGACCTCGAGGCCGGACAGCGCCTGCTCGATGCGGGCACGGTCGTCGGCCCGACGGCGGTCGGGCTCATCGCCGGGGCCGGGGTGGCGCACGTGGCGGTCCATCGGCGGGCGCGGGTGGCCGTCCTCGCGACGGGTGACGAGGTGCGCCCGGCGGGGACGCCACTCGGCGACGCCGGGATCCCCGACGCCAACGGTCCCGGGCTGCGAGCCCTGGTGGCGGCTGCCGGCGCCGAGCCGATCGACCTCGGGATTGCCCGCGACGATCTCGCCGTGGTGGTGGATCGACTTCGCGGCGCCCTCGTCGACGTGGATGCGATCGTCGTCTCGGGCGGTGTGTCGGTCGGACCGTACGACGTCGTCAAGCTGGCCTTCGAGGCGGTCGGGCAGGTCGACCTCTGGCGCGTCGCCGTCCAGCCGGGCAAGCCGTTCGCCTTCGGCACCGCGGATCGCCCTGGCCCGACCGACGGGCGATCGGCCCGGGTTCCCCTGTTCGGCCTGCCGGGCAACCCGGTGTCGGTGTTCGTGACTTTCGAGCTGTTCGTCCGGCCGGCGCTCCGCCGCATGGCCGGTCACCGGGACGTCCTGCGCCCGACCGATCGAGGAGTGCTGCTCGACTCGACGGAGAAGAGCCAGGGCCGTCGCGCCTACCTCCGTGTCGTCGTCGAGCGAGATGACGATGGCCTGCCGGTACGGGATGTCGATGGCCGTGTCCACCTCCGGCTCGGGGGAGGGCAGGGGAGTCACATGCTCAGCGCCCTCGCCACCGCCGAAGCGCTGGCCATCGTCGCGGAGCCGCTCCGCGAGGTGCCCGCGGGTACGCCGGTGGGGGTATGGTGGCTCGACCGCTAGGCAGCGGCCCGATGGGAGGAGCACGATGAGCCGCGACCGGACCGCTCGCAGCCCCGGAGGTTCGATGGATCCGTCAGCTCCTCGCGCCGAGCGACGTCGCCTGACCCACGTCGACCGTTCGGGCCGACCGCGCATGGTCGACGTCTCGGACAAGCCGGCGACCGCGCGTCGGGCCGTCGCGGAGGCCCTCGTGGCGATCTCGCCGGAGACGATGAGCGCGGTCATCGACGGTGGGGGTCCCAAGGGCGACGTCCTGACCGTGGCCGAGCTGGCCGGCGTGATGGGCGGCAAGCGGACCTCCGAGCTGATCCCGCTCTGTCATCCCCTCCGGCTCACCGACCTGGTCGTCCAGGTCGCGCCCGACCGCTCGGCGGGGGTGCTCCGCGTTCGCGCCGAGGCTGCCACGACAGGCCAGACCGGCGTCGAGATGGAGGCCCTGACCGCGGCGTCGGTCGCCGCCCTGACGATCTACGACATGGTCAAGGGCGTCGAGCGAGGGGTCGAGATCCGCTCGGTCCGCCTGCTGTCGAAGACCGGCGGCAAGAGCGGCGCCTGGACCCGCGAGGCCGATGCAGCCGGCGGCGACCGACCGGCTCGTCCCCCGCGAGGCGTGCGGGCCGCCGGGAGGATCAAGGGGCGGAGGTCGAGCTGAACGAGCCTCCGGTGCCGCCGGCGCCGCCAGCCGAACTCCGGCCGCCCAGCGCGCTCGTCATCACGGCGAGCGATGCCGCCGCGGCCGGCGTCAGGCCCGATGCATCGGGACCGCTCGTCGCGGATCGCCTGGCCCAGCTCGGGTTCGCGACGGAGCGGCTGGTGGTGTCCGACGATCGGGCGACGATCGCGGCGGCGATCGTCGAGGGTGCGGCGCACCACCGTCTCGTCGTCACGACCGGTGGCACGGGCCTGACGCCGCGGGACGTCACGCCTCAGGCCACGGCCGACGCCATCGACTACGAGGTGCCCGGCCTGGCCGAGGCGATGCGGGCGGAGGGTCGTCGCAGCACGCTGATGGCCGCCCTGTCGCGCGGGCTCGTGGGCGTTCGCGGGGCCTCGCTTGTCGTCAACCTGCCGGGCAGTCCGAGGGGTGCCCTCGAGTCTCTCGAGGTCATCGTGCCGGTGCTCGAGCATGCGCTGGAGACGCTGGCCGGCCCCTTCGACCACGGAGCGGCCGCCGAGACCGGCCGCACGGGCAGAGGCCCGACCGGAGGAGGGGAGCGCTGATGTCGGATGCATTCGCCGACGTCCCGGCCTATCCGCTCGTCTTCCCCCTGTTCTACGGGGCGCTGGCGTTCTTCGCCCTGGCCATCGGGCGCCATCTTCGGGTCCTGGCGGCGGCCCGCGCGGACGGAGGCGCGCCGCTGGGTGAGCTGCCACTGCGTACCTGGGGTGTGATCCGCTACGTCTTCCTGCAGGCCAGGATGTTCCGCGATCGCCGGGCGGGCGTCATGCACGCGGGGATCTTCTGGGGCTTCATCCTGCTCTCGATCGGGACGCTCAACATCGTGACCGGCGGACTCGTCGAGGCCGTCCTGTCGTGGCCCCTGGACGGCGCCCTCTGGGCGGCCCTGACGGCGCTCGCGAACGTCGCGGCGGTCGTCGTCCTGTTGGCCGTGGCGTTCGCCCTCTGGCGACGACTGGTCATCAAGCCCGCTCGGCTGAGCTACTCGCGCGACGCCCTGCTCATCCTGGCCATGATCGGGGGCCTGGTGGCGGCCGAGCTGCTGGCCGAGGCGTTCGAGGCGGCGGCCTACGGCGACCAGCCCGGGGCGTTCGTTGCCGCAGCGCTCGCCGTCCCGCTGCGCTCGCTCGGTGAAGCCGCGGATCAGACGCTGTTCGCCGTCTTCTGGTGGGCGCACATCGCGCTCGTGACGGCCTTCCTGGTGTACCTGCCCGGCAGCAAGCACCTCCACATCGCGTCGAGCTTCGTCAACGTGTTCCTGCGCAAGCTCGCACCCCGCGGCCGGCTGCCCGCCATGGACCTCGAACAGGTCGAGGGTACCTTCGGCGTGCGGACGATCGCGGACCTGACCGCCAAGGATCTCCTCGACGGCTTCACATGCACCGAGTGCGGCCGCTGCCAGGACGCCTGCCCCGCCTGGGCCACAGGCAAGCCGCTGAACCCGAAGTCGATGATCATGGGTATCCGCGAGATGGCGGTCGAGGCGGAGCACGGCCTCGACCTCATCCCCGATGGCGAGAGCGTTCGGGTCATCCGCGGCCGTGACGATACGCGGCCCGATCCCGCGCGCCTGGCCGCCCCGATCGTCGATGCTGCCATCCCGTATGACGCGGTCTGGGATTGCGTCACCTGCGGCGCCTGCGTCGAGGCCTGTCCGCTGCTCATCGAGCACGTCGACAAGATCGTCGGGCTGCGGCGCAACCTGGTGCTCGAGGATTCACGCTTCCCGCACGAGCTGACCCGCGCCTTCCGCGACATGGAGGGCCCTGGCAACCCGTGGGGTCAGCCGCCGACATCCCGGCTGGACTGGGCGAAGAGCCTGCCGTTCGGCGTATCGACGGCCGCCGAGGCGGCCGCCGCCGGCGAGCTCGGCTCGATCGAGGTGCTCTATTGGGTCGGCTGCGCCGCCGCGTTCGACGAGCGGAACCGGAAGGTCGCCCGGGCCGTCGCCACCTGCCTCCACGCGGCCGGGGTTCGCTTCGTCGTCCTCGGGCAGGAGGAATCGTGCACCGGCGATCCGGCCCGACGAATGGGCAACGAGTACGTCTTCCAGATGCTCGCCGCCGCCAACGTCGACACGCTCGAGCGGTATCGGATGGGGGAGCGCACGATCGTCACCGCCTGCCCCCACTGCTTCAACACCCTCAGCAACGAGTACGCGGAGTTCGGCGGCCGATATGCCGTCAAGCACCATTCGGTGTACCTGGCCGAGTTGCTGGCATCGGGCCGGCTGGCCACCGTGCCCGAGGACGCCGAGCGCTCGACCGGCGACCACGGACCCGGGTCGGTGACGGTACACGACAGCTGCTACCTGGCTCGCTACAACGGCGTGGTCGGGGCCCCCCGCGACGTGCTCGGGGCGGCCGGCGTGCCGGTCGTGGAGATGGCGCGATCCGGCCGTCAGACGTTCTGCTGCGGGGCCGGCGGGGGGCGCATGTGGATGGAGGAGACCCGCGGCGCGCGCATCAACGCCGAGCGGACACGGCAGGTGCTCGAGACGGGCGCGGACGCGGTCGCCACGGCTTGCCCGTTCTGCATGGTCATGATGAAGGACGGTCTGGCGGAGGCGGGGCAGGACGACGCGGGCGTCGTCGCCCTCGACGTCAGCGAGGTGCTGGCGGCGCGCCTTGCCGCCGCTCCGGAGCGCCGACTGCCGGTCGTGTAGGGATCGAACGCGCGGTCCGAGCGTGGGGGTCGCGCGCCCGCTCAGCCCGGGAGCTTCGCTCCGCAGCTCGCGCAACGGGCCTCGGTCACGAGATTGCCCATGCCGCAGGAGGGGCAACGCTTCTCGCCCTCGGTCGAGACGCCGAAGGGGCTCTCCATCGAGGCGTCCTCCTGGCCCTTCCGTTGGCGGCGCAGGATCAACAGGATCGCTGCCAGCCCGATCACTGCAGCGGCGATCAGGCCGAGCGTGGTGGTCTGGTCCATGCCTTGGCTCCCCGGGTCGACCTGCGCCCGTCCCCCGGTGGCCGGGCCGGTCTGCCCGAAGCGTAGCGCGCGACGCAAGGGCGCGACCAGCCCGGTGCTACGCTACGGCCCGTGACCGCCCGTCCGCCCTCCGGCCTCCGTCTGACTGAGGAGCAGCGGCTGCTGCGCGACGCCGTCCGGACGCTCGCCGATGAGCGCGTGGCCCCGCGCGCGGCCGAGATCGATCGAGCCGGCGAGTTCCCGTGGGATATCAAGGATCTGCTCGCCGGGCAGGACATCCTCGGGCTCCCGTTCCCCGAGCGACATGGCGGGCTCGGAGGCGAGCTCCTGACGGTGTGCCTGGCGGTCGAGGAGCTGAGCCGAGCCTGCGCCACGACCGGCCTGATCCTGGCCGTCCAGGAGCTGGGTGCGCTGCCGCTCCTCCTGGCCGGGACCGATGAGCAGCAGGACCGGTGGTTCCCCGACCTCGCCGCCGGCAAGACGTTGATCGCCTTCGCCCTGACCGAGCCGGAAGCCGGATCTGACGCCGCCGCCGTACGGACGCGGGCCGTCCGGGACGGCGACTCCTACGTCATCGACGGCACGAAGCGCTTCATCAGCCAGGGCTCCGTCGCGGACCTCGTCGCCGTGTTCGCCGTCACCGACGCCGACGCCGATCGCCACCACCGACTGTCGTGCTTCATCGTCCCGAGCGACGCCACGGGCTTCCGGGTGGTCCGCGTCGAGCACAAGATGGGCATCCGGGGCAGCCCCACGGCCGAGCTTGCGTTCGACGGGGTGCGGGTGCCGATCGACCATCGCGTGGGCGCCGAGGGCGATGGCTTCTCGATCGCGATGCGGACGCTGGATCGCTCCCGACCGGGGATCGCCGCGCAGGCCGTCGGGATCGCCCAGGGGGCGCTCGACGCCGCGACTGCCTACGCCCGGGAGCGTCGCCAGTTCGGGCGTGCGATCGGCGAGTTCCAGATGATCCAGGCGATGCTGGCGGACATGGACGCCGCGACGGAAAGCGCCCGGCAGCTGCTCTACACCGCCTGCCTCGAGATCGAGGCCGGGGCCCCCGACGCCAGCCGCTGGTCCGCGCTCTGTAAACTGGTCGCCGGCGACGCGGCCATGCGCGTGACGACCGACGCGGTCCAGGTGCTCGGCGGGTACGGCTACGTCGACGAGTACCCCGTCGAGCGGATGATGCGGGACGCGAAGATCACCCAGCTCTACGAGGGCACGCAGCAGATCCAGCGGCTCGTGGTAGCCCGAGCGCTCCTGACCAACGACTGATCCTGCCCAGGGAGGAAGCGAACGGCCGTGCGCATCGTCGTCCTGTCGAAACCAGTACCCGATCCGGCCATCGGCGGGGAGCATCTTGGCCCCGATGACCGCCTTGTCCGGTCCGGTGCATCGGCCGTGATCAACGGGAACGACGAGTACGCCCTCGAGGCTGCGCTGAAGCTCTGTGAGGCCCACGGGGGCGAGGTGACCCTGCTCGCGATGGCGCCCGAATCGGCACCCGAGACGCTGCGCAAGGGTCTCGCGATGGGTGCCCATCGGGCGGTCCACGTGACGGACCCGGCGCTCGCCGGTTCCTGTGCGCTGTCGACCACGCGCGTGCTTGCGGCGGCCCTCCGCACCCAGTCCTACGACCTGGTGCTAGCCGGCGTCGACACCTCCGACGGGGCCGGCGGCATCGTCGCGGCCGGCGTGGCGACCCTGCTCGGGCTGCCGTACCTGTCATACGCCGCGCGGATCGAACCCGATCCCGCCGCCGGTCGGGTGCGCGTGCGACGCCTCAGCCCGGTCGGCTACGACGAGCTCGAAGCGCCGATGCCGGCGCTCATCGGCTGCACGCAGGTGCTGGGCGAGCCCCGCTACCCATCGCTCAAGGGGATCATGGCCGCTCGATCCAAGGAGATCACGGCGCTCACCCTCGCCGATCTCGAGCTCGAGGAGCCCGTCGGCGGTGGCGTCGCCACCAGCCGGCTGCTCTCGTCCCACCTCCCGCCGTCGCGCGGCGACACCCAGGTGATCCGCGAACCGGCCGCCGATGCCGCCCGGGCGATCGCCGATTTCCTTGCCGATCGGAGGATCGTCTGATGCCCGGCGCCATCTGGATCGTCGCCGAGGTCGGCGCCGACGGCTCCCTGGTGCGCCTGTCGACCGAGGCCGCGACGCTGGCGCGCACCTTGGGCGCCGAATCCGGGCGCGATGTCGTCGGCGTCGTCGTGGCCCCCGAACCCAGTGCCGCGGCGACCGCCCTGGCCGCCTACGTGCCCAGGGTGCTAGCGGTGACCGAGCCGGTCATCGCGGATCATGTCGCGGCGACGGTGGTCGCCGAGCGCGTCGCCGCGCTCGTCGAGCGGGAGCAACCGAGCTACCTCGTCCTCGGTGCCAGCCCCGACGGCCGCGACACCGCCGGCGTGTTATCGGCCCTGCTCGGCTGGGGGGTGCTGGCCAACGCGACCGGCGCCACCTGGGACGAGGAAGGTCCCCGGATCGAGGGGAGCGTGTTCGGCGGCGCGCTGCTCACCAGCAGCGCCTTCACCGGCGATCGCGGCATCGTCACGCTGCGCCTCAGCGCCGTCACCGCCGAGCCGAGCGGCGACGCAGGCCTCGTGGAGCCGGCGACCGTGGACGTCCGGTCCACGCTGCCCGAGATCCCGGTGCTCGACAGGGTGGAGGAGACCGGCGGCAAGGCCTCGATCGAGGAAGCGCGGATCGTCGTCGCGGGCGGGCGCGGTGTCGGCGGCCCGGAGGGCTTCGCCATCGTCGAGCAGCTCGCCGACGCGCTCGGCGGCGCGGTCGGGGCGACCCGCGCGGCCGTCGACTCGGGCTGGATCAGCTACGCCCAGCAGATCGGCCAGACCGGCAAGACGGTGAAGCCCCAGCTCTACCTCGCGCTCGGCATCTCCGGGGCCATCCAGCACAAGGTCGGCATGCAGACGTCCGAGACGATCGTGGCCGTCAACCGGGACCCCGACGCGCCGCTCGCCGAATACGCGGACCTGTACGTCATCGGCGACCTGTTTGAGGTCGGGCCGGCGCTGCTCGCCGAGCTGCGGGCCCGAGCCGGCTAGGCCGGGCCGCGAGCGGGGACGCGATGCCCGAAGTCGCGCTGCTGCTGCCCTTCGCCCTCGGTGTCGCGATCGCGGCCGGGGCCTGGATCGTCCTGAGTCAGACCGGCATCGTCGCGGCCGAGAGCCGCGACGCCTCGGCCGGCCGAGCGGCCATCGCCGGGCTGGCGGAGCGCGCGGACACGGCCATCGGCCGGATCGCCGGCCGGATCGACCAGGTGCGACGCGGCCAGGTCGAGGCGAGCGAGCTCGCGGACCCGCTGCCGGTCGCCCAGGCGGAGGTCGCCGCGGTGGTGGACGACGCCCGGGCCGTCAGGACGCCCGCCGGGCTGCAGCCGATCCGGGATGACATCGTGGCCGAGCTCGAGCGCGCCGGGCGAGCGCTCGACATGGTCGAGCACGGGCGGACGATCATGCTGGCGGCGCGGCTCCGGGGCCGCGAGCTGGAAGCGCAAACAGCCGTGAAGCGCGGCTACCTGAACCTCCTTCACGCGCGGGAGGCGATCGTCCGGCATGCGGCCACAGCCGCCGCCTGGCGCTCACCGACCGAAGCTCGTCGGGACGCCCGCCGGCACGCTCGGCAGGTCCGCTGAAGGGCGCTCGCGGCCCCTCTCGGTGGCGCGCATTTGGGACGTCGCACCCCTATATGTCGTGGTACGCTTGTGCCACACCACAATCGGTAGTGGTCAGAGCGACGAGGGGCACGGATGCGCTGTCCGCAATGCGAGGCCCGGGACTCGCGGGTCGTGGACTCCCGGGACCTGGACGAATCCGCCACCGTACGGCGCCGCCGCGAGTGTGCCGCCTGCGGCACCCGGTTCACGACCTATGAACGGATCGAAGCCGCGCGACTCGTGGTGGTCAAGCGCGATGGCGCCCGCCAGGAGTTCGATCGCGCACGGCTGACGGCGGGGTTGCGCAAGGCGCTGACGCGGCGACCGGTGCCGGATGACGCCGCCGCCCGGGCCGCCGACGCGATCGAGGCCGAGCTGCGCAGCGCCGGGGTGAGCGAGGTGCCGAGCTCCCGGATCGGCGAGCTCGCCCAGGAGCAGCTCCGCGCGATCGACCAGATCGCGTACATCCGCTTCGCCTCCGTCTACCGGAGCTTCGAGGACCTCGAGGAGCTCAAGCGCGAGGTCGACAGCCTCTACTCGGAACGTGGCGCTGGCGCCGGTCGCAAGTGAGCCCGCGACCGTGAGCGTGCTCTCCGATCGCGACATCCGGGCCGAGCTGGACGCCGGTCGGGTCGTCATCCGACCGTACGACGCAGCGGACCTGCAGCCGTCCTCGGTCGACCTCCACCTCGACCGCAGCTTTCGGGTGTTCCGCAACAACCGCTACCCGTACATCGACGTGCGCGAGCCCCAGCCGGACCTGACCGAGCTGCTGACGATCGCCGACGACGAGCCGTTCATCCTCCATCCGGGCGAGTTCGTCCTGGGCCAAACGCTCGAGTGGGTCGAGCTGCCGGACGATCTCGTCGCGCGGCTCGAGGGGAAGTCCTCTTTGGGGCGCCTCGGCCTGCTCATCCACTCGACCGCCGGGTATGTCGATCCGGGCTGGAAGGGCACCCTGACGCTCGAGCTGTCGAACGTCGCCAATCTGCCTATCGCCCTGTATCAGGGGATGCGCATCGGGCAGATCTCGTTCTTCCGGATGTCCAGCGCGGTCGAGCGGCCGTACGGCAGCCCTGCCCTCGGGTCGAAGTACCAGGGTCAGGCGGAGCCGACCGCGTCGGCCTTCCACCGGGACTTCGAGGCGGGCCGCCGGTCGCGATGACGATGCGCGACGCCTTCGCCTGGTCGGCCGATCTCGGCGGCGGCACGCAGGTCGGGCTCGTCCAGGCAGGGCGCTTCCGGACCGACGCAGGGGCGATCTTCGGGCCGGTACCGAGGATCCTCTGGGGACGCCTGGTGGCGGGTGAGCTCGACGACGACCATCGGCTCCTCCAGGCGCTCAACTGCCTGGTCGTCCAGACCCCGGCGGGACGGGTGCTGATCGAAACCGGCATCGGCGAGCGGATCAGCGACAAGGCCAGGGCGATGCGCCGCTACGAGGGTGAGCCGGTCGTGCCGGCGCTGCGCGCCGCCGGCGTGGAGCCGGGCAGCATCGATCTCGTGCTCATGAGCCACCTCCACTTCGACCACGCCGGCGGGCTCCTGCTCGCCGATGGCTCGAAGGCCTTCCCACGGGCCCGCATCGTGGCCCAGCGGGCGGAGTGGGAGATCGCGCTCGGCGACAACAGCCGGCTCGTGGCCTCGTACGACCAGCCGGAGCTGCGCCTCGCCCACGAGTGGGGCGTCGAGGGCTGGGTCGACGGGGAGCGGGAGCTGCTGCCGGGGGTGTCCGTGGTGCCGACCGGCGGCCACTCGGGCGGCCACCAGGCCGTCCTCGTCCGAGGCGGCAGTGAGACCCTGGCCTTCCTCGGCGACCTGTTCATGCGCCCGTGGGGGGCGAACCCGCGTTGGGTCACGGCGTTCGACGATTTCCCGCTCGATTCGGTCGCCCGCAAGACCGAGCTCTTCCGACAGGCGGTGGACGAGCGCTGGACGATCGTGCTTTCGCACGAGGCCGAGCAGCCGGTCGGGCACCTCGAAACCGACCGAGACCGGTATCGTTTCGAACCGGCCTGATCGCCGGCGCCGACCGCTGTCCGGGCTCAAGAGAGCGCCTTGATCAAGGCGCGGCGCGTCGATTGATCCTAGCGAACGGCCGCCGGCAGGATCGATTCGACGATCTCGGTCGCCCGCGCCTCGTCGACCGGGCCCTGGACGACGGTGCTGATGACCCCGTCCGATCCGATGAAGAACTGCGTCGGCAGCGCGTAGACCTTGTAGCGGCGGAACACATCGGCCTGCAGGTCGGCGGCGACCGTGTAGCCGAGGCCGTAGCGCTCGGCGTAGGCGCGCACGTCATCGACGCTCGTCTCCTGGACGCTGATGCCGATGACCGTGAGGCCGCGGTCCGCGTACTGCTCGGCCATCTGCCGCAGCACGGGCGTCTCGGCCTGGCACGGCGGGCACCAGCTGGCCCAGAAGTTGATCCAGACGGCCCGTCCCTGAAGCGCCTCGAGGCGGACGGGTCGGCCGTCGAGATCCACGAGCTGGAAGGCCGAGCCGTCGTCGCGAGTGAAGGCGAGCTCGGGCGCGACATCCCCGGGTCGCAGCCCCTCGGCCGGTGGCGACTCGAGAACGTACGCCGTCGGGCGCGGGTCTCCGGGCCCGGTCGCGCCGATCTGGCCGAGCGGCGTCGTGACGGCGATGAGCACGACGGCGACGATGAGTACCGCCACGAAGGCCGTGATGATCTGGCGTCCACGGAATGGGCCGATGACGCCGTGGCGCGGCCGCTCGCGGCGGAAGCCGGGACCCTCCGAAGCGGCTCTGTTCGGGTCGTCTTGGAGCTCGCCGGGCGTCATTCGTCAGACACCCGCGAAGTCGAACCAGCGGGGAAGGTACTTGAGCCAGTCGAAGAGCATCGCGACGCCGATCGCGACGACGAGCAGGCCACCGATGAGCGAGATCACGCGGCCATGGCGGACGAGCGGGCGGATAAGCGCCGGCGCCCGATCGTAGAGAACTCCGACCAGGAGGAACGGGATGCCGAGCCCGAGCGTGTACGCCACGAGCAGGACCGCCCCGTTGAGCATCGTCGAGGAGGTGGCCGCAAGCCCGAGGATCCCGCCCAGGATGACCCCGATGCAGGGCGTCCAGCCGATCGAGAAGATGGCCCCGAGCCCGAAGGACGCCAGCAGTCCGGTCTGGCCTCCGACGAGACGGGCACCCATCCGGTCGCCGAGGCCGGTCCCACCGCTCGTGCCGGCCAGCGCGACGGTGCCGCTTGCCTGGGCGAGCGAGGCCTGCGCGCCCGCGTCGAGCGGCCGCCAGGTCCGCTCCAGGACGGGGATCTTGAGGATCCCGGCGAGGCTCAGGCCGAGCACGATCAGGATCATCCCGCCGACGCGCCGGAGCCAGGGCAGGTAGTCGAACAGGGGACCACCGGCGAACGTAGCGGTCAGACCGAAGATGGTGAACACGAGACCGAAGCCGAGAACGAAGGCGGATGCGTGGCGGAGGGCGAGCCAGCGAGACGGACTCGCCCCGTCGGCCGAGGCGGCGACGGCGATCGCCGTCAGCTGGCCGATGTAGGCGGGAACGATCGGCAGGACGCAGGGCGAAAGGAAGCTGATCACGCCCGCGAACACCGCGACGACGACCGTGATGTCGTTGCCGCTCACGCGGGTATGCCACCGTGCGGGCCGTCAAGGGTCTCATCGAGGAAGCGGCGGAGTGCTGCGCCGCTAACCGCGAGCTCGAGCCGCTGCACCCCGATCTCGACGACCGGGATGGTCTCGAAGAACGCTCGCTCCAGCGCGGCATCGGCCGTGATGTCTCGCTCGACGACGACCGGGACCGAGAGACCATCCGCGGCACGTTGCGCGAGGAGGGCCTCGAGGAGCGTGCGGGTGTCGTCGCAGAGATGACAGCCGGGCTTGGAGTAGAGCACCAGCGCGGGGGCGTCCGTGTCGCTCACGGCGGGATGCTACCGCGGTTCGCGCCGAGGGCTCGCGCAAACGCCGCCGCCGCTGCCACCCCACTGCGGACCGGTCGCCCGGTCGCGGTACGATGAGCCCCGCGCCCCCGTAGCTCAGTGGATAGAGCGCAGCCGTCCTAAGGCTGGCGTCGGCGGTTCGAATCCGTCCGGGGGCGCCAGGTCTCTCCCGCCCGCTGCATCGCGGCCCGCCCAATCGGGTACGCTGCGGCCCTTGATCCCCGGGGCACGGGAGAGGGGCGTCGTGATGCTGACCTGCCCGTCGTGCGGCCGCGCGAACCCTACCGAGGCATCGTTCTGCATGGGTTGCGCAACGCCGCTGGCCGCCACGGCGACGGCGCACGAGACCCGCAAGACGGTGACCGCCCTGTTCTGCGATCTGGTGGGCTCGACCACCCTTGGCGAGCGCCACGACCCCGAGGTCCTGCGCCCGCTGCTCGACCGCTACTTCGCCGCGATGCGCGAGGCCGTCGAACGGCATGGCGGCCGGGTCGAGAAGTACATCGGCGACGCAGTGTCAGCGGTCTTCGGCCTGCCCGTCTCCCACGAGGACGACGCGCTGCGGGCAGTCCGGGCGGGCGTCGAGATGCAGGGCCGACTCGCCTCGCTCAACGAGGGCTCGGCGATCCCGCTCGCGGCCCGCGTCGGCATCACGACCGGCGAGGTCCTGGTCCCGGGCGGCGGCGCACCGCTGATCGGTGATGCGATGAACACCGCCGCGCGGCTCCAGTCGAGCGCGGAGCCGGGCAGCGTCGTCATCGGCGAGCCGACCTGGCGCCTCGTCCGGGACGCCGTCGCGGCGGAGCCCGTGGAACCGCTGCAGGTCAAGGGCAAGGCGGCGCCCGTCGGCGCGTACCACGTCGTCCGCGTCGCCTCGGGCTCCCCGATGCGCACCCGACGGCTCGACGCCCCGATGGTCGGGCGGAGGCGCGAGGCGTCGCTGCTCGCTGATGCCTTCGAGCGATCCGCCTCGGACCGAGCCTGCGTCCTGTTCACGGTCCTCGGGAGCGCCGGGGCCGGCAAGTCGCGGCTGGTCGAGGAGTTCCTCGCCAGCCATGCCGACGGTGAGGCCGAAATCCTCCGCGGCCGCTGCCTCGCCTACGGCGAGGGGATCACCTGGTACCCGGTCACCGAGGCGCTGCGGGGCGCCCTCGGGCTGGCGGAGTTCGCGGACGCGGACCTGATCCGATCGGCGATCCGCGAGGCCGTTGCGGGCGAGGAGCACGCCCCGGCCCTCGAGGCGAACCTCGCGCCCCTGTTCGCCGTCGGCCCCGGGGGCACCGCCGAGGAGATCGCCTGGGCCATCCGCCGGTTCCTCGAATCACGTGGCCGCGAGGGCACGCTCGTGCTCGTCCTCGACGACGTCCACTGGGGCGAGCCCGCCTTCCTCGACCTCGTCGAGCACCTCGCCGACTGGAGCCGGGACGCCGCGATCCTCCTCCTGTGCATGGCGAGGCCCGACCTGCTCGACGTCCGTCCCGCCTGGGGTGGCGGCAAGACGAACGCGGCCACGATCTCGCTCGCGCCACTCTCCGGGGCCGAGACCGACGCGCTGATCGACGGCCTGCTCGGATCGTCGGCCCTGCCGACGGAGGTCCGCGCCCGGATCACGCAGGTCGCCGAGGGCAACCCGCTGTTCGTCGAGGAGATGCTCCGGATGCTCGTCGACGACGGGCGCCTCGTCCGGGACGACGAGGGCTGGGTCGCCGCCGGTGACCTCGCCGACGTTGCGGTCCCGCCAACGGTGTCGGCGCTCCTCTCGGCCCGGCTCGACCGGCTCTCGGAGGGCGAGCGGGCGGTCGTCGAGGCGGCCTCCGTGGCCGGCAAGGAGTTCCACCGGGGATCGGTGGCGGCCCTCCTGCCCGAGGCCGCCAGGGCTGACCTCGCCGTCCACCTGCGCTCCCTGACCCGCAAGGAGCTGGTCACCCCGGAGCGCTCGAGCCTCCCCGGCGAGGACGCCTACCGCTTCCGGCATTTGCTCATCCGCGACGCCGCGTACGACGCGGTCCCCAAGCGCGCCCGCTCGGAGCTCCACCGCGCCTTCGCCGACTGGCTCGAGGGCGTGGCCGGCGACCGGATCGCCGAGCAGCAGGAGCTCCTCGGCTACCACCTCGAGCGCGCGTACCGCTACCGCGTCGACCTTGGGCTGTCCGAGGACCGCGAGCTGCGGCTGCGGGCGGCTGGCGCGCTGGGGGCGGCGGGTGAGCGGACGCTCGACGCCGGCGACGTCCGGGCTGCTATCGAGCTGCTCCGGACGGCCGCCGAGCTCGCGGAAGGCGACCGGGTCCAGCTGCCCCTGTTGACCCACCTCGGCGAGGCGCTCGGTGATGCAGGGGATCCGGCGGCTCTGCACGACGCCCTACTCACGTTCGAGCACCTCGAGCGCGTGGCCGCAGCATTCGGCGACGCTGCATATGGTGCGTGCGCGCGCGCAGAGGCGTTCCGATGCCGGGTGAGACGCGATCCCGCAAGCTGGGACCTCGATCTGAGTCGCGAGCTCGGTCGCGAGAACCTTCGCGCCTGCCGCGAGCAGGGCGCGGAGGACCTCCTGCCCTTCGCATTCGCCTTCCTCTGGACCACGGAGGTCGCGATCGGGAACAACGCTGGTGGCCTGCCGTACGCACTCGAGTCGCTCCGGCTCGCACAGGCGCAGGGGCGGCGGAGATCCACGAGGGAGGCGCTGAACCTGGTCATGACCACCCTCGAGTACGGGGCCACGCCGCTGTCAGTGGTGCTGGAGCGTGCCGACGAGAACGTGAAGGGTGACGAGGGCGACCGACTGGCCAGGGCCAGCGCACTCTTCGACCGCGCATGGGTTAACGCATGGATGGGTCGCACACGTGAGGCTGCAGCCGACCTCGCGGCCTGCCGGTCCATTGACGCGGAGCTCATGCGTCCATCTGGCGAGCCGTTCTTCAAGATCGTCGAGGGATATGCCGCCTGGCTCGATCAGGGACCTGTCGTCGCGGGGCCGCTCTTCGCAAGCGCGCACCTGGCGATCAGGAACAGCGGCGAGCTGCTCTCCACGGACTTCAGCGGGGTACCGCTGGCGCGGGTGCTGCTCGAGCTCGGCCGAAACGGCGACGCGGCGCGGGTCGTGGCCGACCTCCGCGACAACGTGGGGATCATCGAACCCCAGATTCAGGCGCGGACGATGGACGCTGTGCTTGCGGCCCACGATGGAGATCTGGTGACCGCGATGCTTCTATCGGGGGAAGCCGAGGCGCTGGCCGCGCCCACGGACTGCCTGATCGACCAGGGCGACGTCGCCCTCGACCGGGCGGGGATCCTGCTCATCGCCGGCCGACCCGACGAGGCGCGCGCCGCTGCAGACGACGCCCTCGAACGCTTCGAGCGCAAGGAGTACGCCATCGGCATCCGTCGCGCCACGGCGTTCCTGGCGGCGTTGTCCGGGTAGGGGAGCGTAACCTCAGCCGACCTCAACGTACCAGTCGAGAACGCTGCGTGGGTATTGGGGGCCGGAGTCCGTCCGGGGGCGCCAGTTCATGCCCAACCCATGAGCATGTGCGAGTCGGCTGCCCTGTCAAGGCACGGCTCCGCGCATGGTATGTGTGGCCGCGACCATACCCCCCACGATGCCGAGGCGGATTCGCCTGCTGTAGGATCGCGCGGTGGCTGCAGATGATCGGACCGATCCCGCCTGGCTCGACGCCCGACTGTACGACGTTCGGTCGATCGGCTGGCCCGGCGAGGTCGAGTTCTACCGTGCGCTGGCTCCTGGTGGCAGCGTGCTTGATGTCGCCGCCGGCACGGGCCGCATCTCCTTCGCGCTGGCCGAAGCGGGCATCGACGTCGTCGGCGTGGACCTGTCGGCCGCCATGCTCGAGGTCGCGAGGTCGAAGTCGCAAGACGGCCGAAACCCGCGGTGGGTCGCCGGGGACATGCGCACGTTCAGCCTGGACCGGCGGTTCGACGCCGCGATCGTCGCCGCCCACTCGTTCCAGTTCATGCTGACCGCTGATGACCAGGTGGCTGCACTCGATCGCATCCGCGCCCACCTTCATGCCGGCGGCAGGCTCGCGATCCACGTGGACCACGACTCGCCCGCGAGCCTCGCGGAGATGGACGGCACCCCTCGCATCGGCCGGCCGATCACCGACCCGTCCACGGGGAATCGCTACAGGGCCGCGTTTGCGTGGCGCTATGACCACGCCCGTCAGGACGCCACGCTCGACTGGGCGTGGTCCGAGCGCGACGACGAGGATCGCGAGATCGCCCGCCACGAGCTCGCCCCCATGGTGCTGCATGTCCCGTCGGCGAACGAGATCGAGCATGCGCTCCGCCGGGCGGGCTTCCGCGGCCTCCGTGTCTGGGGTGACTTCGCCGGGACCCCGCTGGTGCACGACAGCCCCGACATGATCTGGACGGCGACGGCCGACTGAACGTTCGTCTCATGGTGGCCGAGAGCGCGCGAACCACGCGAGCCGGTCCACCGCCTTGGTTTCCGAGCCCCGGCGTCCGTCCGGGGGCGCCAGCTCCTGCCCAGCCTGCGATCGTCGACGCCCACCGGCCTGTCGGTCTGATGTCTCCGAGTGCCCGCACCTTCACCGTCGGACTAGGATGCGGGAATGACGAGTGATCACCCGGACGTGCCCGACCTGACGCCAGACGACGCCGCAACCGCGCCATGCGGGATGCGTACAGCGATGAGTACCAGGCGAAGCGCGCGAAGGCGCGCGCCGCTGGCAACCGTTGGGCCCCAGGGCATCGCCAGACCGCCTTCACCGTGCAGAGAGCGCAGGGACGCGTAGCCCGTCCCGTGGTGCATCTGGCTCGCCCGTTACCGCGTAGTGTTTCGGCATGCGGCGATGGATGTGGGCGATGGCAGCGCTGGTCGGCATTGCCGGTGCACTGGCCGCCGTAGGCCCTCGTGTGGGACGGCTCGCGATCGTCATCTGGCTGCCTCGACTGTTCGCCCAAGCGTGGTCGCCGGTCGTGGCCGCGATAGGTGCGAGCGTCGGCTGCGTGGCACTGGCATGCAGGCGGCCGAGGCTCGGCCTCTTGGCCCTTGGCGGAGCAGGGCTGGCGGCGCGATACACCTTGACCGCCCTTGGCCGCTCCCCAGCCGTTCGCCTCCCTCCGACGTCCGGCACGTGCCTCCCGGACCTCCGCGTCGGTTCGCTGGCGAACGGGGAGGCGATCCTCGCGGACCTCTGGCGCCCGCAGCAGGAGCGGCCGCGGTCAGGCGTCGGGATCGTCTACCTGCACGGTGGACTCTGGCAGGCGGCCGACAAGGGGTTCTGCATCTCTCCGCTGATGCGGATGCTGACGGCCGAGGGGCACGTCGTGCTGGATGTGGCCTACCCGCTGGCGCCACGAGCCACCCTCGAGGCGATGGACGAGGCCGTCGGCTTGGCTGTGCGCTGGCTGTCGCTGGAAGGCTCGGCCGAGGGCGTGCGAGCAGACCGCATCGTCCTGGTTGGGCACGCGGGAGGAGGGCACCTCGCCCTGGTGCATGCGTTCCGCCGGTCCGTCTTGGGTGCCGAGGGCGGCGGTGATGCGCCGCCCATCCGCGGCGTCGCGGCGATCTCGGCCGTGACCGATCCGACCGCCTTCTGGGCTGAGTACGGCCGTGTAAACCGACACCAGCCGCGACCCGGTGAGCCCGTTCCGGCCTCGCTCCGGCCCCGGATGCGCGACACGACCCCGCTCGATCACCTGGTGACCCGGCTTCGGCTGCTCCCCGCTTACCGGTACGGCAACGGGCCGGGAGGCGCGGCGCTGGTCCACGACCTGTTCGGCGGCACACCGTCCGACGCGCCGGACCGGTACGCCGCCTGGTCGCCGAGGACGCTTGCCGGCGCCGGTTGCCCGCCGGTCCTGCAGGTCGTGGGAGGCGACGACGCCATCATCTCGCCGTCGCACGGGCGGGTGCTGCACGGGTCACTCACCAGTGCCGGTTGCCCGTCGACGTTGGTCGAGATCCCCCTGGCCGTCCACGGGTTCGACCAGTACCCCGGTGTCTCACGGCGGGTTGCCCCTGCGGCCCGGCGAACCACGGCGACGCTGCTCAGCTTCATCGACGACCTGGCCTGACATCCTCCCCGGGTCGTCACCGCACGGTCGCCGCGTACCAGGCGAGCGTGTCGGATCCTTTGGCTTCCGAGCCCCGGCGTTCGTCCGGGGGCGCCACTCCCGCCCGGCTTCGGCGCCCCGGGGGCTTCGTTGGACTTTCGGTACGTGCGCCACTTGTCCGCGGCCGGACGCCATTGCATCGTTCGATCGCTGCAGCGAATCGCTGTAGCGGATCCGGCGTCCGGCGCATCTACAGGACATGAACGGTCAGGCGGTGAGCCACCAGCCAGTTGCCGCGACGGTCGAGCTTGCGGGAGAGGGTGACGAGGCGGCCTTCGCCCGGCTGGTCGAGGCCTACCACGGCGACATGGCCCGGGTCGCGTTCGTGGCCTGCGGCGACCGTGAGTTGGTCGAGGACGCCGTCCAGTCGGCCTGGCTGGTCGCCTGGCGCAAGCTCCACTCGCTGCGCGATCCCGAGCGGGTTCGTCCCTGGCTGCTCTCGGTGACCGTCAACGAGACCCGGCAGCTTGTCCGGAGGCGGCGCGGCCCGGTCGTGGAGCTGGACCTCGAGGTCCCGGGTGATCCTCGGGGCGATCCGTCGAGCAGCATCGAGCGGCTGGACCTCCGCCGGGCGCTCGCCCATCTCTCGCCTGACGATCGGGCGCTGCTGGCGATGCGCTATGTCGCAGACCTCGGCTCGGACGAGCTGGGTAGGGCCGTCGGCACCTCAGCCTCGACCGCCCGCACACGCCTGTGCCGGATCGTCGACCGCCTCAGGAAGGAGCTCCGTGATGCCTGAGCGCGATCGCTTCGAGCTCGATCTCGCGGCCTTCCTGCGTACCTACGCTGAGGGCGCGCCGACCGACGTTCGGCCGGCCGAACTGGCCCACCACTTCGCCGCCGCTTATCCTCGCGGGCGAGGCGTCCACGTCCGGTGGAGCTTCTCGCCGTCGCCGGCGCTTGCCTGGATGCTGCTGCTGGCCGGGCTGCTGCTCGCGTTGGTGGCGGGCACGCTCTTCGTCGGGTCGCGTCTCCTCGACCGCACGCCGAGGACGACGACGACGACCGAGAGGTTCCTCTCAGGCATGGTCACCGTGGAGGTCGAGCCAGGCGTCCTGCGGGTCGTCAACGACGGCGTGCGGGACCTGACACCTCAGGCGGGGGGCTGCGAGCGCGTCATCGTCGGCGGCAGCGACCAGGTCTGGCGCACGACGGGCTGCTGGCGGCTCTTCCGACTCGGGCAGGAAGGGGAGTGGACCTACGACCCGGACGTGGTGCACCTCGGGTGGGGTCAGGGCTTCGCCAGTCTCGACGGGCGGCTCTGGGCGCTCGAGGCCGCGGGTCCGTCAGGGCTCGATGCATACCACCTGCGCCTCTTCGACCAGGGTGCGTGGGTGCCCGACCCTCGCCTTGGCGAACCAAGCCGCGGCCAGATCCAGGTTGAGGGCGATGGCACCGTCTGGGTCTTGGGAACCGACGCTGCCATCTACTGGGCCGGCGAGACCGCGGCCGGGAGCAGCTCATGGGGGAATGCCTGGATCAGCGATCGCGACCGCGATGGGGTGTTCCTCCTCTCGGTGACGGACGACGGCGTGGCGTGGTTCATCACCGAGCCGGCCACTGATGGATCCGTCTCGTTCCTGCGCTTCGACGGCGCGGAATGGGAGGTCGTCCCCGGGCCAGCGGGCTTCCATGCCGCCGCCCTCCACCAGGTGGGGCTACGCTCGGCCGGCGTGTCGCCCGACGGCGTGCTGTGGACGGCCGGTGACTCGCTCAGCCCGCACGCGAGCCTTGCTCGCCTTGACGAGGACGGCTGGACCAGCTTTACCGATTCGGACGGGGTCCAGCCGTGGGGCGGCAAGCCAGGCGGGTGGAACACGACCGTGGACACGCTCTGGGTCGCTCCCGACGGCAGCGTCTGGGTGGACGCCAGCCGGCCCCTGCACTTCGCCACTGGGAACCTTGCCTGTGGCGGCCTGGCGCGCTTCGACGGCCAGTCGTGGCAGTCGTTCCTCCCGGACAGCTGCGTCACGGATCTCGGCTTCGCACCCGACGGCACCGTCTGGTTGGTGGCTGAGGGCGCAGACCAGGACCTGGGCACGTACATCATCACGCCGGAGGCGATCTCCGTCGGCACGAGCGGACCGTAGCGCCCCATGGAGGGATCATCGATGACACGCCGACTGGTGCCGATGGCAACGATCGGGCTGCTGGCCTCGCTGGCGGCCTGCGCCGGCGGCGAGCCCCCGGCGACGTTGACCCCGACCCTTGCTCCCGCGGGCGAGGCCACCTCAACTCCGACCGTCGCTTCGTCGGCCACTGCCGCACCCGTCGCCACAGCCGATGAGGATGCGGGAGTCGTTGTTGAGAGAGGTGTGGCGTTCGCCACCTACAACGACGTCACGCTCACCCTCGACCTGTACGTTCCGGCCGACCCGAAGGGGGCACCGATCGTTGTCGAGCCGTGGGAGGCCTTCGGCGACAACATCTCCGAGGCAGGGGCGTTTGCCGTCATCGAACAGCAGGGCATTCCCGATCCGGACGATTCTGCCGACGGTGAACCGCCCCTCTGGGACGAGCACGGAGCGTTGATCCGGGCGTATGCCGAGGCGACGGCCTGCAAGATCCGCTATGCCCGGGCGCGGGCAGCCGAGCTGGGAAGTGACGATCCGATCGTGGTGCTGGGCGGGTTCAGTGCGGGAGCCGGGCCGGCGGCCCACGTCGCCCTGTTCGGTGACACCCTGGAGGAACGCTGGGACGAGTTCGCCGCGACCGTCGGCGGGCCGTCTCGCCAGGTCGAGTGTGTGGTCGCCACGGGCTCGACGCATGTGGATGCCCTGGTCGGTGCGAATGGCACGTACGACGCGTTCGTGCCGGTCATCGAGGGACCGTTCGGTCGCACGTACGTGCTCGAACGGGCCCCGGAGCTGCAGCCGTTCCTCGAGAGCGCGGTCAGCATCGACGCCTCACTCACGGTTCGCCTGCTGTCGGGCACCGACGACACCGTCGTCCCGACGGCGTTGAGCACCGCCTTCGCGGAGGTGCTGGCCGACGCCGGCTACGACGTGCAGGTGATCACGTACGAGGGCGGGCACACCTCCGACCCGCCGGACGAGCTCAGCCTCCAGGTCTTCAAGGAAGTCCTCGATCTCTAGGCCTCCCGGCCCACGGCCCTCGGGCGAGGTACCGCCGGTACGGCGAGGCGGGCCTGCGGCCGAAGCCGAGACCGACCGAACGCCCTGACCGCTGGCTGGGCGAGCCGCAACACAGGGTTAGTTCGGTAGTCGATCTTTGGCACCGTCCGGGAAGACCGCGTCGTCGCCGGGAACGCACCGGCCATCGGCCCTGCACCCGTCAGTTGCCCCTTGGCGCACCTGTCAACCGACCGGTAGCGAGGCGGGTGCTGCGCATCCCGGCCGAGATGGGACGGACACGCAGCGCCCTCGTACCAGTCCAGCGGATCCGATTGCGCCACCGTTCCCCCGGGACCGTCCGGGGGCGTAGGACCCCCTCGCTGTCCCTCGGCGCCGCGTCGAAGAACGGAAGCGCCTCGGGTCGAAGGCGGATCGAAGCCACCCTGCGGTCGACGGTCTTCACCTCTTCCACGAGCATCGCGACGAGCCGCTTCGCTTGGTCGGGTGTAGCGCGATCGAGCGCCGCGGGCAGCGACTCCACGACTGAACGACGGCGTCGAAGGTCACCACTTGGGATCTCGCCGCCCGGGATGGAAACGAGTCGGTCGCGCAGCTCCGACCGAAGACCGAGCGCATACAGGACGCGCTATCCCCGTGGGATCTCGCCGGAACGGATCAGGTCATCGAGGCTCATGCACGCACACGTCAGATGGTCGGTGGGACGGACCTGCCCGGGAACAGCAGCCTGAACTGCTTCGCGTACTGGCGCTTGCCCATGAGGCGCCAGAGCACCTTCACGGAGAGGGGCATGCCCGCGTAGAAGTTCTGACGGTCCGCCGGCGTGGAGTTCGCAAGCAACATCCCGAGCTGCGGCAGGAGTCGACTCTTCGGGATCACCCCGACACTGTGGTCGGCCATCGCAGTCCACTCTTCCGTGGTGACCACCCGCTCCGCGACCGGGACGACCTCCACCACTTCACGGCGCAGGTGCACCTTCAGCACAACGAGCATCCGCTCGTAGGCATCGGCCAGCTGCTCGCCGACCGCCGGGTCGGCCGTCGCGCGCCATCGGGCGAGGAGCGGACTCGCCTCCTCGAGCAGCTCCGCGACCTGCGCGTGGTGCGCGCGCATCTGGCCGACATGCAGCGCGCAGGCGGGAGCGCGCTGCTCGAGCTTGTCCCACAGGAGTTCGTCCTCGCTCTCGTGATGCGTATGCAGCGTGGCGTCGAGATCGGCGAGCCACTGACCGAGGAACTCGCTGCGCGCCACGTCGCCGGCGGGAGCGCCGCGCACCAGTCCGGGCGCCTCTTCGTATCCCCACAGGAATGCATTGTGCAGGATGCGCATGTCGTCGCCGTCGCACAGCTTCGGCCCGTCAGGAACGGGCGGAGCGGTCTCACCGGGCAGGGAGACGTACTTCATGGTCATGAACGGACCTCCTGGGGGCGGGATGGCTTGTCCGCAAGTCTATGGTCCACGACCGCAATCCGCGCTCCCGCCACGTGGCCTCCTTCTTCCGTTGGCTCGGCGGCGACGCACGACGACCGCGAACTGTAGGGGGGCGGTCCACAAGCCGTTTCCAGGACGCTTCGACGCGACCTCACACTCGATCACGTGCGAGATCGCTCGAGTCCCTGGCGCCCGTCCGTATTGTCCGAGGATGTCAGCCGTAGGCGTACCACGCGAGCCGGTCGGCCGCTTTGGCTTCCGAGCCCCAGCGTCCGTCCGGGGGCCATGGCGACAGCAACGCGGACTCGAAGAACGGCTCCGCTGGACTACGGCTCACATGCCCTAGCCACGCCGTGGCCGCCACGATGGCGGTCGAGGCGTGACAGGCCGGCTGACGCAAGCCGCTAGTAGGCGGCGCTCGCTACCCCAGTCCGCGCCCCCGCAAGGCGGGTGCGGCCGCGATCACGGTGACGGCCAAGGCGAGCTACAGCTGGTACCACGAGTACGAGGGCATGGGCTGGTACCCGTACGAGTCCTTCAACCGTGAAGTCACCATTGACTGGACCCAGATCCGGCTGAGCAAGTAGACCGGCCCGCCTACCCATGCAACACGTTGTTGATCTCTCATCGCCAACGTGCTCGGGAAGGGCCGGTGGCACTCGCCGCCGGCCCGACCTTCCGGCCCGGCCGACCGGTTCGAGCCGGTGCCTGGGGCTAGTCGGGGCATGGCTCCGCTTGCCACCGTTGCCATTTCGCGACCAGTCTCGGGTCGGCCGTGCTGACGAGACGATCGCCTGCGTAGATATCGGCAGCTCCCAGCGGCATGGATCGCGTGCAGAGGACGGGACGTCGCGCCGTCACGTGAGACGCGGCGGCAGGCTGCGGGCCATCCCCAGCGGAATGCCAAAGGCGTACGATCGACGTCGCGAATCCTCGGCCGGGCGATCGCACAGAACGACACGGCCGTCCGCCCACCAGACCCACAAGACGATCGCGAGAGCGGGAGATGGCGATGCCGATCAAGGAGTACCCCACTGGATCCCCCTTTCCGGGAGTGATCGGCCGCACCGCCGATGAATCGAGCCCCGCCTGGCCTGCGCCGACGCGCGCGGGGAAGGGCGCCCCGAACGTTCTGTTCGTCGTCCTCGACGACACCGGCTTCGGCCAGCTCGGCTGCTATGGCAGCCCGATCGCGACGCCGACCTTCGACGCGCTCGCAACGGACGGCCTGCGCTTCAACAACATGCACACGACCGCGCTGTGCTCGCCCAGCCGCTCGTGCATCGTCACCGGGCGGAATCACCACAGCAACGGGATGGCGTGTATCACCGAGCTCGCATCCGGCTACCCGGGCTACAACGGCGTGATGCCGTTCGAGAACGGGATGCTCTCCGAGATGCTGCTCGAGCACGGCTACGGCACCTACATGGTCGGCAAGTGGCACCTGACGCCGAGCGTCTTCGAGACGGCCGCCGGTCCGTATGACCGCTGGCCGCTTGGCCGCGGCTTCCAGCGCTTCTACGGCTTCCTCGGCGGGGACACGAGCCAGTGGTACCCCGACTTGGTCTACGACAACCACCCGGTCGAGCCGCCCCGGACGCCCGAGGAGGGCTACCACCTGACCGAGGATCTGGTTGACAAATCGATCGAGTTCATCACGGACCTCCGGCAGATCGACCCCGACAAGCCCTTCTACCTCCACCTCTGCTTCGGGGCGACCCACGCGCCGCACCACGTGCCCAAGGAGTGGGCCGACCGGTACGCGGGTCAGTTCGACGACGGCTGGGACGCCTACCGCGAGAAGGTGTTCGCGCGCCAGAAGGAGCTCGGCATCCTGCCCGCCGACGCGGAGCTCTCGCGCCACGATCCGGATGTGCCCGACTGGGCGTCCCTGTCGCCCGAGGCGCGCCGGCTGGCGGCCCGAATGATGGAGGTGTTCGCGGGCTTCCTGAGCCACACCGACCATCACCTCGGCCGGCTGCTCGACTTCCTGCGGGAGCAGGGCGTCCTCGACAACACGATCGTCATGGTCATCAGCGACAACGGCGCCAGCGCCGAGGGCGGCCCGACCGGGACGACGAATGAGGCGCAGTTCTTCAACAACGCCCAGGAGACGCTCGAGGAGAGCCTGGCCGTCATCGACCAGATCGGCGGCCCCGACCACTTCAACCACTACCCCTGGGGCTGGACGTGGGCCGGCAACACGCCCTTCCGGCGCTGGAAGCGGGAGACCTACCGCGGCGGCTCTACCGACCCGTTCATCGTCTCCTGGCCGGCCGGGATCAAGGCGCGCGGCGAGATCCGCTCGCAATACGCCCACATCATCGACATGGTGCCGACGGTTCTCGACCTGCTCGGCCTGGAGCCGCCGGCGGCGATCCGCGGGGTCACCCAGTCGCCGATCCAGGGCGTGAGTCTCGCCCCCGCGCTCGACGACGCCGACGCGCCCAACCGGCACCACGTCCAGTACTTCGAGATGCTCGGCCACCGGGCCATCTACAAGGACGGCTGGCGCGCCGTCTGCCCGTGGCCGGGCCCTTCATTCGCGGAGGCCGGCACCGGGTTCGGCAACCCGATCTCGGCCGAGACGCTGACCAAGCTCGACGCCACCGGCTGGGAGCTCTACCACATCGACGAGGACCCGGCGGAGAACCACGACCTCGCGGCGGAGCACCGCGACAAGCTCATCGAGCTGATCGGCACCTGGTACGTCGAGGCCGGCAAGTACGGGGTCATGCCGGTCGATGGCAGCGGCCTCCAGCGGATGATGGCCGAGAAACCGCTCGTCTCGCTGCCGCGCGACCAGTACACGTACCGCCCCGGCACACAGTCCATCCCCAACTTCGCCGCGCCGCGCCTGTTCAACCGCCCGCACAGCATCACGGCGTCCGTCGAGATCCCCGAGGGCGGCGCCGAGGGCGTCCTGTTCTGTCAGGGCACTGCGGCCGGCGGCTACTCGCTCTACGTCAAGGGCGGTCGGCTCCATTACGTCCACAACTACGTCGCCCGGAACCAGTTCAGCGTCTCCTCGCCCGACCCGCTGCCGGCCGGGCGGCACGAGCTGCGCTTCGAGTTCGAGCCGACGGGCCAGCCCGACCTGCCGCACGGCAAGGGCGTCCCCGGCCGGCTCCAGCTCTACGTCGACGGTGCCCTGGTCGCCAGCGCCGACGCGCCGCACACCACGCCGTTCATGTTCAACCCCGGTGGCGTCAGCTGTGGCCACAACCCGGGATCGCCCGTGACCCCGGCGTACAGGAGCCCGTTCAAGTTCACCGGTCGCCTCGAGAAGGTTGTCGTGGACGTCAGCGGCGAGCTGATCCAGGATCCGGAGGCCGAGCTCCGGGCCCACATGGCACGCCAGTGACGTTCATCACGAAGCCGCGGCGGATCCGCCAAGCCGGCCCACCGCGATCAGGACGGGACTGAACTCGCCGGTCGGCGCGGACCAGGGTGACCGACGGGCAGCGCCCGGTCCGAGCGACGAAGGGCTCCGGCCGTGAACCTTGTGCGCCTCGCGCTCTGAGGTCCTGCTGTTTCGCTGCGTACGATGCCCGATGATGGCGACATGACCGCGACGCCGACCGTCGTCCTCCTCGGCACCCTCGACACGAAGGGCCCGGAGCACGCATTCGTTCGCGACCGCCTCCGCGACGCCGGCGTCGAGGTGATCCTCGTCGACGTCGGCGTCCTTGACAAACCGACCGTCGAGCCCGACGTCCCCGCACGCGATGTCGCCCGGGCGGCCGGGACGACGATCGACGAGCTTCGGACAGCCGGGATGGCGGCCGGCCACCGGGCCATCGCGCTGGAGGCGATGTCCCGAGGCGCCTCGGCGTTGGTCGCCGGGTGGCGGGACGAAGGCCGCTGCGACGGCGTCATCGGTCTCGGCGGCAGCGGGGGCTCGGCGATCGTCTCCGCGGTCCTGCGCTCGCTCCCGCTCGGCGTCCCGAAGCTCCTCGTGTCAACGATGACCTCGGGCGACATGCGTCCGTACGTGGGGACGAGCGACCTTACGCTGGTCAACCCGGTGACCGACATCCAGGGCCTCAACCGGGTCTCTCGCCAGGTCCTGGCCAACGCCGCCAACGCGATGGCCGGCATGGTGCAGCGGGCGGTGACCGCCCCGGCGGCAGGCGCGCCGCTCGTGGCGATCTCGATGATGGGCGTCACGACACGCGGTGCCCAGGGCGTCCAGGCGCGCCTCGAGGCGGCCGGTTTCGAGACGATCGTCTTCCACGCCAACGGCGCGGGCGGCAGTGCGATGGAGGAGCTGATCGAGGCGGGGGCCGTCGACGGCATCGTCGACCTCACGACGAACGAGCTCACCTCGGAGCTTTACGGCGGCATCCTGTCGGCGGGCCCGGGCCGGCTTACCAGCGCGGGGCTCGCCGGGATCCCCCAGGTCGTCGCGCCGGGCGCGCTCGAGGTCATCAACTTCGGGCCGCGCGCGATCGTGCCCGAGGGGTTCGCCGGGCCGGAGCGCCGAATCGTCATCCACAGCGCCTCCGTCACCTCGGTGCGCGCGACGGCCGGAGAGGCGGCCGAGATCGGCGCCCGCTTCGCCGAGCGGGTCAGCATGGCCACAGGCCCGACCGTCGTCCTCCTGCCCCTCGGCGGATGCTCGACCTTCGACCGGCCCGGTGGGCCCTTCGTCGACCCGGATGCCGATGCCGCGCTCTTCGGGGCGATCCGTTCGGGGCTCCGGCCGGACATCCCGGTCGAGGACGTCGACGCGAACATCAACGACGATGCGTTCGCCGATGCGGCGACCCGGATCTTCCTCGAGCTCTGGCAGCAGGTCCGGCCGCTGCCGTAGCGTTCCGCTCGCTCGCGATATCAGCGTGGTGTCGTCGGCGGCGAGGAAGGGCCGCGTGGCAGGGACGAACTCGATACCGCGTGCGGGGTCGGGCGGGCCGCGCCGGCCACGGTACGCTGGTCGTGGACGGTCGGGAACGAGGAGGTCCACGTGGACGGTTCAGCGTCGCTCATCATCACGCTCGCGCTGGTCTTCTACACGATCGGCGTCTGGGCCGAGCGCCTGCAGGGCCGCCTGAGGCCGTGGCACCTGGCCTTCTTCTGGGCGGGACTCGTCTGCGACACCGTGGGCACGGGGATGATGTTGGACTTCGCCGGCGGGATGACGCTCGACGTCCACGGGATCAGCGGGCTCGTCGCGATCGCCCTGATGCTGGTGCATGCAGTCTGGGCGACCGTCGTCCTCCTGCGGAACGATGAGCAGTGGATCGTGAAGTTCCACCGGTTCAGCCTGTTCGTCTGGCTGGTCTGGCTCATCCCATACTTCAGCCCGATGTTCATTGCGATGGCAGCGTGAACGGCCGCGCGTACCGGTGTGGTCACGACCGGCCGGGCGAAACGGGAGGGCGCCCGGCGTGACACAGGAGACGAACGTGGCGCTGGTGGTCAACGGCGTCCCGCGGAGCTTCGACGTCCCTTCAGGTTGGAGGCTGCTGGAGCTGCTCCGCGAGGGCCTCGGGCTGGTCGGGACCAAGGAAGGCTGCGATGACGGCACATGCGGGACGTGCGTCGTCATGGTCGAGGGAAGGGCGGTGCGCGCGTGCCGGACGCCCGCGACCGGGGTCGCCGGCCGGGATGTCGTCACGATCGAGGGGCTGGGGAGCGCCGAGCATCCGCATGCCCTCCAGCAGGCCTTCGCCGCCGCCGACGCCACGCAGTGCGGGTTCTGCACACCAGGGATGATCATGGCGGCCGCGGCGCTGCTCGAACGCAACCCCAAGCCCAGCCGGGACGAGATCGTTCGCTGGCTCGGCAGCAACCTCTGTCGATGCACGGGCTACAGCGCCATCGTGGACGCGGTCGAGTGGGTCGCCAACGGGCAGCAGGGCGCACCACGCCGGTGGCCGGCGGCGCCAGGGGACGGGGGAGCGACGCAGCCCCCGGTGGTGACCGGGTCCCGCCGGATGGACGCGCTGGAGAAGGCGACGGGCCGCGCCCTTTATGCGGCCGATCTCAAGGTCGACGGGATGCTCCATGCCCGGGCGCTGCGGAGCCCGCACGCTCACGCGGAGATCGCGAGGATCGACACCGAACGTGCACGGCGGCTGCCGGGCGTGCAGGCGATCCTGACCGCGCAGGACATCCCCGGGAAGAACAGCTACGGCCGCAAGCTCAAGGATCAGCCGGTCCTGGCTGAGGCCAGGGTTCGCCAGGTGGGCGATCCCGTCGCGCTCGTCGTGGCGGCCTCGGCTGAGGCGGCGGCCGCGGCACTCTCCGCGATCGAGGTGGAGTACCGCCGGCTCGCTGCCGTGTCGACCCCCGACCAGGCGCTCGCCGACGGCGCGCCGAGGATCCATCCCGACGGCAACCTCTTGGCGGAGCACTGGCTGCGGTCGGGCGACATCGCCGATGGATTCGCCCGCGCCGATGTCGTGGTGGAGAGCACCTACACGACCCCGTGGAACGAGCACGCCTACCTCGAGCCGGAGGCGGCGCTGGCATCCTGGGAAGACGACACGCTCGTCGTGCGGACGGCGACGCAGTACTCCCACTACCACCGGGCCGAGATCGCGAGGACGCTGGGCCTGCCGTCGGAGCGCGTCCGCGTCATCCCTACCGTCATCGGGGGCGCCTTCGGCGGGAAGACGGACATCTCGTGCCAGTGCCTCGCGGCGCTGGCCGCGTATCGGACGGGCCGGCCGGTCAGGATCGTGTACAGCCGGGCTGAATCCTTCGTGTCGACGACGAAGCGGCACCCCTACCGGATCCGCTGTCGCAGCGGGGCCACGCGTGACGGCGACCTGACGGCCCTCCAGCTCGACATGCTCGCCGACACCGGCGCGTACGCCTCGTTCGGCCCGGGGCTCATGGTCAAGACGTTCGCCTCGGCGACCGGGCCCTATCGCTGGCCGAACGTCGAGCTCCACGGCCGGGTGGCGTTCACGAACAACCCGACGGCCGGCTGCATGCGCGGCCCTGGGACGACCCAGGTCGCGTTCGCGATCGAGTCGCAGATGGACCTGCTCGCGCAGCGGCTGGGCATGGATCCGCTCAAGCTCCGCCGGCGGAACGGTCTCCGCCAGGGCGACCGACTCCTGTCGGGCCAGATCCTCGAGCGCGACCCGGCCTACGAGGAGACGCTCGAGGCCATCAGGCCGCACTGGGTCGCGGCGCTGGAGCGGTGCGCCGAACTCGCGGATCGGTCGGCAACGATACGGCGCGGTGTGGGCGTGGCGTCGATCTGGTACGGCATCGGCGGTGGAGGGGGAGGCCCGACTCCCGGCCAGGATCCTGCCGCGACGGTCGGGCGAGGGCCGGGCCGAGCCACGCTGGAGCTCCTCGACGATGGGTCCATCTCACTTCGAACGGGAGCCGCCGACCTCGGCCAGGGGACCGCGACCGCCATGGGCCTGATCGCGGCTGAGGAGCTCGGCCTGCCGCTCGAGCGCGTGACGGTCCACCTCGGAGACACGGCCACCTGCCCGGACGCCGGTCCCACGGTGGGCAGCCGGGTCACGTTCTTCGTCGGCAACGCGGTGAGGAGCGCGGCAGCCGACCTCCGGGAGGCGATCCTGGGCACGGCGAGCGGGCTGCTGGCTCGGCCGTTCGCCCACCTCGAGCTCCGCGACGGACGGGTCTGGACTCGCGAGGGCCCGCCTGACAGCGTCTCGCTCTCCGAGGTCGCCAGGGCCAGGACCGGCGCGAAGCACAGCAACGCCATCGAGGGCTGCTTCGACGCTGCAGTCCCCGCCTACGACGCCGGCTCCGGACTGGGCGAGCCCTACGCGTTGTACGTCAGTGGAACGCAGATGGCCGAGGTCGAGGTCGACACCCAGACCGGGGCGGTCCGGGTCTTGCGCGTGGTCGCCGCCCACGACGTAGGCAGGCCGGTCTTCGTCGAGGGCGTCGTGGGGCAGATCGAGGGCGGCATCGCGATGGGCCTGGGCTTCGCCCTGAAGGAGGAGTTCGTCCCCGGGGAGACCCGGGGGTTCAAGCAGTACCGGGTTCCGAGATCCAGGGACATGCCCGATATCGTGACGATCCTCGTCGGTGGGTCGGGGGAATCGGCCGACCTCCAGGCCAAGGGCGTCGCCGAGTGCTCGAACATGGTCGTCGCCCCGGCCATCACGAACGCCATCTCCCAGGCGACGGGGCAACGGATCCTCCAGCTTCCAGTGCGGCTCCACGGCCGTCGCTGACGCGCTTGGTCGGCCCCGAGGCGGATCCGCAGCCGACTGCGGGCGCAGCAGCACCGGGCGACCGTCGGGGCAGTTTGCCCTGCCCGCGGGTCACATTGGATCCACGGCGACGCGTGTCCATCGTCCCGGCAGCCATGACCCGATCGGGGGATGGCGGAGGCGCGGGCGACGATCCTATGGTCCTTGCGACCGATCGGCGGACCGTCCGCCTCGACGCGTCGCGCGCGTGATCAGCGCAGCTGCCACCTGCCCCAACGTCGAGGTCGAGAGGGGAAGTCAGTGCGAGAGGATCGATCGTCCGCCGGGGGGTCGAGCTCCGGGCATGGACCCCGTCGGGCCCTGTTCGCTGATCCCGCGGCGTGGATCGCCGCCATGCTCGTCGTCTTCGCGTCCGGCTACACCGTCTCGGTGCTCCTCGGGTTCAACGTCCCGCCCCAGCTCGCGGGAGTGGGCGGTGCCAGCGCGATCGTCGGCGCGATCGTCGCCGGTACGTTCGCGTTGCAGGTGTATCGCGGGCGGATGTTCGGCGGGCTCGGCCGGCGGACGAGCTGGCTTGTCGTCCTCGCCTGCTCGTTGTACTGGCTCGTCGCCTGCGTGAGTGGGAACGGAGGCGCGGCCCCGACGTCCGGCGTCCTCGGGGCGGTGCCGTTCCTCGCTGCGCTTGCCCTGGTCCCGCTCGTCATGCGCAGCCTGCTCCTGCTGCCGCTCGCCAGGCCCGGCCGGGCGGATGTCGTGCTCTTCGTCCTCGACCTGGCGATCGTCGGCTGGGCCGCCGCGATGGTGCTGTGGCACCTCGTCCTGTTCCCGATCGGCCGGGCCGCCGGCGCCGATCTTCCCCTCGTCCTCCTCGTGGCGATCCGGCCTTCAGCCGATCTGGCGCTGATCTTCTTCGCGATCGCCGTCATCCGGGTCCCGGTTCCGGGCGTCAGCCAGCCGGTCAAGCGGCTCCTGGTCGTCGCCTTCTCCTTCGTCTTCGCGTCCAACCTTGCGCTCGCGGTCCAGGCGCTCGATCCCTCGGCCTCCCTGACAGGGCAGGCAGACCTGTTCCGATCGTGGTTCTGGGCCGTCCTCGCGATCATGTGGGTCATCCTGATGCGCTGGCGGGCAACCGAGGCCAAGGAGGCGAGCGGCGAGATCCTGTCCTTCCACTGGCTCCCGTATGTCGCGATCGCCGTGGCGTTCGTGGTTCCCGCCTTCGGCTTCTGGGCCGACCTGACCATGCTCCAGCAGCACGTTCCGGCGAGCGCCTTCCTGGTCATCCTCGTGCTGCTCAGGCTCGCGTTCACCGCTCGCCAGAACGCTGCTCTCGTCGCCTCTGGCGCCGCCCGCCGGACTGAGGCCCGCTTCCGCGCCCTGGTCCAGAACGCGTCGGACCTCGTGGCGCTCACCGACGTCGATTCGCGCATCCGCTATCTCACGCCGTCGGCCGGGCGGGGCCTCGGGCTGGATCCCGACGCGCTGGGCGACGCGCTGTTCACGGACCTGCTGCATCCGGACGACGCGCCGGCGGGCCTGGCCGTCCTGGCCGAGGTGGCCGCCACACCAGGCATGACGCGCCGAGCGGAGTGGCGCCTCAGGCGAGCGGACGGCTCGTTCTGCGAGGCGGAGATGCTGGTCTCGAACATGCTCCAGGTGCCCGAGGTGCAGGGGCTGGTCCTTACGGCGCGAGACATCGGCGATCGCAAGGCGCTCGAGCGTCAGCTGACCTTCCAGGCACTTCACGACCCACTCACCGGGCTTGCCAACCGGACACTCTTCGCGGACCGCGTCGAACACGCCCTTCTTGGGTCACGCCGTCGCCGGGGCAGGGTGGCGGTCCTCTGCCTTGATCTCGATGACTTCAAGCGCATCAACGACGGTCACGGTCACGGCGCGGGGGACCGCCTGCTCGTCGCCGTCTCGGAGCGCATCGCAGGAATCCTCAGAAGTGGCGACACCGCGGCTCGTCTCGGCGGCGACGAGTTCGCCGTGCTGCTCGAGGATCTCAGCGATACGGATGAGGCGCGACTCGTCGCTGAGCGGATCAGCGAAGCCCTGCGCGGGTCGTTCGACGTGGGGGGGCTTGAGGCGTTCGTCTCCGCCAGCATCGGGATCGCGCTGGGGCGGGGCACGGAGCTGGACTGCGAGGAGCTGCTCCGCAACGCCGACGTCGCGCTATACGTCGCCAAGGCCAATGGCAAGCGGCGATCCGAGACGTTCGACCCGAGCATGCATCAGGAAGTGCGAGACCGCCTGACGCTCGAGGCGGACCTGCGGCGGGCCATCGGCGGGAACGAGTTCGAGGTCTACTATCAGCCGGTCTGGGCGACCGATACGCGCCGCATGGTCGGTGTGGAGGCTCTCGTCCGCTGGCGGCACCCCCGGCGTGGGCTCCTCGCTCCCGGCAGCTTCATCGCGGTGGCCGAGGAGACGGGACTGATCGTACCGATCGGCCGCCTCGTCCTCGAGGAGGCATGCAGACAGGCTTCCGCCTGGGACCAGGCCGGGGGTCCGGGAGCAGGCCTGTCGATGGCCGTGAACCTGTCCCCTCGGCAGCTTCGCGAGGTCGATCTCGTGGACATGGTCGCGGACGTCCTGGGTGGGTCGGGCTTGCGAGCCGAGCGCCTGAACCTCGAGATCACCGAAGCCGTGCTCGTCGACGACGATTCCGGGATCATCGACCTCCTCCGCCGGCTGAAGCGACTCGGCGTCCGGATCTCCATCGACGATTTCGGGACCGGGTACTCGTCGTTGAGCTACCTTCGACGACTCCCGATCGACACGCTCAAGATCGCGAAGCCGTTCGTGGACGTCGTGACGAACGGTGTCCGGGACGAGGCACTTGCCCAGGCCATCGTGTCACTCGCGCGGAGCCTCGAGCTCGAGGTGGTCGCCGAAGGGGTCGAACAGGAGTCGCAGCTCGACGCGCTGGTCGGGATCGGCTGCGAGCTCGGTCAGGGCTACCTTGTCAGCCCGCCCGTCCCTGCCGAGCAGCTGTTGGCGCTCGCGCCAGAGGCGCGAGGCGCCAGCGCCGCCTGACGCTCTCGGCGCCCTCGGGAAGCCGCCCCTGCTACCAGTGGCTCCTGCGTTGGGCCACGTACAGGACGGCGTAGAGGATCACCTCGGCCGTGATCCCGAGCAGGAGGACGGGCACGAGGACAACACCGGGCACGGCGACCCAGACGAGGACCAGCACAGGGGCCAGGAGAACTGCCCCGACGATCGGCCGCATGACCTCGGGCCGCGGGCGAGCACGCACGTTCCACCTCCGCCACCCAGTAATGTGCCGTGCAGCCCAAGCGGGCACCAGAGACGTTGGTCATGCAGCGTGGTGGCCGTCCGGGATATCCGTCATCCCGGAAGCCGAGAGCGGTGAGCTTCCGCTACAGTCCGACGTTCTGCGGAAGGATGAACACCGAGGCGATCCCGACGACGAACATGACGAAGGCGAAGCTGACCATGGCCACGCGGACCCGGTAGCCCTTGAACTTCGTGCCGACCCCGGCGAAGAACAGCACCGACGCAAAGATCACCGCCAGCAGGACGAAGTTATCGCCGGTCTGGTTCGCGTCGCGCGCTTCGGCCGAGGCAGCCTCCGCCGCTGCCTCCAATTCCGCCGCGCGGATCTGCTCGGCCGGCTGGTATTCGGGCCTTGAGAAGGGCGACTCCGGCGGGATCTCTCCCGCGGGGACGGAAGCCACCCAGGCCTCGAAGGCCGGGAGGAACTCGGTCCGGAAGCGCTCGCGCCAGAAGTCGGCCAGTTCCGTGTCGCCGTCACGCCTGGCGACGATCCAGGACTGGAAGACCTGGACATCGATGACGATCTGGGCGTTGGCCCGATTCGAGGCCCGCACCGATTCCTGCCGCGCCGCGCCCGCGCTCGCATAGGCGTTCGCCTGCACGCCGCTCCAGCGGGTGGACTGATACGCGCACCACGCGGCGGAGACGGTCGCCAGCGCCAGCAGCAATGCCGAGAGCAGCTCGATCCAATCGGACTTGTCGAATCGCCGAGCGACAGAGTCAGCACGTGCCTCGGCGCGTGCGGCGAGGGTCGGATCGTCCGACGGGGGCAAGGATCCGCTGGCGTCAAGGTCCTCAGACATCGCAACTTCTCCAGCCATCGAAGAAGGCCGGCCTGAAGGGCGTCGGCCCGGACCTGCCCATCGTCAGGCAGGCGCCCCCAAGTCTAGTCTCCGGAACCGCGTCTCATGCGTCGCCGGAGACCCGCCGATCCTCCACCCCAGACGCGTCCGGGTCACGGAAAGCGTCGAAGGTCGGCTGTCAGAAGAGGCCGTACGAGGGGTCGCGCCGCCGGACCGCAGCCTCGAGCCAAGGACGCGCGCGCTCGAGTCCGAAGGAGAGGATGGGACCGGTCATGGCCAGGGTGCCCAGGGTCGCCAACAGTGGGACCGGCATCGGAACCGGTGAGGTGAGCTCGGCGACCGCGATCGGCGGACCGAGCGCGGCAACCGCGAGGAGGATCACGAATACCAGCCCGGGAAGTCCCCGCGCATGCGCGAGCAGCCATGCGCGCTCGAGCGCTGCGACCAGGTCGTCGCCATGCGCGATGGACGGGATCACGTAGACGAACCGGCATACCAGCGAGATCGTGGCGGCCATCACCAGGACGCCAGCGAGGATCCCGTGGAGCCAGAGCCCGATGGCGATGGCCGCCGCCACGGCGAAGATGGCGATCCCGCAGACGGCCATGCCGTAGGCGGCCAGGAGGCGTCCAAGGAGCCGTGGGAGGGACCGCAGCCCACCGGCCAGGTCCAGCGTTCCGTCGGGCTGGCGCGAGGCGACGATCGCAGCCCAGGCGAGGATGAAGCCGAACGGCGCGATCACCCAGGCGTACGGCGGGCCCAGGGCCGCGCCGAGCGATAGCGGGACGGACTCGAGCACGAGTCCGAGGATGATGGCCGCCGCCAGCGGTCGGACATCGATCGGCCAGGCGGTCGCTCGAGGCGGCGTCAGGGTGTGATCGGCACGCGGGTGCGGTTGAGAGGCGGTCACCGAGCGACCCTCCCGGTTCGAATCGGCGCGCGGACCGTCACCGAGCCTGCCAGCGACGCGGCCGGCGCGCCAGCCGGTCCACCGCAACGGTCCCACGGGGGCGTGCAGGACGACCAGAGGCGTTGGTCACGAGCGGGCACACGGTGGCGGAGCAGGTGTTGCCGGTCGGTCCCGCATTCGTGGCTTCACGTCTGGTCGGGGTGCAGCGGCGGCATTCGTCGTCCGGACCTCGCTCGCCCTGGTTGCCATGAGCTGCCAGGGAGTCGCCCGGGCAACCGCGATCGGCATCGCCTACGGCGCGTATGGCGCCGCGGCCGGGGCGGCACCGGTCCTCTTGCAGCTCATCCCGGGTGTCTGGGCGCCGGCCTTCGTCGCGGCGATCGCGGCCTGCGCCGGCGCGCTGTGGCCGTGGATCGGCGGACCGGCGGGATCTCCTCGGGCCAGTCCCCGGTAGACTCGGCGACGTGGGCGAGGTCAGCCTCTACGACGCCGTCGGCGGGATGCCGTTCTTCGAGGCGCTGGTCGATCGCTTCTACGACGGCGTGGCGGACGACCCGATCCTGCTCCGGCTCTACCCGGACCCGGTGGACCTCGCGCCGGCGCGTCGGCGCCTGACGTTGTTCCTGGCACAGTGCTGGGGTGGTCCGTCGACGTACAGCGACGAGCGGGGACATCCGCGATTGCGCGCACGGCACTTCCCGTTCGCGATCGGACCGGAGGCGCGCGATCGCTGGCTCGCCCACATGCGCGCGGCGATCGTGGCGAGCGACGCGTCGGCGGACGCCAGACGGCGACTGGTCGAGTACTTCTCGGGCGCTGCCGAGGCGATGCGCAACCGGGACGACGACCCGGCGGGCGCTCAAGTCCCGGCGCCCGGGTAGGCTAGGGGGGTGCCCGACGACGCGATACCGAAGGACGTGGTCGCCCTAGCCGATGCCCGCGCCTTGGCCCGCGCTGCCAAGGACTGGTCGGAGGCCGACCGTCTGCGCGCCGAGATCGAGACCGCCGGCTGGAAGGTGATCGATCGCGGGTTCTCCTACAGCCTCGAACCGGCCCATCCGCCCGATGTCGCCACGGGTAGCGTCGTCCGCTACGGCCGCAGCGCGTCGGTGCCGTCACGCCTCGACGACCCACCGGCGGGTCTTGCCACCGTGGTGCTGGTCGCCACCGAATGGCCCGAGGATGTCGCCCGTGCGGTGAGCGGCCTGCGGACCCACGCACCTGCCGACACGCAGGTGGTCGTTATCGCCGACGGGCCGACCCAGGCGCAAGACGAAGCGCTGGCGGAGCTTCCGGGCGCGGCAGAGCCCGGGGCCGGGGTTGCGATCGAGGTGCTGCGGACCAGCGATCGCCTCGGTCAGGCGGCCGCCGTCAACATCGGCATCCGGCGGGCCGCCGCGCCGGTCGTCATCGTCCTCGACACGAGCCTCGAGCCGACCGGCGATTTCGTCTCACCGCTGGTGCGCGTCCTGGCCGACCCGGCGATCGCGGTGGCCGGCGGCTGGGGCATCGTGTCCGACGACCTCCGGCATTTCGTGGAGGCGCCGCCCGGGGATGCCGACGCGATCGAGGGGTACTGCCAGGCCTTCCGCCGCGCCGACGCCGCGGACCGCGGTCCGCTCGACGAGCGCTTCCGGTTCTACCGCAATCTCGACATCTGGTGGAGTCTGGTGCTCCGCGACGAAGGCCAAGGCATCCCGGCGCGGCGTGCCGTCGCGCTGGCGGACCTGCCGCTCGTCCGCCACGAGCACCGAGCCTACGCCAGTCTCCCGGCGGAGGATCGAGACCGCCTCAGCCGGCGCAACTTCTACCGCATCATCGACCGCTTCGGTCGGCGCCTGGATCTCCTGCGG
>Ga0210334_10227040_pt1 | contig 43830 bp, 53 predicted proteins | sample S306metaT_FD_164440 | JGI IMG/M metagenome (GOLD analysis project Ga0210334, IMG submission 164440) | Metatranscriptome of estuarine sediment microbial communities from the Columbia River estuary, Oregon, United States - S.306 (Metagenome... | ecosystem: Environmental > Aquatic > Marine >... | reverse complement strand
GGATGATCCGCTGTAAGGCTGCTGCCTTTACCCGGAGCAAGACCGAGTGACACGCGCCGGGTGTTCATGCCGACGATGTCGCTCACATACTCTGGCTTCTCGCCCAGCGCCTTCTGGATCGCGACCCAGCCAACGGCCTGCACTTCTGGTGCAGTCCAGTTACCGCCGTCGTAGCCGATCTTGTTGAGATGGTCCTTCAGGTCGTTGTAGAACTTGGAGCCGCGCTCATAAAATGCCTCGCTCGAGTTGTTGAATGGGTCTTCGGCCAACTTGTCGGCCTGCTTGCCGAAACGGGCGCGCAGCTTGTTCATCATCGGCGCGTCGACAAGCCCTGAATCGCGGTTGCCCCAGACGTCATACGGTGCCGGCTGGCCACCGCGCTCGTCACGCCCCATTACAGTGCGAGACCGGAGACCCATTTCGGCATCAACGAAATCGAGCAGCTTCGCGCCCAGCCCCCCCTTGGGCACCTCGCCGCGCAGCGCCGCCTTCAGCGCCTCACTGTTCAGCCCGGCAGTCTTCGTCGACTTGCCGCGAATATTGTCCATCGCGCGCAGCACGTCCTGCATTCCCTTGCTTGGCGACGCCCTCTGCTGCGATAGCAGCCACGCCAGAGCAACCTTCGGCGCTTCCTCACCGTAGAGCGGGGTCAGCAGGTCGTGCAATTGTCGATACCATCCTCGCGCACTGGCAAACTCTTCTTTTGGAATATTGGCCTCGACGCGCTTCAGCCAGTCGTCAGGCGTAATTCTTCCGACAACGAACTCGCCCATCGCGTCCTTTAGAACGGTGCGCCTGTTCTTCGGCTGCGCCAGTGAGGCCTGATCCCGAACGAGCGTCCTCGACAGGCGTCCGACGGCATCCTCTTCTGACACGAACGAGTGGACCGGGCTCAGTCCGCCAAGCAGGTTCGGGAATAGCGAGATGCGCGGGGCGCGAGAGGCCAATGGCGGAATATCTTCTTTCCTCAGTCTGCCTTTGCGCGACGCCGGCCCACGCATCTCCGCTTCGAGTTCCGACTGGATGGCAGCCTGCTCCTCTGCCGACAGTTCGGCATCGTTGCCGGCGCTCGCTTCCGCGCGGTCAGGAGCGGCAGCCGATGGCAGCACGATCTGCGGAAAGTCACCGAACAGGCGGCGCTTGCTGGGGGCCTTGCCGCTGAACTCCGGATCAATCACCGGCAACGGGAGCCCAAGGTCTTCCCCGACCCTGCCCCTCTCTGTCATGGTGCGCAGAGCAAACTCGAGTCTTTGCTCTGGCGTCAGCAGTTGCTCTGCGTCAAACGGTGCCCCACCTTGATCCGCTGCCTGATCGTCCAGTGGTTTGCCGGCGGCAGGTTTTATGCCACCCAAAAACTGGCGCGCACGCTTTGATAGTTCCGCGTCTAACTCGTCGATGAATCCCGGTGTGGCGACCTCCAAAGGAAAGCCGCTGGATTCCGGTGCGTTTTTCGCCATACCCTCAAGTTTTGCGCGGCCCGCTTCCGGCCCATTTTTTATATAAGTTTCCTGCAGCGACTCAACGATTCCCTTTAGGTGACTTACCCCGCCGATTTCTTCGCCAGCCTTCTCCGAAAACGTGCGAATGGCCGCGTCATTCCCAACCCGCGCCTGCGCGGCCTCGTCCAGTTTCACAGCCTCGGCGGGTCCGATGATCTCGGCGGGCGTCGCTGCGGGCTTCGTAGAAAGTGCAGGCGCGGCCGGGGCCCCGGGCCGCGGGATCACGGCGCTCGGCGGGAGTGGTGGGGGAGTGACGTTTCCCGGAATGGTGAGACTGTTGCCGCGCCCAAGGCCTTCGGCGCTCGGATCGGTCTCGTTGAGAATGCGAGACAGTTCGCGCGCGATCGCTGTATTGGGTGACAGCTTGTCCATTGCGGCGTCCGCGATGTAAGGAACGCCGCGGGCCGCGATCGCCGTTGCGCCGAACGCAGGAGCCAAGATCGCCGTGGTGCCGAATGTTTGTTTAACGTCCTCCCAGAGTTTGTCCGGCGTCGCGTTCGGATCGTTCATGGCTCTGCCGATTACATACTTGGCCATGTTTGTGATCTGCTCCTCGGCATGCTCGCCTACCTGCTGCACTCCGACGGCTCTCAAAAATTGCCTTTTGGTGGCACCCGCCGGCAAGCGGAACAGCTTGGTGAGAAAATGCCAGCCAATGCCCTCAGGGGCACCTTCAGCCAGCGCGTTCCCCTGCGCAGCAAAAAACGCAGTGATCTCGTCCGCCCCCAGATTTCGGTATTTTTTGTAATCGTCCACGGTCTGCGGCTGCATGGCCAGCATCGTCCCGGGCACTCCGCCGGCGGCATACCCCAGCATCATCGCCGCCGACTGCGGAACCGACATCGCCGCCGAGACAATGCTCGAATCTTCCCCGCCAGCCATCGTCTTGGCCCTGAGTTTCAGGTCGGCCAGACTCTGATCGCGCAGCAGCGGCTCATAAGCAAGGGCGGCAGCCTGACCCGGCTCCCTTGCCAGCCCCAAGGCCGCGGCCGTGGCGCGTGGCGCGTTTTTCGCAATTTCCACGGCGCGGCCCACTTCCAGAGCCATGCGCGTGGCCCCGGCATCGATCGCTTCAGGCACGGCCTTTACGGCGTCCAGCGTTGACGCCTGACCGAACGGGATAAGCGGAGCCTTCGCCGGCCCCATGGATGGGGGCAGGCGTGGCGTAGCTGGCCCCAGTTGATCTGGAACGACCGCCTCGCCACCCATACTAGGGAGGGCTGGTGGCGGGGCCATTACGGACGTTCTGGGGGCCGGCAACAACGACCGCAGGAAGCCGGATATGCTCGGCTCCTCACCAGTAATCACCCTTGGCGCGGCCCTGCCCCTGACCCTAGCGCCAACGTCAGCGGCAGCATTGGCGACCGGGAACGCTGTGTCGGCGGCCGAGAACTCCGCATCGGCGGCAGGTAACGCCGAGTCGGAGATAGGAATGAACCCGCGGCGCTGCGTGGGCTGGGCATCCTCTCCAGATACTAGCGGTCTAAACCCCATTGCGGTGCTCGGCAATATGGCACGCGCGACACAACCACGTCACGGATAGCGGTTTGGAATAGTCCGCGTGATGCATTTCCGAGTTCTCTGACCCGCAACTCTGGCACCCGGATTTACTGATCTTGCCGCGACTCAGATAGACGCCAGCATATGATCTGGCGATTTGTTTCCGCCTCGATTCTTGGTCAAGATCGCGGTATTTCGCCCGGTTGGCACGCATGTATGACGCATGGCACGCTTTGCAATACACCTGCGGCTTCTTGCCGTAAATGGTCTCGCGGTCGTTTTCTCCGCCGCAGTTCGCGCACCGCCCGTCGCGCCTTTTCTTGCTGTGTGGCATGCGCCCGAACCCGGTCTGTTTCCGTGGAATAATGTTCATCATGGAACATCCCTTCAGTCGTAGTGCCCCAATATTTCGTTGTCCTTCCCGTAAAGAACAAACGCCTTCTCGGTGTTGTCCCATTCCCCGAGTCGCGCACCCTTGGGGACCCGCGGGTCTGCGCGCATGCGGCGGGCGGTATCGATACGAAGAGACGCTATGCGCTCCGACTCATCCTTCGCCGCTCGAGCCTCCGCGGCAAGAGCGCGGGCGGTGTCTATGCGCTCCTCCGCTGGCGTGCGTTTGCGGGCAGCACGGCCCTCGGTTTCGGCAAGGACGCGCGCACGATTCAGGTCAATGATGGATGGTTGGACACCAGCCCGGGCATCGCTGAGACCGGCGGCGGCGCGCCTCTGGTTCGCCTGAGCGGTAATGCTGTCTCGCACCAGCCTGCCGAGTTTTGTCTCTACGTCAGCGACTTCGCCAGTGCTCTGGTTGATGACTTCGCCGCCTTGTGCGCCGAGCCGGAATGGGTCAACCGATCTACCTGACACCGCCTCGATCATCGGACGACGGGCGGCCGCATCAGGTTCTGAGGCGATCCTGTTTCGCAACATCGTCTGCAGGGTGGACTCGTTCCCACGTTGCAACTGCTCTACGTTTGTCCTCCCGTCAGCCAGACGCAGCGCGTTCACAGATGCGAGCGCCGAATTTATCGCGCGCATGTGCTCAGGGTCGACGCCAGACACATCGCCGCCGTAGAACGCGGCGTTGGCTTTCTGTGCTTGTGGCAGCGGAACATTGCCGGATCTGGCGGCATACTCCAGTTGCGCTTCAGGGTCCTTCAGCATGCGCTCGCGCTCGCGCATCGCGAGAATTTCCTCGCGTATTTTCTCCGCCGCGGCAGAGTGCTGGTTTGTGGATGCCGCCATGCTGTCGACGCGCGCGGCGTCAAGCGGGTCAGCCCCCCTGCCGCGGCCGATCACAGCAGAGACCAGCCTTTGCAATCCTGTGACGCTTGACGTAGGAGCCCTGAATGTTGCCATGGTTGTTGTTCCTAGCGCTCCCGATCTAGGGCCTTGGCCTTAGCCCTATTGACGACGACGGCCGCCCATACGACAGGGAGTATTGTGAGTTTGCCGGGATGCCGGTGCCGGCAGATCTATTCCCGCCCAATACACCGTAGGCATCCAATCCTTCGGCGAGCATCTGTTTCAGCGGGTTCGGTCGCACGCGCGCTATGGCGTTCTGGTAGGCATCTGCCACGGAAGACGCTGCATCGTAGTGGCCGCTGCCGGCAAGCGCGGCCTGACCGAATCTGCTCTGATCATCAAGAGACACCTGCGCCGGGGCCCCAATGACAGAGAGCCGGGCGATCGCATCGTTCAGCCTCTTGGTGTTATCGCTGCCGCCAGAGGCTACGCGTTTCGTGTATGCGTCAGATACCCTGCCCTGAGTAACCTGCGGCGGAGCGAACTTTTCTATGGCCCCGACGGTATCCTGCAGATTCTGCGTCAACTCCGCTTTTGCCTGAGTAGACTGCGCCTCTCTTGATTCAGGTTTCAGGCGGTCGAAATATTTCCGCGCCTCGGCGAGCGCTTTGTCAGAACGGTCCTTGGAGTAGTCGGCGTTCAACCTCGCCAAGTCGTTCTGTCTCTTTTCCACCTCGTTCGCAGCGTTTGCCTTTACGGCTGCAGACGCGAGCAATGCCAGTATCTCCCACATGTGGAGCCCCCTTATCTTATGGTCGGCGAGTTTGTCGCCGATTGTGGGAAAAAGCTGCCGGTCTTCGATTGATACAGGGCAGCCAGCTTGGCGCGCTCGTCAGCAGCATTGCGCCCTTCCATACCTAGAGCGAGACCACTGAACAGGTCGTCAAACAGCCGCTCCTGCTGTTGCGCTCTGGCCTGCGATATTGCCGACTGTATGCCTGACTGCGCCGCGCTCACTGCCTCACGGCCAGCCCCGGAATTGACAAGACTCAGCGCGTTTCCTCTGGTTCGTTCACGCTCCGCGCGCAGCCCGTTGACAGCGCGCTGCACGGCATCAGCTATGCGTGTCCCGCCGAGTGAATTCTCCCTGCTGAGTTTTGCTGCGGAGTCAGCGTAAGCTGACCCGCCGATCTGTCCGGTATTCGCCGCATTGAACTTCAGGGTGCGCGAGGCGTCTGTAAACTTGTCACCAAGGTCTGCCCCGTAGTTGCCGCGCAACGCGTTCTGCAGTTCCGATTCCTGCGCACGGAACAACTCCTCCGGAGTCTTGCCGGGTGCATAGGTTGCCTGCGGCGGCGGCGGAATTGGCTGCGGCGAGATCGGGACTGCGCCACTTGGATTTGTCGGCGCAACCATGAACGGTGACGATATGCCGATGATGTCCCGGGAATTGGCCGGCACGTTCTCCATGGTTCCGGTCGTTGTCGGAGCATACCCGGTAGGCGGCGGCAGTCCGCTCTCGAACAGCGAGTTTATCTCGTAGCGCAGCGCATCCTTGCGCGCCTGCTCGGCCTTTTGCTCCCGTACCTGTTGCTCTGCAAACTTGTTCGTGCCCCCGCCGAAGCCCAGCATATCAGCGAGTCCGTCGAATAGTCCCATAATCGCCCCTCAAACAGGTCCCAATGGTTCAAAGTAGATCATCATCGAATCAACCGCAAAATCCTCATCTGCGTGATGCGTGATGATCGGCGCAAGTTGCGTCGCGGTCAACTCCATCGGGTGCATTACGCCGGCCCGCATGTCGCCGGACACCGCGTATGGTTGAGTCACAACCTCGACGTCGTTTTCGTCCTGCAGGCGGAATGCGATCGACGGTTCCCCGACAACAACCAAGTCGAATCCGACGAACAGTTTCAACACCCCCGGGCTCTTGGCGTCCTGATAAAAGAACTCGATGGTGACCGTGGGGATAGCGCCGTCGTCATTTGTGGCATTTTCGTCCACCACGTAAACATCATTTCCTGAGCGCAAGTAGAGTTCGCCATTCAGCACCGCCGCGTGATCCACCGTTATCGGCAGCGTGAACTTCTGCCACGCTGAAAGTTTTACGCTTTTCGAAAAAGCGTAGACATAAACCTGCTGCCCGTTGATCGTCCACAACTGGCCCAGCCTCGGGTAGTAGATGGAGATCGGGGAATCAGTGGCGGCGATCTCGTCGCGAATTGGGTCGATGGCTGACCCGACGTCATTCTCTTGAAGGTTGTCGGTGATCGCGATCAGCGATACTGAGCGGAAACCCTGCTGGGCAAGGAAGACCAGATCATTGGCGAGTGCGGCCGGCGTTTTTTTGTGGACAGTCCCGACGTTTTCCTTTGCTGATTTCAGCGCGTTTTTTGACGGGTCTGCATCAACGTCCCATACCTGCATGGAATCAGAGAAGAACACGCCGATGTCGCCGCCGAAGTCGCCGAGCGCCGTTACTTCGCTCGATCCCGCGGCGTTAATTCCGGCGGGCAGGAACCCCGCGTCGCTCGCTGTGGTCCAGTCGCGCGGAGCCGCCGCGGCGCAGAATGACACATTACCCGAGTTGACCCCCGCGCCGGCGCAATAAATTTTCTGCCCCAGTTTTCTGACGATCGTAGTGTTTGGGCAATTGGTGTCCTCGATGGTCATCGCAAAACATCTCCAGTCGAACCCAACGTCTGCAGTGTCCGCACCTAGAGTGGTTGACCATGTCGGCTCAACAGTTCCGGATGTGCCATTGGCGAGACACTTATACCTGAAACCGTTTGGAGTTGTCGGCCGGACGAATTGTCCAGCCACATACGCATGGGAATCCTGCCACGCGCCGTCATCATTCAGGTAGGCGTGCTTCACGTCGCCGTTGCTGTATTCGACTGCCACGTATAGGTAGCCATTAAACGGCGTGCAAAAGTGCGCGTCACTCAGTGTGAGCGCCTTGTCGGTCGAATGATAGACGCGGTGTGCTTGGAAAAGCGTGTTCGCGTGGGTGATAAATGAGCCGCCGCCAAAAAACGTGTTCAGCTTGCCAAGTCCCGAGAACAGTCCTACGGTGCCTGCCTCCAGCGTTGCCACTTTCGTCAGGCATGGTCTCTTCTTGATGCGCATGCCGGACGTTATATACGCGTTGTTCAGGGTGAACATCACGTTTGACGCCGCCATCTTCTGGTTGCGCCGCAGATCCATTCCGCCGAATTTGTCCAGAGTGAGCGCTGCCATCAGACCACCACCGGTTTGGGAATAACTTCCTCGACGTATTCTGACGGACGGAACACGTCGCGCCCCCAACTCTGCCCCTTGAGTTTCATCAGCAGGGAATCCGCGCGGTCCATAAACACCTTCGCGTCAGGGTGTCTGTAGTGAGCCTTGGCGTCGCCCAGTGCGACGGTGAAGATCAGGTCTGAGTCGATGGTCGAATTGTCGTCGTCGTTCGTGAATCGATCCAGATTACGAATGTAAAATATGCGCAGGGTGTAGACGGCATCAGACTTCGGAAAGAGTTCGATCTGCGCGTATGGCTCCCATTTCACCGGATACTGCAACTGGTCCTGATTGGTGTAGTCGCTCGGGCGTATCCCCTTCTCGAGAGGCGGCGACCAGACTCCGCTGCGCAGCACGCTGATGGCGCGTATGCGGTCAGGATTGGCGTTGACCGGGTAGTCAATGAGATGCTGGTTGACGCCGACCGTCTTCTCGGAATACTCCCGCAGGCGAGCCCAGTCGTGCGCTTCGTAAAGTAGCCTCTGCGCCTGCTGAAGAATCACATTGAGATTTTCCTGCTGCACGCCGGCTGCCGCGCCCACCCCTGAGAAACCGAGGCGGGCGCGGAGTTTGCTGCGAAGCGTCCCTAAAGACTCGTTGGACATGTCAGGCAGTTGCCGTCGTCAGCAGGTCCTCAAGGTCGGCCCGAGTCGCTCCCTTGGGCTGGGTGATGCCGGCGTTTTTGAGCGCGGCACGCAACTCATTCAGGGACATTTCCGCGATAGGCACTGATTCATCACCATCATCCAGTATGCTGCCTGACGTCGCTTCGCGCTTGTAGTCCATCACCCCGCCGTTGCGAACGAACTGCGTCAGCATCATGCGGAACTGTTGCAGTGATCCGTAGACTTTTTCCACGTTGGGCAGGGCAACGTCGTTGTGCATGCCATACACCATTCCAAGTCGCTGATATTCCAGTTCCGGATTCTCCAGCGGGTTGTCTTCCATCGACGTAGCCATCGCCTCGTATTGCTCGCGCAGTCCCGGCAGCGGGTCTGTCGCTTGCCGCAGTTTCTGCGTGGTAACACGAATCGCTCCGTTCATCGATGTCAACTCGTCGATTGACACCTCGGTCGCACTGCTGCCGTGGATCTCGGAGAGGATCGGCACTTCCCAAGGAAAGACGCAGACGAGTGTCCTGTCGGTGATGCCGCGCTGGATCTGCACGAATATCCGGCGCAGTTGGAATTTGCCTTTATTCATTGGCTCCACCTTCATCTTTCGTTGATTTTTTTTGCTTGCTGACTTTTTTTCCAGTCGTTGACGCGTCAAACATCTCGCCAATCGGCCGGCCTTCGATAAGCACGTTGTCTTGCCCGTGCTCGCGAATCAGTGCGAGCATGCGTTCATTGCCGACTTCTTCCGGCTCGCATGTGTATGCGTTGATAACGTCGCCATATTTCCGGACGGAAATTTGCATTTTGGAGGCCTCCAATTCCACGAATAAAAAAGGGGCCACGAGACCGTGGAGTTCTCGCGCCCCTGTTTGCGGCCGTCCCGCTTACGCGATGGCCACTACTGACTGCGCATTGCTGCGGTTCTGCGTCAACGCACCGCGCCATGTCACGCCCCAATACCACTCATACTTGTCGTATGCGCGCGGGGGTTTGCGGGTCAGCATATCCTGACCCTCGATGGGGCGCAGCTTGATGTGCGTCATATTGTTGAAGTAGCACCGTTTTTTCCACGAAGTTGCAGCGCCGGTGAGATCCTGCAGGTCGTCAAACTCCGGGTTCCATGTCAGCGGAACCCCATGGAACGTGAGTTCCTTGGTGCCGCCTTCGATGGTGCGCTCCTGCACGCCCTCGTAGTTGACCTGACCGAACGATTTGAACATGAAGTTGCGGAATCCGTCCAAAAAGTCCCCGCCCACTTCGACGTGATTCGGACGTCCGCCGTTGCGCACACAGGCGCGCCACGCGATCTCCATGACGTCAAGTATCGTCCCGGTAGTGGTGGTGGTGGTCAGCCCAGTCTGTGCAAAATTGCGCCAGTAGGGATTGGCCGCCCTGTCGATGCCGCCAACGACACCAGACGTCGGAGCCAATGAAACCAGCGCATCACGCCCAGTGATCGCGTCTACGGAAGACGTGCCGTCCTGATGCAGCGCGAGGCTGAACTTCTCCTGAAATCCCAGACGGAGAATCTCCGACTGCTCTTTGAGAAGGTTGGTCAGCATGATCAACTCGGAGTCGGTGGCCTTTCCGCCCGGGCCGCCCTCGTCGACGGAGATGCCGTTCTGGATCAGGCGATCCTCGTCGAGCGCGAACCCGTCGTGGGCCGAGCGCCAAGGATACTGCGCCGGCTCGATCGACTGGCGGCGGTTGTATGTCACAACCTGCGCACCATTGAACCACTGGAAGTTCGATTGATAGCGAACACGCAGTTGCTCGACGATGTATTGCTTTGCGCCCGGCGCGGTCAGTTTGTTCTTGCTCAACCGCTTCAGCCACGGGCGTTCAACAGCGATCTGGTCGATCGGTTCGTTCTTCAGATACAGGTCAAGTCCGACTTTTCCCGCATCCGTAATCTCTTGCGAAGTGAATGGCATGGTAGCCCCTCATGAAGTTGAATTAAGTGCATGCGCTGACGAAGCGCTCAACGTCATCGGGGGCGAGTTCCGAGTTCCAGCCCGCTGGAGGCGATCCCAGTTAACGCCGTGGTTAACGCGGTGGCGGGTAGCCCAATTTCAACCTTATACCAGTCTCCACGTCAGTGGTTTCTGGTGCGCCCACGTTGGGACCCCTTGAGCGCTGGATCGGTGGTTCTACCCGCTTCACAACCGGAAGCTGTGCATACACAGTCTTCAGTGTCGTCAGCCACAACTCAGGCGGATACTTATTGAACACATCCTGAGCAATTTGGAGGATTTTATCCGATTTTTGCTTGTAGTCAACATCGGTCTTCTGCATCTCCCGTTCCCACCGGGTCACCTCGTCGGCGTATTTGTTCAGCACGGCGTCGGCCTCGTCCTTCTTCTTCTGCTCCGCGATGGCCGCTTCGCGCCCCCTGTCCGAGAACGCCTTTTCGTTTCGCAGCCTTGCAGTCTCGAGCGCGGTCTGCAGCGGCATGCCGCCTTCGTCGACGGCCATCTTAAGGTCCGGGTGCGCGTTAAGCGCGGAGTCCGCGAGACCGAGATGCGATGACAGCGTTTCATAGACTGGCTTGATCAATTCCATGGCTGCGGCAAAGTCGTGCCTTTTCATTGCCGCATTCAGTTCCAGCAGTGGCATCAGGTCGTCTGCGCTCTCGACCTTGAATTCACGGAATGTCGACATCAGCCCGTCGCGCGCTGCGGCCAGTTCGGCCGACTCTGACCGCAGCCTCTGATAGTTCTCCTCGACTGACTTCGAATGCTCGATCAGACTCTGGAATCGTTGCTGTGCCTTGGGGCCGAGTATGGCGCGCTCGGCCTCCGGCATCTCGAAGTCCTTGGTGGTCTTTGTCGGCGCTGCGGCGACGCCGGGGTTTTTCGTCGGGTCGCCAGCCTTGCTGGTGGTCGCGGCAGTGGTCGCGGCAGTGGTCGCGGACGTGTCCTGAGCATTGTCGGCGGGCGCTTTGTCCGCCTTGCCCGCATCGGTCTCCGTCGGCCTCACTGCCGAAGATATGGCCGCCAGAACGTCACTGTCGACATCCTTCGTTGTTTTGCCGCCATCGTTGCCATCAGGGGTATTGTCGACATCATTGTCGACACCATCCGTGGCGCTGGCTCCGTCAAGATCATTGCCGTCACCGTCCAATTTTTCCCGCTTAACCCAGTTTCTTATGAACATCGCTTCTCCTATTCGAGCAGAACCGCGATGATCGCGGCCTCTTCGTCGTCCATCAGGGCGATGGTGTCGACACCGTCACGCCGGGCTCGGCGCAATTCCTGAAAAACAGTCTGATTGTATCGCGCTTTTACCGCGATATTGCGGCGAGCCAACTCCTCACGCAGGAACTGCTCGATGGTGTGTGCAGGAATTGTGTCGTCGGCATTTGCCACGACAATCTCGATGACGTCAGCCACATCTTGGCGACGCACCTTGGCCTTTACGCGTTTCTTGCGCGCAGGAGACCAGCCGCCGCCTCGATCGATGCCGGGCGGTGCAATGATCGCGACCAGCGTCATAGCCTCGTCGACTTCCGTCGCGATCCCGATCAGAACAGTGGCTGGTGCGCCGCCGACAACGACCGTCATGGCGCTGGCGGAGTCCGTCTCGAGAGCCTGCCCTATCGTGACAGAGACGCCTCCCGGTATGGCGGAGAGCGTTTGCGCCGTGTCGGTCTCCGCGACGGACCCGATGACCACCACACCTGCCCCGGTGACCGCTGTAACGGCCTGCGCGGTATCGGTTTCCGTGACCGAACCGATGACGATCGACACCGCCCCGGGAACAATGGACACCGCCTGCGCTGTGTCCGACTCGACGACCTGACCGATTACGACAGTCTGCCCGAGCAATACGGCGACAGCCTGCGCCGTGTCCGACTCTACAGCCTGCCCGACAGTGACAGTCAGCGCGCCGGCAACGACTGTGAGCGCGCCAGCCGTGTCGGTTTCCGCCGCCTGCCCGACAATCACCGAGACAGCGCCAGCCACTGCGGTCAACGGCTGGGCAGTGTCGGCCTCCGTGGCCTGCCCTATGGTCACGGCGATCGACCGCAGCGCGGATACTGCCTGTGCGGTATCAGTCTCCGTCACCTGACCGATGGTGATCGATACGCCGCCAGCCACTACGGCCAGCGTCTGCGCGGTATCTGTCTCGGTCGCCTGCAGTATTGCCTGCGATATGCCGCCGCTCGACGCCTTGATCTCGATGGCGAGTCCGGACGACATCCACAGCGTCTCGGCCTCGACGGCCATGTCGTTCCAGTGCACATCGGTCGATGTGCTCCCGGTCCGGTCCTCGCTTTGCAGGGATCCGTAGCCGCCGGTGGCAGACAGGACGTCGTAGATTTCCGTCCATCCGGTTCCGGGCGTTGCGTGGACATCCGCGAACCCGTTTGGTCCGGTGCCCCTTGATGCCAGAACCTTGGAACTTGTCGCCGGCGCTGCCCCCAGCGTGATGCTGGCCGCCGCCTCCCCGAGCGCAGTGCCTGATGCCGTCGTCCCTATCGGCGACGATGTGTCGTAATTCTGAAAAGCCGATACCGCGAAGACCGCGACAGCGCGATCACTGCCGACGACGGCCGCAGACTTGGCGTATTGCAGCGTCATCGACGCCCCGGTGGTGACTGGGGCAGTCCACATCTCGTGCACGCCGGTGTAGCCGGCGACGGTCGCCCCGTTCGGCCCGCCGCGGAGTGTCCATGTCAAGCCGCCGCCGGTAAGAACCATCCCGGTGCGCACGTCACCGCCGCCGCTGCCGTTGATAGCGCTGACGGATACGGTCAGCAGGCTATTATTCGGCGGGACAAAAGACCCGCTGGTGAATGTAAGCGCGACCCCTGACGACAGTTCGACAGATGCGCCCAGCAGATCAGTCCGCGGCAGCAGGTCGATTACCGCGGTGAGGGTTTGCGCGGTATCTGTTTCCGTGGTCTGCCCGACCGTGACGGACACGGCCCCGGACACCACCGTCATCGGCTGGGCGGTGTCAGTCTCGGTTGACTGCCCGATTACGACCGTTCCGCTCGCCGTGGCGAGCAGCAGTATTGCTGCCGGGATCGATGGCGAGAACAGCCACGCCATGGTCAGGCTACCTTACGGATCGACCAGCTAAAGCTCCTGTCTGTCCCCGCCAACTTCTGAACGGTCACGTCCCACCCGTGTATCAGGATCTGCGACGGCGGAACCCAGTTGTCGGTCATGTTGCCAGTGAGTGTTGCCGCGTATATCTCACGCTGCGTTCCTCCTGACGTCACCTTCTCTTTGATTCTGAACTTGTATTGATCTCCAGCCGCCATGTTGCCGGTGTCAACGAAGATCGAATACAGCCCGTCGTCGGTTATGGCAGCCAGAGTTGTGCTGTTGTTCGGCAGCGAATATTCAGTCGCCCCGATTGTCGCGCTGTTTGTGTATGGCTCAGAAATTGGCATCGATCATCCCCCTAGTGCGTATGCGCCGATCTCGTAAGGGTCGGCGGTTCCGGAGCATTGTGCCCTGACGTATACATTGGTTCCGGCGGGCACGTCCCATTCCACACCGGCCGTCAACGGCGGGTTCACCAGTTGCTCGTTGGTGGTTGTTGTGAAGTTCGCGTCCATAATGATTATGTCCTTATTGGATGCGTCTCCTACCGCGAGATCGACGTGGATGGAGTTGGTGTTCCATGACGTGTCTGTCGTGGCGATCTGCATGCCGACCTGCCACCACCATGTTCGCAGCGTCGTGGCTCCGAGCAGGGTCCACGCGCCCTCGGACGTGGTGCCAGACGTCACGGACGTTCCGGTGTTTCCGCTGATGCCGATAGACTCGACGAAACTCCCCTTGCGGATCATGCTCGGGTTTGCCGGGCGCTCCATGGCCATCATGCCCACGCGAATGGCCGTCGTTACACTGCCTCGTGCAGCGGCCCCAATGCGCGATCCGGCAGGGATGAATATCGGAAAGTAATACCAGACGCCGCCACCGCTGACGTTATAAGGCGCGGCACCTCCGCAGATAAGGTCTGGGATAAGGTCGACATAAGACGTCCCGCCGGACGTGTCTACGCCGATCTTGACCAGAGTGTTGCGCGACGCCGTCGAACCGGCGTTGCTGTTGATGTTGACCATCAACCCATAGCAGTCGTCCGTCAGAGCCGTGATGACGGACGCATATGAGCCGTATGCACCTGACCCCGGCGTGACCGATGTGCCGTTGGCCGCCGCCGGGCGAGTCGTGCCCCACGACGGCTGCGACAGCCCGAAGTTGTTCGCCCCTACCGGGACGAGTAGCATGATTATGCCGCCCGATAGAATCCGGCCGTCGGCAACTGCATGGTGATGTCGCCGCCGTTGGGCGTCACGGAGAAGTCGTGAAGCGTGCCGGGAACGATGTTGGCGTCAGTCCCTGCTGTGGTGTCGCTATCGTAGGTGACCAGCACATCCGTCCACGCAGTGCCCGCCGATACTGCTGTCCACGTCTGGTCCGGGAAGTCCAGATCCACACGGTCGTTGGTATCGTCGGGCGCGAATGCAACCAGATCGGCGTCGGTGATGACCTTGCGCGCGTATCCGGTGTTCGTTACCTCTGCTGAGCCGCCGGCACCCGGAAGGCATGCAGACAGCGTGTCGAAGTCGCGGAACGACGCATCAGTCGTCGTCCCTGCGTTCACAACCACAATGATGAAAGCAGAGTTGGTCGGATCGTTGCCGTCGATGCGCACATACCATTCTGCCACCCGTCCCTTTGCGATGTTGAATACGAGATCAGCCATTGCTCTCCCCTTTTACGTGGTATTTGACCGGCAGGTGCGCGCTCTTGCGCGAATACTTATCGTGCTGCTCGGCGTCCAGCATGCACTGGAACGCGTTGATGCACACGTATCCAGACGGGTTTTCGGGGTCGGGACTTTTTTCGCCGGGGTGACTCGACGCAACGTGCGCTCGCGCCATGGAGCCATCCACGTTGTCGACCAGTTTGTCGCCGCAATGCAGGCAGTAGCGGCCCGGCATCTTCAGCACCTTGTAGACCAGTGGCTCCGGATGGGCAGACAGGATCAGGCTGTCGCCGGTCAACTCCAGAACACCAAGGTCCTCGAGTTGCTTAACCATCTTCGGCGACCAATTTTGCTCGCGTCGAACTCCGGTATCGCCGATGGCAACATAGTCAAGCTGCAACTCGACCGGCTGCCCATCCTTGATCCATACCGGACCGGCCGCAGTGTGATGCTTCACGGCACCCTCGGGGATTTTGTAGAACTTTTTCAGGTTCATTTCGATTTCCTCACTGGATAGGTATTTCGGTGGTCTTGCCGTTTGCGTGGACCCTGCGCAGAGCGAGCAGTTTACCATCCGGCCCCCTGATGCGCTCTGCCTTTGTCACCATATTCCCCCCTACCTGCTCTGCCAACTTCCGAATCTCCTCGAGGGCGGTGTCCAGTTTGGATTTCACCTGTCTCGGGACGCCGTCAAGGCTGCCGTCCGGGGCGTCGTCGCCATTGGCTACAACGTCCAGCACTCTGGCGACGTGCTCGATCTTCCCTTCGGAGCCTTCATCGACGTCGTCTTCTGCCTTGGCCGCCGCGGCGCGAGCACGGGCCTCCTCAGTCATGACGCTGGTCACCACCTTGGTCGCGGCCTCGATGAGTATTTTGTATCGGTCGCGCTCCATCTCCCTTTCATGCCGAGCATCTTCGGCCGCGATCTTGTCCTGCTCAATGGCATGCTGCGCATCAGCGTCCGCCTGCGCTTTTGCCGCCGCCTGAGCGGCATCACCCTGCGCCTTCAACTCATTGTTGATACGCGTGGTCTCCTCGCGTGCAGCATCTGCTGCCGCCTGCTGTTGCTTGGCGTTGGCCTCGGCGATCTGGACATCATTGGACGCCCTCAGCCCATCAAGCTGCTGACGTGTCGTCAGCGCATCCTGCTGCGCCGCCTGCAGTTCTTGCTGACACTTCTGGAGTTCATCCTGCAGCGCCTGCATCTGCTCCTGCATCTGCTGCGCCTGCATTAACGCGTTTGTCTGCGCGACCGGCTTCCCGTCTTCGCCAGTCTCTAACGGAGGAATGAACGCGTCGACGTCGATGTTGTCGTCGAACCTGCGCAGTGTTTCGCGCAACAACTCCACCTTCGCCGTGGCCAGATCGAACTGGCCGTTGGCACGCAGTTCCGCTACTTGGGTCACCGTATCGTTGACGATGCCCATCAATTCCTTCCATGTTTCGCGCTCTTTGATCAGATCGGGTTTGCCGGTCGATCCTGCGCGCACCTGCACCGAGACCTTGTTGAAGATCTGGTCGATGCCCATCCCTGCCGGCCAGTATGCATCCTCGCCCAACAACTCTTTGATCTCCGCCGCCGAGAACTTTTGCAGACCGATCTCAAGAGCAGCCTTCGCCATCTCGTTGATCATGTCTTCGTTCGTGTCCTGCCGCTCGGCGACCCTGTTCTGCAGCGCCTGCCGCATGATCTCGGCCTCGGTTGCGGTCTTGGCCTGCACGAGATTGGAGCGCGACGCATCAGACAGCCCGACCATCAAGTCCATGTCGGCGCGGATGATGGTGACGTCGTAGGCATTCGGATCGATCGATATGCCCGGCATCTGCAGCACGTCGTCCTTCAGCGGGACCTGCGGGTTACCCTCGATGCCTATCCACTGACGCGCGCGACGATTGACCAGTTTGTCGACATCGGCCTCAGTGAGATTGCCGCTCTTGCGGAAAACCCACACGGGAATTGCTTCCTTGCGCGCCTCCGCATAAAGGTATCGCGTGTCGTTGTATTCCTTCTGCAAGTGCTCCAGCAACTCGACGTCGCTGATCGGACGCCACCGACCTTCTAGCAGGTTGAACCCCAGCGCAAAAAAAGAATACCAGCGCTCGGACATGCCATGCGGGGTGAAGGGTGGGCGAAGGTATCCCGGGCAACCCTCTGCCACGGTGAAGATGGTATTGATGTTTTTGTCCCAGACTTCATACCCGGCATAGAAACATTTTTTCTTGCCGTCCGAATTCACCTGAGACGCCGACGACCCATCTGGCGACGAGTATTCGATAGCGCCCTTCGGGACCTTGGTGCCGAACGTCTGCTCCCATTGGTCCTGCGTGTAAAAAATTCTGTGCGCAATGCGTTCGGCGCGCACGTAATCGTGAAAGTCGACGACACTCTCGTCGAGTATGAAAACGTCTTCGGTCTTGACCCGGTCTATCGCGAACCCTTTGTAGAGTCGCGCCTCGGGGCTGCCGCGCAGGGCCCGCAGCGCCACGCTCAGTTCTTCCTGTTTCGCCTCGTGCCCAGCCCTATCGGCGTTGCCGGCTCGTTCCTTGAGCCACTCGATGCGCCGAATGTTGTCCTGTATGTCGTTTTCCTTGCGAACCATCAACGGATCGCCCAGCATCGACTCCTGAAAGATCAGCTTGATCCAGCCAACTCCGGTGAACATCGCCGAGCGCACGTTTGACTTCGCGCGGGCCTTCAGTCCTGCCTCGTTGACAAGCATTCGGTTCAGGAATGCCTGTGCAGTCTTGGAGAATTTTCGCCACTCCTCGTATTCGTGCTTCCCGCAGCCCGGCTGAATGGTCACCGAGATTTCCGGGTCCTTGGCATAGGTCAGCGGCAGCAACGTGGCAGCCGTTGCAAATATCATGTTGGTCCGCGTCTGTCCGTCGCCGTCGGACTTGATGTCGCCAGCGACAAGTTTGCGGAGTCGCGGCAGCTTTTCCTCGTTGAATTCCTTCGACAGCAACTTGGCGCGGTCGATGTCGGACAGCAATGCGGCGACTAAGCGCTTCTCTTTTTCTGGGACGTTCTCGTAGTGAGCAGAGTATTCGCCGGACGAATGTTTTTTCGTTTTCATCAGTGCTTCCAAGCTTTGAGTATGGTGGCCACGCCTCGGCGCTGCGTCGGGCTGGAGACAACTGGCACGCCCTCAATGATCGCGATCGCCATATCGACGGTCTCTTCGGCGTCGGGCGACGTCTCCTCGGCATAGGCCATGATGTCGAACTTTAGATCGATCTTGTCGATCTCGGACACGACGATGCCCACGGGAATGACCCCTGACCTTTTCAGGTCAAGGATCATGTCCCGTAGTCCATCGACGGTCAGGCGCGGTCTACCGCTCACGCGAGCAGGCTGGCTTGCGCACCGCCTGACGTGAACGCCGATGCGCGCAGTCGCATGTAGCGCTGGAGTTTGACTTCCAACGCCACACCCAGCCCGGCAGTTACCGCCGGGATCGCGATCAGTCCAGACGCCAGAGCACTGGCGAAACTGGCGTCATCGTCCGACCCCTCGACCAGCACGGTCCCGACCAGAACTGCACCGCCCGGCGTGGTGCCGATCGCAGCAACGGCGGAATGCCGCGGCATGAACGGAGTCTGATCGCACAGGACGGACACCGCGGCCGTGCCGGCATGGACGCCGTTTCCGGACGACCCGTCGAGCGTTGCGCTGGTGGCCCCCACAGACGATACTGTCCACTGGCCGTTGGCTGCCGTGTTGCCGGTGATGCCGGAGATGGATATTCGGTCCCCGTTTTTGAGTCCATGGTTTGCGCCAAGGGTGGCGACGATCGGTGTGGCGTTCGTGGTTGAACTGCACGTAATGCCGTTTGCTGCTGCTGCTACTGCCCCAATTCCGCGGGTTTTCATCTTTACTCTCCACGACAGAGATAGCCCCTGTCAGGCCGCAGGAAGGCGTCGATCCTGCTGCGACGCCGGGTCAATGCCCGCCCGGCTGGGTTAGCGAATCCTACGCTGCGCTGTTACCTCGGTCAATGACGCCGGGCCCCGCCAGAGCGGCGGTAATTTTCCGCGCGAGAAACTGCGCGAGTTGCTGGGTGGTCATCCTGCGCACCATGCAGACAGTCAGCGCGAAGGTCATCGGCGGCACCGCTACCCATCCGCCGGCATCGTCGTTTACCTCCACATTGATGCTGAACTGTATGGTCGTCACCTCGTCGGCCGAGTTGCGGTCGGTCATGTTGTCGACTTCGATGGAGCGCTTTATGTCAATGGCCATCTCGCAGGCCGTCGGAACGATCCCCCCTACCATTTCCATGGCTTGCCACCGATGATGTGCTCGATCATGGCCAATAACTTCGAGCGCTGTTTTTGCGCAGGCGGCGGAGTCTCGGTAACACCTGCCTTGCGGCCGCCAACGTCACTTTGCAGGCCGGCCTCTACAGCAGACATCACGCGCAAGTTGCGGGTGTCGAACTCATCACGCAACAGTTCGATGGTCGACCTCAGTCCGGCGTTCGCCTGCGCCTGTGCCCCGGCCTCGCTGGCGGAGAACACCAACATGCACTCGCCGGCGAACATCGCCCCGGCAATCTTTTTGCCGTTGAGCACGCCGTCGATACTGAAAAAATACGCGTGCAATTCTGGGAACGACGCCTCCATGCGAGCCCTCGGCGAGACCAGCCCTGACAACTGGTCGGCGTTCAGGATCATGCGCCTGCTCGCCAATTCAGCATTCAGCGCCGCAGCGTGAATCTGGGCCTGATCCACCTTTGCATCTGCTGTGTCGTGTTTCGCCCCGTTAACGATGATGGTTCCGGACATGTGTTCACTCCATGATGTAAGTTGACGATCGACCAACCACTTGCTTGCGCTCCGCCTCCCACGGATAGGTATGCGGGTGCTTCGTCCGTGAGACCGGAGCGCGCGGCTGGCGGTAGATGGGCAGTGGGCGAGACATCAGCGCGTAGCGTATCTCGTCGACAGCGTGGTCCTCGCTATCGGTGTCGAGATCCTCTGGCTTTAACTCGTCGTGCTGCACGCTTTCAATGGTGCGTATCGCGTGCGGCTGGTTGTCCATCAGGAAAAACGACGGCTCGACATCCTCCACGTCAGGACCGACCAGCCTGTAGCGGAACTGGTCCCACCCCGGTTCCCGCCTCTTGTCGGCGCGCCGCAGGTCGAGCGCGCGCCCGTTGACCTTCACCTTCTGCGCGCGCTCTGCGAGGCTGGGTCCGCCATCCTCGGTGAACATTGACGTGTCCACCACCGTGTATTTCATCCGGGACGCCTCGTCGCCCGGGGTGGCCTTCAGAACCTCTGCCGCCCACTTCTCCACCGGCCACTTGAGACCGACGTTATCCTGCTTCGCTTTCAGCCCGTAAAACTCCCTGTAGCGCACGATCGCGCCGCGCCTGACCATGATCGATGCGCCGTCGCTGCCGGTCGCCTGCCAGTCGTCGTCTGCTATGCCATACCAGCCAGTAGAAAACGGTTTGGCCGATCCCCAGTCCGACGCGCGGAACAACTTGGTGAATATTTTCGTCGGCAGCGACGCGGCCTTGAGCACATGTGTCGTGCGGTGGAATTCGGTGAAGAACCCGCCGGCCACGATGTTCCAGTCGCCATCCTCCATCGCGCGCACCAGCGCCGGATCGCCCAGTCCACGCATGCGCTGTCGATAATCCGGGTCATCGTCGAACATCGATGGGTTGTCCTCGAGGCGGGCCGGCACATAGACACGCACCATTCCGCCCTCATCGTCCGGTGTCTTCCACGGCACGGTCGGGGACGGTACGTCCAGAAAAGACCGCTTGACGAAGTGATGCCCGATATTGCCCGGATTGCTGCTGCAGACGACACGCGGAAACAAGTCGAATTCGTTGATCTCCCCGTCGGGGCCGTAATACCCCTTCAGGTATTTTGTCGGCACCCTGTTCTCACTCTTGAGGCCGACCATGCGCACCCTGAACCTCAGGTATCTGTAGATTCGCTCGGTGAACGTCGTCAACTCATCGATCATGAGAACATGGATCTCGGCCCCGTGGTATTTGTAGCGGTGATTTTCATCCTTGCAGTGGCACAGGTAGATGCGGCTCCCGTTGGCGAAGCGTATTTCGTCCTCGACGATCTGCACTGCTCCAGTCAAGACCATAGGGGCGAGCATGTTGCGAAACCCCTTCGGGCCCTCCATGTGATTTTTGACCAAGTCTTCCATGACCCGCCTGAACAGGTATACCTGCAGCCCAGCGATCTCAACGCACCAGATCACCGCGGCCATGCGCAGCCAGTGCGACTTGCCCCCGCCGGCAGCGCCACCGTAGAGTATCTCGGTCGCATGCAGATGGTGCGCGATCGTCTGCCTCTCGTGAAAAGACAGGTCGATGTCCATGGCTACAGCAGAGTGGCCGCCACCACCCACAACGCGATGGCGATGGTGAATATGACGTTAGCAGGCATGAGTTCTCGCGTCGTCATGCCGGCCGCCGTCACATGACACAACACGCCGCGAGGCGTTCGCGGAGCGCATAGCCTTCGAGCGCCCAAATCTTGTCACGGGCGTTGCTCCGGGCTATCTTCTTGCCGATCTCAACATCGAAGTTCTCCGGGCTTGCCGCCGCGCTTTCGCCAGTCACGGTGAAACCGTTGCGCAGTTTCAGGCAGCACACCGTCAGCGTCGTTCCCGGGAAGACGTGGTAGTCCTCTCCGGTAATCACGGCGTCGATCTTCTCTGGCGAGAGGCGCGGCGCGTTGAGGCCCTTGGCTTGAATTTCGGCTTCGATTGCTTGTTCGTCTTTGCTCATGTGTCGGTTCCTTTGTGTCGCCGGGCTTCGTAGCGGGTAGCCGGCTCACCCGTCGTGCATGCGCTACCTGAACTTGGCGAGCCGGGGGCCGCTCAGGAAGAAACAGCGGAGACTCCAGCCGCCCGACAGCGGGACGGAGAAGCGCCCAAGGTCCCACCCTAGTTGCACGTATAGGCACCGGCCGGGCCACAGCTTCTTGACCAGCCGGAAGTGCCACAATCCGTTGACCCTGATGAAATACCACCCCGCAATGCCATGCGATCCATCACTGACAAATCGGTCGCCGAACACCGCAACGTAAACGCGGTCCGGTAGTTCTCGAGCGAAAAGCCCGTAGACCGGATTGCGCCACAGCCACTTGACCGCATTCCAGTAAAAGCTCTTGCCGTCGTGCGCGATTTGAAACGTGGCATCCCCGGCCAGAGAATTGTCGGGCGTCTGGAACATCGACAACCACGTCGGCAGTCGCGGCCCTACTCCCACCTTGCTGCCATTGTTCAGTTCTCCCATTGTGTCTCGCGCGAACAGCGGCAACACCAGCGCCAAGGGATATGAGAGCAGAAACATCGCCAGCCACACCACCCAAAGAAACGGATAAGACACCATGTTCAGCACCATTGCCACGTTGTGTTTTGCGTTTGCGATCATTCGATTCTCCTGAATTTTCCGTCTACAGTGAAATACTCTTTTATCCCGCAGCGCTGACACTGGCGCTCGTAGCGCAAAACGATGATGCCGCGGGCGGTAGTTACCAGCCGGCACACTTCGTCCTGCAGAGCCGGCAGCCGGTCGTCAATGAAACCGATCACCACGTAGGTGCCTGTGTCCATCGGGTGCCACAACACGCACCGCGTGATCGCCGACACCGGCAACACCAGCAAGGTGACGACGACGCATATCACCAACACGCTCATGCCGAATAGCGCGATAACGTCCGCCATCGCAATGTCCGCGCCCATCATCTCACCCGTCTGATGCGCGACTCAATGAGAGGCAAAGCGACACCGCCGCCGGGCGATCCGTAGGTGATCCCGCCCTCTGATGCGAACGTCATGGTCGCGTCACCGAACAACTCTACGCATTGATCGAAAAACGCGGAGCACTTTGGCATTGACGCGCGGCGCGCCATGCGTTTGTCATAAATCTCCGCCCTCCTTCTTTCGAGCGCGCTTGTCTTGGATGACTGGTTGCTGTCCTGCTCGGTCGGCATTTTCAGGTCCCTTCGTGTAGTGAACATTGATCACCGTCGGCGACGGGTCCACAGGCTTGCCATCCTTGCCAAGAGCCTGTGTTCGCTCGACGGCCAGCCCAGTGAACTTCGCCAGTCTATCCATTATCGACAGTCGCGACGCTAGTTTTAATTTTTTTGTGCGGATCATGAGCGCGCCATCACCCTCACCAACCATGTGCTCCTCTGTCTCTATCCCTTCGATCAGTTTCCGCTCGGGCTCCTCGAGTGTTTTGGGATCAACCACGTTGCCATCTGCGTCGTAGAAGTTCGACACGTCAGCGGAAAGCATGTCTCGCAGTTCGGCGACAATCTGGTTGTGCAGGTCGAAGTGCAAGGTCCCGAGTTGCTTGACCGCGAACGCTACGTGCGCCTGAACGTCTGGTCTTGTCAATAAGGTCCACGCGATGCTGCGCGCGGTGTTGTGGGAGTATCCGGCATCACGCGCCGCTCGAGCGCCGTTGAAGTGCTGCACGTAGTGCGCCACGAACAACAGGTGTTGGTCGTTAATCTCCGGAAGATCATCAAGCCCGGGGTCATCGGTGCGCGCGCGATACCTCTGCGCGACGGCCAGCGAGGGGATTCTAGGGCGCTTCTGTCTGCGTTTAGCCAATCCTTACCCCCATGGTTTCCAACAGCCTCGAGTAGTGGGCGATCCGCTCGTTCAGCATGTCGCGCGTAACGTGGAATTCCAGATATTTTTTTCGCATGATTTCCCTGTATGACTCGAGTCCGATCTGATCGATTATATAAAGAGAAAAATCGTCCTGTCTCCCGCCCATGAACCTGTTGCACCGACGACATTGTGCCGCGCAATTGGTCTCATCCCAGCGCACCGCTCGGTAACTGCGTTTCACGAAGTGCCCGCAATGCACCGTCCGCCAGTGTTTGAGCGTGTTGCAGGTCACGCAGTGGACGTTGCCGTTAATGTCGCAGTCGCGCAGTCGGATGTAGGCGCTGAAAATCCTGTCCAGCTTTTTTTCGAGTTTCGGGATGGGCAGCAGCCGCTTCTTTTTTTTTGCCTTCGTCATTTTCTGCTCCAGTCGGCCTCTGCTCGGAGGAACTGCTCAGTGGTAATTCCGGCGCACTTGAAAACGGCGGCGCGGAAGGCCGGCGGAGACGGAAAATCCTCTTCATGGAGACCTAATTGTAGACCCTTCTCGATGATTGTCGACCACTCGAGATACCACGGTTTCTCCCCGGGCTCTGGGGCGTCTGTCTCTGCGCCGTCCCACGGTTGGGCGTTCAGGTATGTGGCCGGCTTTGGTTCAAACCCCTCGCGCCAGTCCCTGCTCGCCTTCATGTGTTCGACGTGGTCGATGATCTTCTGCGCGTGCGGCTCCATTTTTTTCTTGGTCCAGATTCGCAGGCACACCTGTCTGCCGCCTTTGCGTTTCGTTCTCGGCCAAGACTCCCAGAATTTTGTGAATCCCGGTGGATGGGGTGGAGGATGGTGGGCGTCGCCGCCTTTGGCGACAATAGCTTTTAATGTCTCTGTGTCTGTGTCTGATTGCGCTACCATTTCGTTACGTAGCGTTACATGTGCGTTTCCTGCCTTTTTCTCCCGGTGTCGGCGCACCCTCTCGCGGGTCATCATGCGCACAGATTCGCGCCTCACAAGGTCGCGATATTTGCTGCTGTTGAGCACCATCCAGCCCGATGGGACGCGCTCTATTCGGCGGCCCTCGTTCTCCTGATTCGGGTCTGCAGTGTCGGGTGATTCCAGCGTGGTTATCGCGATCGCGGCATCCTCGAGCGACACCCGGGCGCGCGCTGCGACGTTGCCGAGTGACGAGAGCGGCACGAACCCGATTTCATCCATCGCGGCGATGAGCGTGATCCACACAATGCGCGTCGCATCCGACTCCAGCCAGATGGTTGAATCGAGGATTTTTGTGAACAACTTGTTATACATCGTTAGCTCCAGTTACAGTGCGTTACAGGGCGTTACAGGGCGAATTGCCACTTTCATCACTCACCCCCTTCCGGATCCCGCAGCATCACCTCGCGCATGGATGGCGGGGTGGCTAAGTCTTTTCCGGTAAGTATCAGATGCCAGAAATCTCCACGCTGCTCCCACCGCCCAATCCTGACGCCACGCCCGTCTGCGCTTTCAACTTCCACGAACCTCCCGCTTTCGTGGCTCGGAGGCCCGTCAAAAACTACATGCAGTTCAGCCACCGGCTCCACTGCTGACGCGGTGAGTGCGGCAGCAATTTCCTTGCGCCGTTGATCGGTAAAAGACCACGCTGATGCGGTGTCATTGGGCTGCGTAAAATATTCTATTAACTCGTGCACCAGTGCCGCTGGCACCGGAATTGCGCCAATGTGCGGCGGATACTCTGCAATAACAACTCCACCTTTTGCCGCCATGTCAATCCGATCAGTGGTTTCCTTATCTACCACCACGCCCATTACGTCGGTGAGGGCTTTTCGCTTGCCGTAAGCATAGATGGCGACCAGCGCGGCGTTTACTCTGTCCGGATAATCAATTGAACTGAAAGCCGTTGCCCGCGTTGTTTTGTCGAATAACTGCCGCAATTCCTTCACCAGTTCTTCGTGCTCAGTCATCTCTTTCCCCTTGGTTCGCGCCGCATAACTTTGCGTGCGAACATTGTAACGGCAGTGCGTTACAGGTGCAGAAGTCGGCATCCCGAACTTTTGCCATATTAATTTTCCCTTTATAATCAATGGGGGTTGACAGATGACTTACGTTCAGCGAAAATAGGGTCCAGTAGTAGATTCAAGTGATGTAGTAAGGGACTCCCAGCAATACGGACTCAGGCCGCTCAGGTAAGACGGTCGCCCAACTACCGGCCCCAGCAAGGTGCTGAACTAGGAACCGCCGACAGGCGGATCATTGGCGCTGATGTCCACCACGCGGTGGACTGCTGAAAACCAGAAGGTAGGCCGGCATCTACATCACATGATCGCCTTGTGAACAACGAAGACTCTCCTACGAAGTAGAAGATCCCGGACAACCAAGATGAGGCCCGGGCGACCAGTAACAGGGCGATCATGCGGTGATGCAGGCGACCGTGACAGCTTGCGCAACAACAGGAGAACGAAAATGAATAAGCAATTTATCGGCCGTCTGGTCGACACACTTGGCCCACTGCTGGCGCAGAAGGCCGACCTTGAGAAACAGATCGGCCAGATCAAGGATAAGCTAAAGGCCGAGGGGTGCGGTGCCTACGAGGGCGAACTGTTCCGCGTCACCGTCAGCGAGTCCATCAGTTATAAGCTGGACATGAAGGCGGTGCGCGCCAAGTTGTCCGCCCAGTTCATCCGCGCCAACGAGTCGGCGATCACCAAGATCGACATCAAGTGCGTTGCGCGCAACAACTCGGGACTTCAGGTGGCAGCATAGCCACGGTAGCTCGCAGCAACCAGCCCGGCGTGCCGGGCTGTGTGGTGCGCGTTGCACCGACAACAGGAGAATCAAACATGGAAAAAAGAATCCTTCCTTACACCAAGTTTTTGACGATCAACAAGAATCTGATCGCGCGTCTCAAGGCGCAGTCGCAGGTCATCACAGCCAACCGCAAGAACATCAGCGCCGTCTACAATGCGGTGGCAAAGCTCTGTGGCAAGGACAACGTCACGCTGGACGTCGGCGTAGTTACCAACAAGTGCCTCATCTCCGGGATGGCGCGCTCACTCGACAGCTTCAAGGCGCGCAAGCTGGTCACAGCGCTGGAGCGCTGCGCTGAGGCGGTTGGTGCAGAATTCGCATCCACGGACTACCCCGAGTATTCGAACCGCGACTTCCGCGCTGAAGGCCCGACCATCATCGTGACCATCGGGGCCTACGTGAAGAGCGATTCGCCGAAGTGCTTCAAGCGCCTTGTGCGCACGGATCGCACCATCACCGAGCGCCCGGTTTACGAGTTGGTGTGCAACTAACGCGCTGCGGCGCAACAGGAGAAAACAATGATCACAATTAACGATATGGAAGTTCTCGAGGGTCTCGTTGACGCAGACGAGGCTGAGGCCACCGCGGCCATGCAGCGCGCCATCAACAGCGGGGAATGCTGGATGATGCAGGGTAGCTATGGCCGCGCCGCGATGGCGGCGATCAAGGCCGGGCGCAACATGTTGGGCGCGGTATCTCGCCGCGATTATTACGGCAACCGCATACCGTCCCGCGACGACGTCGTGGAAGGCACCCCGGGCTCGCGCGAGTTTGTCGTGTCGCGCTATGGCGAGGCACACGCTGACGCATTGGGGCGGGCATGACCCCGCTCACGAAAAAAGTGGTGAGGCGATCGGTGTTTCCGCACCGCGGACGCCGATTTGTGGTCTCGCTCGAGCCCGGTGACTTGATCGGGTTTCGCCCCGAGATCACGCGGCGCGTGTTTTACACCACACTGGCCGCATGCTTTGACTTGGCCGTGCGCCAAGCGGTAATCGCTGATCGTGCAGCAAAGCGCAAGAAAAAGGCAACTTAGCGTTCCGCCTCATGCCCTCCGGGGCATCGGGCAGCACGTTAACAACCAACAGGAGATTCGATCATGAAAAACTTTTACTTCGAGGGCGTAGCACGGCACAAAGGCGCGATCGGCATACGCCACCCTTTTACCGAAACAGTGCGCGACGTTGAGACCCTAGAGGCCGCCCGCTTGGCGCTCTACGATACATGGGAGCATATCCTCATCACAAAGGAACAAGAATTCTACTCCGCTTCCCCGAACGAATTGGGCAATACGCTAGACCGCGACAGCACTGGCGGCGCGTAACGAACGGAAGAAAACAGGAGATGACGATGAAATCACTGACAGCAAAGATATTGCTGGCGATTCTGCAGGCCGTGCTTTTCGGGTTTGTGCTCGGGTGCGTGCTGGTGTTTTTGTATTTGATCGAAGGCGCTCCGGCGAACAGCACGCTGTGCATGACGGACACTGAGTGCGAGCGGTTGTTCGGCGTCGACGAGCCGGAGCGTATCCTGCCGCGCCCGGTGGCGTCACCGCGCGGCATCATCAAGTTCAGTTAGAGCCCAGCAACCTGCCCCCTCTGGGGGCAGTGTGGTGCGCTCTGGATCGACAACAGGAGATTCGAACATGGAAACCAACACCAGCACGAGAAAGGCACAAAATGACTGACCAGAAACAGGACGAAGTGAAAGACTTATTCGAAGAGTCCATCAAAAAACTCAGCGCTATGCTGGGGCTCCCGGGGATCAATATGGCGATTGTGATCGTGTCGGAACCCGGCGGCAGACTGCGCGCAGGATGTGCCGGCGCACCGATCGACATCATCACCAGTCTGAACGCCGGTATCGACCTGATCGCTGCGACGTTAAAAGAGTCGGTGGGCACAGGCAACAACAACCAATAGCGCCCAGCGTAAACCCCGTCGCGGGACGGGGTTTGCGGTGCGCGTTGCACCAAGTGGCGCATTTTGCGCCGCTCACATCAACAGGAGATAAAAAATGAAGCAAGGTAAAACACTGCAGCAACTGGCCATCGAGATCGAGCGTCAGAGCAAGGCCAAGCAAGACTTCGTCGCACCGGTCGGGCAGATCGGCGTGGCGGTCACCGACGAGGGCGTCAAACTGGTGCTCGGTGATGGCAATTTCCCGGCGACAGCGCTGGGTGATGCCGGCGGCACCAACGTCGTGGCGCTGAAGACGGCCCAGTCCTACGGCATGAACAACCTCGCCAACGCGCAGATGGCGGAATACCTTGGCATCCCAAAGCCATACTACGACCGCTGCCTGCAGGAACAACCGGCTCTGTTGGCCGAGAACGTGAACCGCTGGCTGCAACGCATCAGCAAAAGCGCGAAGAAGGGTAAGCCGGAGAAGCGTCTGGTGCGTCTGCTGGACGGCAACGTGCGGGCGATCTTGTCAGACCGCTACCGCCCGCTGGAGAACTACGACCTCGCGACCGCGGTGCTACCGGTGCTGCAGGAGCAGGAGTTGTGCATCACCTCGTGCGAGATCACCGAGCGCCGGCTCTATATCAAGGCGTTCGACAAGCGCATCGAGCGCGAGATCAAGCTGAAAGGCAGCGACCCCGCGCACACGTTCCTGACTGACGTGGTCTACCCGTCCATCACCATCAGCAACAGCGAAGTGGGCAGCGGCTCGCTGTCCGTCGCGGCCGGTCTCTACACCGGCGGCTGCACGAACTTCGCGTCTTTCAACGACAGCCGGATGCGCAAGTATCACGTCGGCGGCAAGGCGCTGGACGTCGATGGCATCCAAGAGATGTTGTCCGACGATACCAAGCGGCTGACGGATGCTGCGGTGTGGGCGCAAACCCGCGACGTGGTGCGCAGCGCCTTCGACGCGGCGCGCTTCGAGGAACTGGTGGGGCGCATCCAAGCTACCACCGAACAGCGCATCGAGGGTGATGTGGTCAAGGCGGTGGCGGTGGTCAGCATGCAGTTCGGTTTCACGAAGGCCGAGCAGTCTGATGTGCTGAAGCACCTGATCCAAGGCGGCGATCTGTCGCGCTATGGCGTGTTCAACGCCATTACGCGCACGGCGCAGGACCTGCCGGACTACGAGCGCGCCACCGAGTTCGAGCGGTCAGGCGGACAAGTGATCGAGTTGCCCAGCAAAGATTGGGAGCGCATCGCAAGGGCTGCGTAGGAGCCCGGGCGTGCTATAATGACAATTCCTCCTGTTGGCATTGATGCCAGCCGTTTGGCCCTCCCGGGAAACCGGGGGGGCTTTTTTTTTGGCGATATTTCCCCTCCTCTCCCCTCAGGGGGGTTGGCAGCCAGCATTAGCGTTTGCTTATTTACGTTTTAAACGGGGCAGGCTGATTTCGGGTATACCACCCTACGCTGGGAGCCCATACAACGCAGCACGCGCCCGCTCCGCAAGGCTGGGGCACATGATTTTGACGTCCATACCCATGCATCGGGCCAACTCGAACAGCGACTCGGCGTCAATTACCAGATACTCGTTGCGCGCAAAGGCCCCGATCCATCGCAGCGAGAGCCGGGGGTTTCTGGTGGACATTGAGATTTCCAGCCACCCCCCTTTCCTCCGGATCAACTCTGCGCGCACCCGGTCTATGAAGGTGGATATTCCGATGTTGCTCTTTCCGCTCATGTGGGAGTAAACTCCGTGTGGCGTATGCGTTGCCCGTAAGTCTACATCAAAAACATACAGGAGATCAAATGCTTGGAAGAGAACTGCGAATCATGCATTTCGCCGACGGATCGGTGTTCATGGAAGGCATCCCCGGCAACTCGCGCAACACTTACATCATCGCAGAGAAGGGCGAGCACATGGTTGTGTCGAGTCCGCCATACCGCAGCAGGGGCCGCTGCGACTCTGGAGCGATGCTCTTCGTGCGGCGCATCGGTCCATGGGTCCGGCTGGTTGCCGGGCAGGACGTGCACCGCGAGTGCCGCGGGGCGGTCATCATGAGCGTGGATCGAACAGAGGGGTGGCTCGACCCAAAACGGCGGGTGAAACCCCCGACCGAACCTGTTGCGATAGTCCCGCGACTGGTCCAGCCGATGGGACCGGATGACGATGATGATATTGCGCTGCGGAAACCCCGCGCGCGGGTGGGAGCAAAATGACCACCCTGCCACAGATGATCGGTGAGCCCGACCGACGCACCTACATCGGTGGATCTGACGCCGCCGCCATACTTGGCGTCGGTGCCTACGATCGCACGCCCTACTCGACATACCTTGCCAAAATCGGTGAGCACCCGGAATCCATGTCCGAAGAAAAAAAACGCTTCCTTGAGCGACGCAGGCGCTGGGAAGAGCCCATCGTGCAGATGCTGCGCGAAGAGTTCGGCGGGAAGATCGTGAGCACCAACAAGAGATACATACACCCTGAGCATGCCTTCATCGCCTCAGAGATCGACTTCGAGTGGATCGACGAACGCAGTGGAAACGTGCAGAACGGCGAGATAAAAACGGTCAGCCCGTTCGCGTTCGGCGAGAGCCGGGGGTGGGGAGAGCCCGGCACCGGAGACATTCCGATCCACTACTACGCACAAGCGATGCACGGAATGATGGTCACCGGCCGCGACCAGTGCGTTGTCGCAGCAATGGTTGGTCTCGATTCATTCTTTTTCTACGTGATAAATCGCGATAGCGAGACCATCTCGTCCATGCTCAGTGCCGAAATCGACTTCTGGGAGAACCACGTCCTGACGAAGACGCCGCCAGACCCGATCTCTCCAAGGGACGTGTCTCTTATGTTTTCGCGGCACAACGGCAAGCCGGTCATCGCGGATGACAGCATGGTTGCAATGCTCGGCCGGATCGACGGCTTGCGACAACGCGCCGCAGCGATCGACGGCGAGTTGAGCAAAACGGAACTGGAACTCGGCATCGCGATTGCGAAACAGTGGGGGATCAATCCGCCAGAGGAGCCCAAAGACGACGCCACGATAATCCACAACGGCAATACCGTGGGGTCTTGGCGCAAGACGCGCGGGACATCACTCGACCAGAAGCTGCTGAAGGAAAAGCACCCTGATCTGGTGAAGCAATTCACTAAGGAATATTTTTACCGCAAGTTCTACATCAAGAGAAAATAGGAGAGCAAAATGTCGGCAAATATCGCAACACATTCAGCAGTATTCGGCGGGTCAGTCAGCGCACCGGTATCCAATTACGGGGAAATCGCCGCCACCGCAATCGCCGCGCAGGCCAAGGCGATGGTGGAGTCGCGCTATGTCATGGCGCTGAAGCGCCCCAGAAACTGGGACCAAGTCAGGCAGGACTTGCTGAAGGAATGCAAGCGGCCGTCGTTCGCGAACAACAAGTCGTCCCTGTATCGGAAGCCGATAGGGAAGGGGGTCGAGGGGCTCGGCATACGGTTCGTCGAAGTTGCGCTGCGCTGCATGACGAACGTCTTGTGTGAGAGCGTGATGGTCTACGCAGACGACCAGCGCGAAGTGCATCGGGTGTGCGTCACCGATCTCGAAAACAACAACACATGGCCGATCGACATCACCGTCAGCAAGACGGTCGAGCGGTCGCGCCCGGGCGACGACGGCGCGTTCGTATCAAAACGCACGAACTCCTACGGCAAGGAAGTTTTTACCGTGCTGGCGACAGAGGATGAGTTACTCAACAAGCGGCTGGCGCTTATCTCGAAAGCCATGCGCACGGCAGGACTCAGGGTGATCCCCGGAGACCTGCAAGACGAGGCCGAGGAAATTATTCGGTCGGTGCGTCTCGACGAGGCCGCCAAGGATCCTGACGCGGCACGTAAACAGATCATCGACGCGTTCGGGGAAATGAGTGTGCCAGCCGCGGCTTTAGAGGCATACGTCGGGCATACGCTCGATACCTGCAGCCCGGCTGAACTGGTGGAACTGCGCGGCCTCTATGGAGCGATCCGCGATGGCGAGACAAGCTGGAAATCTGCCGTAGATGCCCGCGACGATGGCAAGCGGAAGACGCCAGATCCGAAGGTCGCCGGCGTGGATGGCGATAATAAATCCACGTCGTCCACCATGAAGACGGCCGCTGCCCGGGCGGCTGCCCGGGCGGCCTCCGCGAAATCCGAGAAACAAAACGAGGAGAAGGGGAAACCGCCGGCCGACGGTGGGCTGCGCGAACTGCGCGACATCCATGGTCGCGCATTGGTCGGGGACGACGGGCTGCCACTAGTAACGTCGATGAATCCACAAGTGGGCGAGATACTCGACGCTGATCGAGGGCCGCCGAACTTGGTCTCTGGCGTGGTGGTAGCGGTCAGCGACACGTCAATCATGGTCAGACCACTTCCCCATGACTGAGCAAGACACTTACAAATACGACCCGACTCCAAAAGTTATAGACCCTGACGCATGGAAGAGGCTGGCAACGAACAGCTTGCAGAGTGGGCGAATCATTTACGGTGGCGCTGCCGGCGGTGGCAAGTCGCACTGGCTGCGCATGGCCGCGGTGATCAGAGGGGGTCAGACCCGGAGATACAAGGATGAATGAAACGTCATTTTTCTGTTACAGGCTCAAACAATTCGGAGAGTGTTGCGGATCGCAGTGCGGAGCGTGTCAGGATAAAGAGCAATCCATTTGCGCTGCTGCCGGGGAGTTGCCGGAGCCGGTGGCTTTTATAAATCGTGAGCGATGGGATTCTGATGATTACGGGCCGACTGTCTGTTTTACTGTCTGTTTCTCAGACACGAAAACCGGCAACATTGAACAGCCCCTCTACGGCCCCGAAGTCCTAGACCTTCTGCGGAAAGCCGAGGCCGCACGCGATGCGCTGCGGAAGGCATTAGAAAAACTTGTTGTTGAGATCGATGCGCTGCGGAAGGATGCGGAACGGTTAAATTATTGGGCAGAAAACGCTGCGGGCGAGTTTTTGTTTGACGAAACAAATCACGAATTTATTAAGTTTCTGCCAAAGAAACCGCCAAGACCTATCAAACTTGTTAAAGCAGCAATCGACGCCGCAATAGCGGGGAAGGGGGAGTGATGAGTCTAAGTAACAGAGCCGCAAAGAAAATGAGCGCGTGGCTGTCGTGGTGCAGGCAACACGGGTGGAAGGAAGAATACATGCCGGGACTCGCAGACCTGTGGCTCAAACACCACGACGAAGAAACTGGGGAATTGGCCGACTTCCTTCGCAACAACGCCGCCGCAATAACGGGGGAGGGAAAATGAGCAAACGGATTGAATTAGGTTGCGCCGGTCATTTTATCTGCGCGAGTGATTGCCATTTCCGCCGCCATACGCAGGTAAATGGCTATCGTGTGTCCACCGTTGGCAATTTATATTACAGCCACGAAAAGAACGGTGGGCGAAAAACGCTTGGTGCTGGCGAGAATTCATTTTTTGAGACTTACGTATTCCGCACAACCAACAAGCCAGTCGCCGACAGTGAGGGATGCGGGTGCATGGAAGTTGCTGAGTGGTCTGAAATAGACGGGCAGCGATACGCAACCGCAGGCGAAGCGCAAGCAGGACACGAAAAATACGTGCGGAAATATATGCGGAAGGGGGGAGGGAAATGACTGACACACCGAAGACGGACGCGACACGTTGCAAGAAGCGACTCATCGACCATTCGATGGCGTTCCCGCGATACCACCAATGCAAATTTAAAGCCAAGACAGATGGCTACTGTGCCAAGCACCACCCTGACGCAGTGAAGAAACGCACTGTTGAAAAAGCGGCACGATGGGAAGCTAAGCGCAAAAATTCACCGTTGCAAATAATTAAGAGACAGGCGGAGCGCATCGCTCAGCTTGAGCGCGAACTAGCTGCCACCGAGAAAGCCGCAGACGATGCCGACACTGACAAACTCCGGGCGATCGGGCTTTATGAATCAGCGGCGAAGGAACGTGACGCGGCTGTGTCCCGCCTCAAGGCGCTGGTCGATGGGATGCGGGAAAAAAGGCTACTCTGATTTCTTGGCCGTATTCAGATCTATTACTGCTGCGGTTCCTTCGTCAGCGATTGCTCGAAAGTCAGAAAATCTTGCTCTAACCCTTGCAACAAGGACTCCATACGCACGTTCAAGGCGGGCGAAGTATTCAGCGGTTTCAGGAGCACCGCAGGAGTCGGTCGGGGCCTTGGGCACTCTACCGCTTGCGCGACTACTTGGGGTGTTGCGCAGCTTGCTAACAAGGGCAGCATTATCAGCAAGTAGCTTTTCGTGTTCAGCATTGGCCTTCTCCACTTTTGCTAGGTTCTCTGCGTTGATGCGTTTTGCTTCGGCCGCGGCCAGCCTGCCGTTGGCCTCTACATCAGCCTTGAACTTTTCAAACTCGGCGCGGCAGTTGTCCAGAGCAACTCGCTTGCTCCATCCGTAAAAGCCTGTCACGCCGGCAAAGGCTATGCAGGCGATGAGGATATACTCGATGAAACCCTTCTGGTTCATTCTTCCCCAATTTTCTCTGGCCAATACAGTGGCTTGTCACCGTATATTTTAACCATATATGCGGCCATTCTGGGAAGCGGAAACACCCGGCAATTCTCCGGAAGATACAGATTCTTGCGGGTCTGCAGATGACACCACGAGTCTGTTGCAGCGGGATGTTCTTGCCACAGCCCGCATTCGGCGAGGACCTGCAGATGATTCATGCACCACAGGTCAAGGTCTCCGTCAGGATCTCGCAGGTCGACGGCCTGCCCAGTGATGTGCTTGCTGGTTCCTTTGGCTGAGTTCGACGTATTGTCGTTGATCTCTGGCGGACGCAACCCAGATGTGACCTCGTCAACAGATGCACCAGTGTCATCAAAATAGATCGACAAAAGTTTATTGACGCGGCCGACGGTGTCGATGCAGTTGCCCTTGATCTCCTCGCTATATAGCGACGGAAACAACTTGTCGCGCCCCATGAGATATTGCTCGATCGTGATCACTGCTGCGCCCCCTCAGTGGAAGTGCGGCCTGAATTGTAGAACGCGAACACAGCAGTCTGCATCACTGTAATCGGACCCCATACAGCGGCGATGATCGCCGCGATGCCAACGTCTGTATGGTTCCCCGCATGCGCGGCGAATTCCCAAGTCCAGAACGCCGTCCGGATCGTGATATAGAGCATGACGTAGAACGCCGATCGGCGAACGATCCTCCTATTGTCCACAAAATCCCAGAACTCCGACAGATACTTCATCGCTCAATCAATCGGACACACCACGACGCCTGCGAAGAGACTCTGGCTCGGACAGGTTAAGTTTGTCACGTTTGTCCTGCGGCAGAACTGACACGTAGATCAATTCGTTCAGTTTCGTCGTGGTGGCCATCTGGTTGGTGTTTAGCTCGCCCATCTTTTTCTCGATCAATGCGAGCACTTCGTTGCGCAGTTGCGCGTCGCCAGTCTTGACTTCTGATGCATGCGCCTTGACTGCATCGATCAGCATCCACATGGACGCGGCTGCCGCCGAAGTCGTGACGAGCAGTGCCAGCAGGATAAGCATCGCGGCTGGTCCGTGCGGTATCTTCATGATGCCCCATGGAGTGGGAACTTCTATGTATTGGTTTCTTGTAACCATAATGTCGGTCAGTTTCTTATCGGCACCGACAAGTAGAATCCGATGGCAGTTGAATTGTTCACCCCGCCGACTCTTGGGAACATCACGACGTGCAGGTCTGCCGCATTGAATGTAAATATTGCAGTCGGCACCGGAGCAACGAATACCCGACCATCGTTATACGTCTCACTGCTGAACAGTGTCAGCGCGCCGCCAAGACGGACATTTGTTCTTGACACAGCCCACGTCTTGCCAACAGACGACACGAACGCCGTGTTACTGGCCGAGTCGATGAACGCGCCAGCCTCGACGAATGATCCGTTGGCGCTTGTGTAGTTTATCCCGAGCCCCGGATTGACTCCGCGCTTGTCAGACGAGCACGACACGCTGGTAGTTATAGGTTGCGGCGGCGCATGTGAAAATTTTGTGCTTACCGGCTGCGTCTGTTTCGCCTGATCCGTGTTGGCGACGCATGTCAACGGCGGACTCGGATGCCACGACAGTCCATACACGTTCAGGTTTAGACCTTCGGCAGCGAACAGGTTTGCCGAGATCATCATCATGATAATTGCCAGCGCTCTCATAGCGATTCCCCTTAGGTTACGAATTTTTGATGCCGAACATGCGCACAACACCATCGGTGTTGAATCCGCTACTCGTCAGATTCAGGTTGACCGCGTTTATCCTTGAAGTTCCCGGCGACCCGTTCCACACGCCGAACCCTTCGTTGAGATAATAGTCGCCTGCCGGCACTTTGTGATATATCCGCGTCCGCGCCGTCATATAGAAATTTCCGCTGGGTGATTCGGCAGCCGACAATTCGATCACGCCGTTAACGAACCCGACGGCCGGAGACCCATCCGCCAACTGAATGCTCGACGCGCCAGCACCCTTTCGCTCAACCATTGCCGCCACATTCGAGAGCCTCGTGTATGCCCAGTTGTAACTGGTCGTCTTCAGTGAAGACCCGCCGTCGTCTGATACCTGCATCGACAGGGTTCCCCCGACGGTGTTTCCCAATGCGTTCAAATAGATGACGTAATTGTCGAATGCTGACGAGAACCCGGTGGACAGCAGCAGATCGTTGCCGCCCGGGCCTGTCTGCGTGTCGAGCAGGACCCATCTTGCCGATGCAATTCCTGCGGCACTGGCCGCTGAGGCGTCAACGGCGTCGATGATGGCGCGCGCATCGGCCTTGGATTGCGCGCGCCGCAGCGCGCGGCCGATGGCGCTATCGCACATGCTTATCAGGGTTCCGATCATTTTTTTGCACCACCACGTTTTTTATCGGGCACTGACACAGGATCTGTTTTTACAGTCAGCGGCTCTGCGTCGTCGTTGACACCCCTGCCGTCGATGATCGACTGCGACACCTTCTGTATCAGCATGGCGCTGCGGATGAAAGGCAGCAACGACAAGCCGTCAACGACCGTCCTTGCCTGATCTTCTGTAAGTTCAATTTTTATCATGGTCTTCCTTATGCAATGGCTACAGTCGAGATCGTCCCCGATGCCCCGCGATATTTTAGCGCGCCGCTCTCGACGTATAATTGACCAACTCCAGAGGGGCTTGTCGACGGCGGAGTGCCGTTCGCGATGGCTATGACTTTTTGCGCCGAGGCCCCGATGTCTGGTGTTCCCACCATCAAGTTTGGTGAGATTGTTAGCCCTTTTCCAGAGGCGAACATGGATATGTCGCCAGCCGTCGTGCAGGTAATCCATCCAAGCTCGGCCGACCCTGCATTGTTCACCCATTGCAGGTATGCGCCAACCGTGTCACCGACATTTGAGTGCAGTCGGACAGCGCCACTAGAAGGCGCGTCGACCTGCCGCACCGCAATCGCGCCGTCCACTTCGAATTTTCGGTTGGCGTAAATATCCCCGACGCTCACGTTCCCCAGATCATTGATTGCCAGTCGACGGACTAGAGTAGGGGTCCCGCCAACCGTCGCGCCGCTGAATGATAAAACGTCGAATGGGAAAAAAGTGCCAGCGCTCATTCGGAGCAGCATCCCGGACGTTGCTGTGGCGATGTAATCAACATCGACGCCTTTCACGTTCAATCCAAAGTTCGCGGCCTCTCCAGAACTCAGCGGCTTTGCGAAGAGGAACCCGCCATTTAACTCCCTGTTTGTGTTGAGGCTACCGAGCCTGATGTTGGTGGGGTAGTCGAACAGCGTCGACTGGAATGGAAACCAGTATTGGCTGGTGTGCAGGTCGTTAAAAAATGTGCCGGATGTATGCTTCACGATGCAGTAGTATCCGGTACCGTCGAATGCAACGATGTCTCCAAGGGCGTAGGCTGTCGCCGTAGTCCATGGTCCGCGGGGGACTGAAGTTATCGCTGCGAACAGATAATTGACTTCAGAACTGAGTTGCGCCAGCCCCACTAGCCCGTCAGACAGCGTGCCGTCGTCTCTTTGTATAATGGCCAGATTAGCCAGCACGTCCCGCAGCGTGCCAGCAATGCCGTCAAGCTCCGAATCCAGCGCGGCGGTCCTTACCGTCGAGCGACCGGCAACGAAGTCATTCTCCTCTTGCTGGAATAGTGTTTCCTTGACGTATGGGACTGGCTGCGGCATTAGACCTCCGCGTATTCAGCGATCACGTCAATTGCCTTGGCCGCCGTCACAGCGGTCTTTGCCTTGACCTTGAGGCTGGTGCCGTTTGGCACGTCGATGAAATTCTTAACCCCATCAGTCTGCAATCCCATGATTGCCGGAGTGCCACTGCTGTCCAGCAGGTCGACGTTCGGCGTGGCACCGTCAGTCCCTGCCCCGGCCGCGATCACCTTTTCGCCGATAATGTAGTCAACCGCGCTCACCGTCTTGATGATCTGCAGGGTGCGCGCAGATGTGTCGTCTGACGAGACGATCAGCGAGCGCACGCGCAGGCCAAGAGCACTGCCGGCCACCAATAGTTGCGCGGCTGTGCCGCTCGCGTTGTTCAGTTTCAGCGCCGCGTTCTTGATGTTGGCGAAAAAAATCGGTTGGATGGACATCAGATACCCCCGTTTGCGTCATGCATGTATGGATAAAAGCCTATCGTCCCGAAGACCCATGCGCTCTGGATGGCGGCCTGCACATTGGTTTCGTTCACTGGACTGAATGGAGTGAACGAGATCAGCGACGCCGCATCCGCAGAGATGGCGACCCACTTCTTGGCAGCAAAGTCCGTAGAAAACAATGCCGCCGAAGTGTGGGCAACCACGCAGATGTAGCCGAATCCGCCTGACTCGACGAAGTCCCCAAGGACATAAGCGGTGGCAGTCGCCCACGCCCCACGAACCACCCACGAACCTGACGACATCAGGCCGAGCACGTCACTGCCCAGAGAATAGATGTCAACAAAGTTGTCCCTGAGTTTCCCGTCGTCTCGCTGGATGATAGCCAAGTTATTCAGCACGCCTTGAAGGGTCTCGAAGATTCCGTCAAGCTCCGAATCCAGCGCGGCACTCCTCACCGTGGAGCGGCCAGCGACCTGCTGGATCTCCTCGGACTGAAAGTCCGTAGCCTTGACGTATGGGACTGGCTGCGACATTACCTTGCCTCCATGACGGCCTGATTATACGCGCTAAGAGCGTGGCCCATCACAATGCGCTCCTCCTCGCGCAATGCACGCTTCGCCCTCTCGCGCTCTATGCCAGTCAGTTCGCTGGCCGCATTGATCTCATTGCGAAGGCTGGACATCTCGCGTCTGAACATTTTGGAGTTGATGGTGCGCCCCATCTCCAGCAACGCCGGAGACTCCCGCACGATCTTCTCCATGCCATCGGTGTCGCCGATCTTCCTGTAGCGCTCATATTGCGAGAAGACGGCGGCGGCGCGCTCGCGCAGCCTGTAATATTTGGAGGCGACGTCACGGTCGTCGATCTCCCCGTAGAATTTCCCTACAAACGGCACGTTCTTCCACGGCAGGTCTTCCGGGATCCTGTCTCCGGTGATGCGCCCGATAGAGTGGTCAGTGAAGTCGAACATGCCCAGCCCAAAAGAGCCAACGCCACCGGTCACTGTCCTAAGAACATGGACGACAGTTGTCGGGCTGATGTCTATCGAGCCGCCACGCACTTCGTCACCGCCGGTGGCGTCCGACAGGAACTTCGTCAGCGATTTGGCAGTTTCGCTGGTAGACCTGAAATATTGCTGGTGAGATGGCTTCTGCGCACCGAATGACGATGGTTCCGGACGCAGTGGTCCGCCATACCATGTCTTGTTCTCCGAGTATTGGATGACCGGGTCCATGACAGTCGGTGAGATCAATTGCGCCGGAGTGGTGGATTGCCCAATCGGCATGAACGCATCGACCAATACCTGCATATAGGACCACGCCAGTTCGATCGGATCCCTTTTCTCGTCGACAAGACCGCTGCCGGACGCGCCCAAGACAACCTCCATCATCATCCGTCCTGCGTTGTGGAAAATGTTGAACCCGTATGGCATCGGGATGGTTACGCGCCTGTCGCCGCCGAGCATGACGACAAGATTACGCTGCCTGATGTGCTCGGGTATTATTTCATACGTGTTGTTGCCATCTTCGTCGCGATCACGATCGCCGATGATCCTGTTCATCAATTCAAGCGCCGCAGAAAACGCGACCATCACGCCGACCATGATCCTCGCTCGACGGGATTTCATCACCGCATGCAGCATGCGCATGTTCCCCTGCACGTTCGCATTGAAGAACATATACCACGAGTTTATTGCGCTTGATCTATTGCCTTTTCGCTTGAAATTGACGGTCAGGTTCTTAGCGAGCGAGGCCGCCTGTTTTTGGCTGAGTCCGTGATCGCGGGCAACAGCATACGCGGCGAGCCGGGTCGAGTTCTCAACCATCGTGTTTACGGTTTCCACAGTATCCATCGCCGTGGTCGCCCACTTGATCGGGTTGGCGTTCGAGCGCTTCGCGCTATTGATCAGTTTTTCCAGTTCACGCTGGCGATCAAGCAGGTCGTCAAATACGGTCATCCAGCCAGTCTTCCCGCCCTCCTCCTCGAATTCACGGTATAGCGTCGCCCACTTTCCTGTGCCATTGCGAAATTCAGCGGATGCGATTCCATACATCGCCGGCATTATGCTGGCAATGACCTTCGGTGCCTGACCCTTCAGTGGTGTCGACTGCAGATTAACGGCCATGGTTTGCACGTCACGGACGAAGTTCGTCGTCCAGAACAGCGGGTTCCAGCTTGTCGCCAGATTGGCCATGACGCGCGTCACCTGCCCGACCGCCTTCGTAAACGCGCCGAGTTGCACTACATCAAGGTTGCGCATGGCGGCAGCCAGATGCATGGCGCGCTCGTTCTTCGGATTGAACGACAGAACGCGCTCCACGATGTCCCCGTTGGCGTCCTTCATTTTTACAATCAGCACGTCGTCGCGCTGACGATACATCGGGTCAGTGCCTACCTGCACCAGTCCTGTCGACTGGTTAATCGTGCGCTTTGTCGGCGGTTGATCAACGCGCCAGAAGTCCGGTTTCGGAAAGTCTTCAGCAAGCCGCACGAGGGAGCGGGCGACATCTGCCTTTTCGGCGCGCATGATGACACGCTCGTGCTGCGCGATGACTGCGGCGACGATGCCGACCGCCTCATTAGTGGACCCCATCGCCCTGCGGGACTCTGGGCCGCTGACTTGAAAACCCTGCCCAGCAACAGGCTCGTCGACATCTCTGAATAGCGGAACATAGTGCTTGTAAGCGCCTTCCCATGATTTTATTACGTCGGGGTGTTCGAGATGCTCGTTGACAATGATGTCGCGAGTCGACTTGGTGATGGAGTCTATCTTCGCCGCTATCGAGTTCAGCGCGGCGCGCTCTTTTGCGCTGAATCCGGAGATTATGTCTGCGGCATTCGGCGCTCCGGATTGCCCTGCCGCCGCGGCGACTCGAGCATTGTCGAACAGTCCCGACAAGTTAAGTTCGCCAGACGGGTTGATCCTCGCCATCTGTTTGTTGCGCTCCGGCGCATGGCGCGCCCAGAGATATTTCCCTACCTGCTCTATGGTGAGCCCTGACTCTGATATCTGTTTCAGCAGTGGCTTGACAATGACGTCGGCAAACTTTTTGAGTTTCGCCGTTACGCGGTCGCCGTAGAGTTCCTCAACCAGATACGCGTTGTTCTTTTCGCGAATGACTCCACCAGCGCGCAGGATGCTCTCCTGCGTGCGCAGCAGATCTATCCTGTTGTCTTGCCACTCGCGGATCAGGTCGTCTCGAAGCCCGCGCTCGTCGATGTCCCAGAATGGACCTCCGGCCGCGCGTCCGGACGTTTTTCCACCGGTAGATCCTCCGCCGGCATTTCCCGCGCCAACTTGAGTTCTTCCTCCCACTGCGGGTCCGGGTGGCCCGCGAGGAGCGCCCGGCTGACTCGGGACTGCAGTTCGCTGGGCGAGATACTGCCCTCCGACACCGCCCGATACGCGCTTGTCGGCAGTCTCGTTCTGAAGCGCTTTTTGTAGTCTGCTACGAGCGCGTGAAATCGCGCTCCCATCGGACTCTTGACCTTGACTCTCCTGACTCCCGACATATACGTCCTCCATTATCGAATACCACTTTGGCATTGTCCGCCGGACGAACTCCGGATGCGCAGCGTATAGACCGCCGACCTGTGCGGTGAGTTCGGCCTTCGCATCTTCCGGTGCCATCGATCCGTCGAAGATATAGGCGATCGGGTAGGTAAAGTATTTCCGCATCGACGCGTATTTCCCCATAGCCTGACCGATCTCAATGGCTAGATCGCCCTTCATCTCGATCGAATCGCCATTATTTATCATGGCGTAGTCGAGCCGCGCGCTGTCGCCGGAGAATGTGTCCGGGCCGCCGTCGGCGAAGTCGACGTGGTGGGTGATCTCGTGGGCGATAGTTCTGGCCAGCGTGTTCAGTCCGGCCTGACCTCCAGAGGCTGTCTCTTCTATGTATGTCCTGCGCAGCGCGATCACGCCTGACGATGGGAAATACAGCGCGCTTGCGCTCTCGAACCAGTCCTCGAACTCGCTGTATCCGGTGATGTCGTTTACCAGTTCGGCAGATAAACTGCGCCCTTCTACCAGCATTTCCAACACCGATTTCACCAGTTCGGCGCGCGGCCCAGACAGTGGCCTGATCGCCTTCCGGGTGTTAATCCCTCTCATACCGTAGGTATGGCCGCTCCCAGTGCGGAAGCGCACTACGGATATTTTGTCAGTCTCGCCAGTCTTGTCAGTCTTGTCAGTCTTCTCTGACTTGTCAGACTTGGTCAGCCCTTCTTGTGCGTCGGTTCCTTCTGCTGAACGGCTGGCTCTGGGCTCTGCGTCGCGCCCTTGAGCGGCCCGACTGATACGATCCATCCCTGCCGCTTCTTGTAGTCTTCCGCGTTTGCGTAGCGCAGCTTGATATTGTTCACCACCGGGGTTTTTTGTCCAGTCATTTCGCGTGTGCTCCAGAGAGATGTTGAAGGTCACCACATCAGACAGCGTTATACCAAGGTCGTTCGCGGCAAGCGCGGCGGCAGTCGTGATGTGTTCGCCCTTATCATTGTCCAGCTTCCCGCTAAAGTTCATAATGCGGATGCCGGCCTTTCCGTCGATGTTGATTTGCTGGTAGCCCGGTGTCAGGTCGACACCTTTGTCTTTGTCGGCGGTGAACTCGCGCAGTTTCTGGAAGAACTCCATCTCCCGGCCTGCTGACCCACCATCGAAAACAATATCAATCGCGCCACGATTGCCGCTGAGCATTGAACGGTGAGCGATCACCTCGCTCTGCTGGAACGTATATCCCAGCATATCCATGAAGTCATGCACATCCTCCTGCGACGCGAATGCGTCGATCTGGATCGCGCCTTCGACATCAGACTCGTATGCTCCCTGCCCCTCCTTTGCTTTGAGGATTTTTACGCCGGCAAGATCGGCCAGTTGTTGGATAACCTCGATGGCGCGCTCTGGTTTGAATAACGGATGATCCGCTGTAAGGCTGCTGCCTTTACCCGGAGCAAGACCGAGTGACACGCGCCGGGTGTTCATGCCGACGATGTCGCTCACATACTCTGGCTTCTCGCCCAGCGCCTTCTGGATCGCG
>Ga0210334_10572085_pt1 | contig 44662 bp, 51 predicted proteins | sample S306metaT_FD_164440 | JGI IMG/M metagenome (GOLD analysis project Ga0210334, IMG submission 164440) | Metatranscriptome of estuarine sediment microbial communities from the Columbia River estuary, Oregon, United States - S.306 (Metagenome... | ecosystem: Environmental > Aquatic > Marine >... | reverse complement strand
TTCACCGGCAGCCGCTGCTCCTTGTGAAGGTAATACAAGATGTCCTCATAGCCTGCGCGGATGAAGCGTCGATCCACCCCCAGCGTGTCGGCCAGGGTTTCAATGAAGTGTTTGGCCTCGGGCGTGTCGAAACCGTAATCCTGGAAGGGATCGGCAATCCAGCGGTCATCCGCCCATACCGGCCGGCCGTCTTTGCGCCAGTAGCAGCCCAGGGCCCATCGCGGCAGGGGCTCCCCGGGATACCACTTGCCCTGCCCGAAATGCAGCATCCCGCCCGGGGCGAACCGGTCGTGCAGGCGCTTCAGAAGGTTCCCCGCCAGCTTGCGCTTGGCGGGACTCATGGGCTCGGTGCTCCACTCGGGCCCGTCCATGTCGTCGATGGAGACGAAGGTGGGCTCGCCGCCCATGGTGAGGCGGACGTCGCCCGCCGCGAGTTCCCGCTCCACCTGCTGGCCCAGGGCCTCGATGTCCCGCCACTGGGCATCGCTGTAGGGCCGGGTCACCCGCGGGTCCTCGTGGATGCGGGTCACGGACATGCGGAAGTCAAGGCTGGCTTCGCAGACATCGGTGAAGCCGATCACCGGTGCGGCCGAGATGGGGAAGGCCGTGCAGGCCAGGGGAATATGCCCCTCGCCCGCCATCATTCCCGAGGTGGGATCGAGCCCGACCCAGCCGGCGCCCGGGATGTAGGCCTCGCACCAGGCGTGAAGGTCGGTGAAGTCCTTGTCGGTGCCGGCAGGGCCGTCCAGGGGCTTCACGTCGGCCACCAGTTGAATCAGGTAGCCCGACGCGAAGCGCGCGGCGATGCCGAAGTGGCGCAGGATCTGCACCAGCAGCCAGGCGCTGTCCCGGCAGGAGCCGGAGCGCCTTTCCAGGGTCTCGTCGCAGTCCTGGATTCCGGGCTCCAGGCGAATCAGGTAGCTGATGTCCTGCTGCAGCGCCTGGTTCACCGCCACCAGAAAATCCACCGTGCTCATTTCCGGCCGGATCGCTTCCCGCCGGACGCGCTCCATCCAGGCGCTGCGCAGGGGCCCCGCCGGCTCCTGCTCCAGGAACGGGATCAGCTCCCGGGCCAGCTGGTCGGAGTAGGCGAAGGGAAATTTCTCCGCCGTCTTCTCCACGAAGAAGTCGAAGGGATTGATGACGGTCATGTCCGCCACCAGGTCCACCTCCACCTTCATTTCCGTGGTCCGGTCCAGGAACACGATGCGGGCCAGCCAGTTGCCGTAGGGGTCCTGCTGCCAGTTGATGAAATGCTTGGCCGGCGTGACCCGCAGAGAGTAGCTCAGCACGGGGGTGCGGCAATGGGCCGCCGGGCGCAGCCGGATTTCGTGGGGCGTTAGCCCCACCGGCCGGTCGAATCGGTAGTGGGTGACGTGGTTGAGGGCGACGCGAATGGACATGAGGGGGCTAGCCCGGCGCTCTCATCGGGCTAATCCTGCCAGTGGGGCGGCGGCAGCTCCGCGAACACTTTCTTCAGGCCCTCGCCCCATTGGCTGTGGATCATTTCGAAATAGGCGTCGTGCTCCTTGATGCGGCGCTGGATGCCCACCCGCAGGCTGTCCTTCTCGTAGATCAGCAGGTCGATGGGCAGGCCCACCGAAATGTTGGAGCGCATGGTGGAGTCGAAGGAGATCAGCACGCACTTGGCGGCCTCGGTGAGGGAAGTGTGGGTGTTCACCACCCGGTCGATGATGGGCTTGCCGTACTTGATCTCGCCTACCTGGAAATAGGGCGTGTCCGCCGTCGCCTCGATGAAGTTGCCCTCGGCGTAGATGGTGAACAGGCGCTGCTGCTCGCCGGCGATCTGCCCCCCCAGGATGAAACTGGCGTTGGCCTCGATGTTGCGCTGGAGCAGAAAGGGGCCGTCCCGCTGCTGCACTTCCCGCAGCGCATGCCCGACCAGGGTCGCGGCGTCGAACATGGACGGCGTGTTCATGATGTGGTCGTGCCCACCTTCCCGCTGGGCGCTGTGGCGCAGGGTGTTGACCACCGCCTGGGTCACCGCCAAGTTGCCGGAGGAAAGGAGGATGATCACCCGCTCCCGGTGGTGCTCGAAAACGGTCATCTTGCTGAAGGTGGCGATGTGGTCCACCCCGGCGTTGGTGCGCGAATCCGAGGCCAGCACCATGCCCGAGTCCAACATGATTCCCACGCAATAGGTCACCGCTTCCGTCCCCTTGGCCTGAAAGCGGCGAACTATATTCCGGACCGGCCCGTTGCCGCAACCGAAGCCTCAGGCATATTGGACCGTGAAGTAGTGGCGGCTGATCTCGTTGCCCAACCGCGCCACCTTGGACAGGAAGGTGCTGAGGTACTCGTGCAGGCCCTGGGTGAAGATGTCGTCCACCCGGCCGTAGTGGAGGCCCGCGTGGAGCTCTCCCGCCAGGCGCTGGGGCTCTCCCGGGTTGCCGATGGCGGCGAGAATGTCCTGCACCTCATTCATGCAGGCGTGAAGCGAGCGCGGCATGTCCTCGCGCAGGATCAGCAGCTCGGCGACGCGCAGGGGCTTGATCTGTTCCCGGTAGGCCTTGCGGTAGGCCTGGAATGCGCTCACCGAGCGCAGCAGCGCGCCCCATTGGTAATAGTCGGCCGCCCCGCCCACCTCGGTCACGCTCGGCAGCAGGATGTGGTACTTCACGTCCAGGATCCGGGCCGTGTTGTCTGCGCGCTCGATGAAGGTGCCGAGGCGGATGAAGTGGAAGGCCTCGTCCCGCAGCATGGTGCCCACGGTGACGCCTCGGAACAGGTGGGAGCGGGATTTCACCCACTCGAAAAACTCCCGCGGGCCCATGTGCCGGATGCGCTCGAGGCGCATGTCCCGGATCTCCAGCCAGGTGGCGTTCAAGTCCTCCCACATCTCCGCCGTGATGGAGCCGCGCACCGAGCGCCCGTTCTCCCGTGCCGCCTCGATGCAGGAATAGATGCTGGAGGGGTTGTCCGGGTCCAGGGCGAGAAACTGGATGACGCTGTCCTCGGTTCGCACCGGCTGCTTGGCGAAGAAAGTGGCGTACTGGCCGGTGATCAGCAGGGGTACGTCCCATTCCTGGGCCGGCTCCCGCAGGCCGGTGGGCAGCAGGGCCATGCGGTGGGCGATGTCCAACATTCGCGCCGTGTTCTCCGCGCGCTCCATGTTGCGTGCCATCCAGTAAAGATTGTCGGCGATTCGCGATAGCATCGTGGCAGCCCGCCGTCAGTTGTTCAGGACCCAGGTGTCCTTGGTCCCGCCCCCCTGGGAGGAATTCACCACCAGGGACCCTTCCCGCAGCGCCACCCGGGTGAGGCCGCCGGGAACCAGCCGCACCTCCCGTCCGGAGAGCACGAAGGGGCGCAGGTCCACGTGGCGGGGCGCCACGCCCTGGTTCACGAAAGTGGGGCAGGTGGAAAGGGACAGCGTGGGCTGGGCGATGAAATTGTGGGGCATGGCCAGAATCTTGGCCTTGAATTCCTCCCGCTGCTGCTGGGTGGAGCACGGCCCCACCAGCATGCCGTAGCCCCCGGAGCCGTGCACCTCCTTCACCACCAGTTCCTCCAGGTGCGCCAGCACATAGGAGCACTCGTCGGGCTTGCGCAGCTGGTAGGTGGGGACGTTGGAGAGGATCGGCTCTTCTCCCAGGTAGAAGCGGATCATGTCCGGGACGTGGGTATAGGTGGCCTTGTCGTCGGCCACGCCCGTGCCCACCGCGTTGCAGAGCGTGACCCTCCCCGCGCGGTAGGCGGAGAACAGCCCGGGCACCCCCAGCATGGAATCCGGCCGGAACGCCTGGGGATCCAGGAAGTCGTCGTCCACCCGCCGGTACACCACGTCCACCCGGCGGGGGCCCTGGGTGGTGCGCATGTACACCACGTCGCTGGACACGAACAGGTCCGGGCCCTCCACCAGCTCGACCCCCATCTGCATGGCCAGGAACGCGTGCTCGAAGTAGGCGCTGTTGTAGCGGCCGGGCGTGAGCACCACCACCGTGGGATCGTCCACCCCGGCCGGCGCCACCTCGCGCAGGGTCTCCAGCAGCACGTCGGGATAATGGTCCACCGGCGCCACCCGGTGCTGGGCGAACAGCTCCGGGAACAGGCGCATCATCACGATCCGGTCCTCGATCATGTAGGAGACGCCGGAAGGAACCCGCAGGTTGTCCTCCAGGACGTAGAACTCCCCCTCTCCGGCGCGCACGATGTCCACCCCCGCGATGTGGCAGTAGACGTCCCGCGGCACGTTGAGGCCCAGCATCTCCTGCTTGAACTGGGGGTTCGCCACCACCTGCTCGGGCGGGATGATGCCCGCCCGCACGATGGCCTGGTCGTGGTAGATATCCTTGATGAAGGCGTTGAGGGCCTTGACCCGCTGGGTGAGACCCCGGGACAGCGTCTCCCATTCGTGGGCCGGGATGATGCGCGGGACAATGTCGAAGGGAATGAGCCGCTCGCCGCCGCTGTCCTCCCCGTACACCGCGAATGTGATCCCCACCCGGTGGAACAGGGTGTCCGCCTGCTGCTGCTTGGCGCGTATCTGCTCGGGCGTGGTCTGGGCGAGCCACTCGGCATACTCCCGGTAATGGTCCCGGACCTCACCGTCGGAACGGTTCATCTCGTTGAAAATGGGCTTGCTCGACACGATGGTTTCTCCGCCCCGAATCTACCGCCATCAGGCGGCCGGCACCAGACTTTTCACGGCCACAATGGCCTTGGCCTGGTTCATGTCCTGGGCGTAGCCGCTGGCATAGAGGCAGCACGCCACCTGGTTCACGATGGGCATGGGCAGCGGCACTTCGCCCGCCAGGGCCTGCCGGGTCCAGGCCGCCGTGGACGCGGCATCCACGGCGCTCGGCAGGCCGGGCATGACCCGGATCGGGCCCGCTTCCCGCTCGAACAGCACTTCCGAATCGCCTTCCGCGAACAGCTCGATCAGGGGGCGCCGCCGGGGATTGGCGAAGGCCTCGTCCTCGGTGCCCTCCAGGAGCAGGGCACGCTCGCCGGTGGCCTTGAAAAACGAGCGCATGGTTTCCATGTCCTGGCCCTGGGACATGCTCACCAGGCGGCAACTCTCGCCGCCAAAGGGATCGAGAAGCTTGGCGAGGGTGAACGCGAAATTGCCGATGCCGAGCCTCGCCCGCAACGCCAGCAGCGCCCCGAGACCCGGCGCCAGCAGGGCCGTGGGCACAAAGGCGAAGCCTTCCCCGTCGAGAGCGTTCTGGGCTTGGGACAGGGTGGCGCAGGTGGGAATCCCCAGCTCGCGAAAAACATGCACGCAGGCCACCCGGCCGCCGCCTTGGAGGGTCCCGTGGACCAGCACCGGAATGCCGAACAACTTGAGCACCAGGGCCAGCAAGGGCAGCAGGTTGGGCTCCAGCAAGGCGCCGCGCTGGCTGGAAAGCACCATGGGCAACGGTCCGCCAGCCGCCCATCGCAAGCGGTGGACTCGGGGCGTGAGGGCGCGGTAAAAGCCGAGCCACTCCTCCAGCGCCAGGCCCTTGCCGCGAAGGGCCAGCAGCAGTGCCCCCATTTCCAGTTCGGGCACGCCGCCGTCGAACATCTCGCCCGCGAGGCGATAGGCATCCTCTTCGCTGAGCGCCAATGCTCCGCCCTGGGCACCGAGCAGGCGCTGCAGCCAATCCGCATAAGCCACCGGAAATTCCTCGTTTAAGGTCAGCTGCCGATGATTTGGTCTGCCCAATTCCCGAGCAATCCATGTGCCAAGGCATATTTGATCGCCCGGTCATGGAGTTATCGAGTCGACACCGGCGATCGGACAGCCGCGGGCGGCGAAGCATGCTTTGTGTTGGTGCATGAAAAGCCGGCCGCGCTCCGAGGTGGTGCAGGAAAGTCCGGACCGGAGATGTATCACTTCGCCCTCAAGGCAGGCGACAGCCTGGACGAACTGCGGGCCTGGAATGCCCACCTGGAATCCCGGGGCGCGAGGGTGCGGGGCCAGTCGGACCACCGGGTCAGCCAGTCCCTTCACTTGCGGGACCCGGACGGCATCGAGATCGAGCTCTACGGGGACGCCGACCCGGCCATCTGGCGCGACAACCCGGCGGCGGTGGCCACCATCGCGCCCCTGAAGCTTTAGCGGGCGAGTTCCTCCAGCACGGCGCACCAGGCGTTGGCCAGGTTCGGCCGATGGTAGCCGCCCCCGCCGAACACCATCAGGCGTCCCGAGCAGGACTCGTCAGCCAGCGCCCTCAGCCGCCGGGTGGCGTGGGCGTGGGCCTCGGGCGTGTAACGTAGGTGGGCCAGGGGATCCCCCTGGATGCTGTCGGCGCCGCATTGGAGCAGGACGAACTCCGGGCGGGCGGCACGCAGAAACTCCTCCGCCAGCTCCCAGGCGGCGAAAAACTCGGTGTCGCCGGCGCCCGGCGGCATGGGGATGTTGAGCTTGGTGCCGGCGGCATCCCCCGCGCCGGTTTCGTGTATGTGCCCGGTTCCCGGATACAGGTAGTTTCCGTCCTCGTGGATGTCCACGAAAAACAGCTCGGGATCGTCCTCGAAGGAATAGAACACCCCGTCGCCATGGTGCACGTCGATGTCCACGTAGGCGACGCGCCTCACGCCGTATTTCGCGCGCAGGGTTTCGATGACCACGCCGATGTCGTTGAACACGCAGAAGCCCGCGGCGGTGCCGCGCCGGGCGTGGTGCAGGCCTCCGATGGGCTGGAACACCCGGGCGCACTCTCCCTCCATGATGCTGCGCACCGCGTCCAGCGCCGAACCGGCCACGTGGCCGGCGGCCTCGAAAACGCCTTCATAGGCCGGCGTGTCGCCGTAGTCCAGGAATCCGGCGCCCCGCTCCGACAGGGCCCGCACCCTGAACACGTATTCCTCGGTATGGAAGCGGTGTAGCTCGGCGTCGCTGGCCATCACCGGCTCCCGCACCTGGACCCTGGCGTCCAGGCCCCGGGCCAGGGCCTCCTTGAAAAATGCGCCCTGGCGGTCGGTGCCGAAGGGATGGCCTTCGGGAAATCCGTACCGGCCCAGGGCATCGCCCACATAGAGAAAAACGGGAACCTTGGCGGTCATGGGAATCGGGAAACGCGCGATGGCCCGCCGCCGCGGCGGGCTCCTCCTCGAACGTAGAATAGCTCTATTTGGGCGCCCCCGCCCGAACGACGAAACCCCTCTCCGGTGGAGTCCGCCGCGGTGCCCCACCTCCGGTCTCCCGCCCTTGTCCAGACGTCGTCAGCCACGCTCAAACTCCCTCCGGATGGCGGTCGAATCCCGGCCTGCAAGATCCTCGATGCAAATCCCGTCACGCATCCGCCAGGCTATTGGGAAAGTAATCGATGATTCGCTCATAAAGCGTCTTGAACTCGTCTTCCGCATAAAACGCAGGGTCACGCGGTTTCGGTTGTTCTACGGTGAATATCTTAATAATGCGCCCAGGGCGGCTGCTCATCAGCAAGACCCTGTCCCCGAGATAGATTGCCTCCCCCACATCATGGGTCACGAATACCACTGCGCAATCCAACTCCGAAGCGAAGGTCTGTAGCGTACGCTGCATGCTCCGGCGCACCGGTTCGTCCAACGCCCCAAATGGCTCGTCGAGCAGAAGCAGCGCCGGCTCCACGATCAGGGTACGGGCAAGGGCAAGCCGCTGACGCATCCCACCTGACAGTGATTTTGGATAGTTGTCCGCAAAATCCGCGAGTCCCGTGAGCGACAGCCAATGATCTATGGTTTTTTGCCTTTTCGCCTGGTCGTCCTCCTGAAGCCCAAACCCGATGTTTTCCTTCACGGTGAGCCAGGGAAAGGCGTTGTAGGCTTGAAACACCACGCCGCGGTCTCTTGACGGACCAGTTATCGGCTCGCCCCGGAAACGAACATCCCCGGAAGTTGGAAGTTCCAGCCCGGCGGCGAGCCGCAGCACCGTCGACTTGCCGCAGCCTGAGGGGCCCAGCACGGACACAAACTCCCCCGGGGCAAGCGAGAAACTGAGATCATCTACCGCGATCAGGGGCGCGCGCCCCGGCGGAAAAAAGGTCTTGCCTACCCCCGACAACCGGAGCACGTCGATCGTGGTTAAGCCCACCGGAACATCCTCTTGCCAGTCAATCGAAATGCCAAATCCGTTGCGACACCCAGGAGCCCGATGAACAGGATTCCCGCGAAAACCCGCTCCGTCTCCAGGAATCGCTGCGACTGAATCACGAAATAGCCGACACCCCTGTTGCCTGCAACCAGTTCCGCTAGCACCAGGTATGACCACGCCCACCCCGCGGAAATACGCATGTCGTCCCAAATGGCCGGCATGGACCAAGGGAGCACAATTCGCCACACGATTCCCATGCGCGTGAGGCCGAAGGTCCTTCCAGCCTCAACCAGTTCACTAGGCACCGCGGAAGTGTCTGCCGCAAATAGAAGAACGAGTTGAAACACTACCCCAATGACGATTACCGCCACTTTTTGGCTATCGTCGATTCCAAACCAGAGGATGCACAGCGGGACCAGCGCGGCGACCGGAAGATAGCGGGTGAAACCACATAGAGGCTCTACCAGCCGCGCCACCCTGGGCTCCTGACCGCACCAAACCCCAATGGGCAAGGCAACGGCAACCGACAGAAAGAAAGCCACCGCCACGCGCAGCAAGCTTGGCAGTAAGTTTCCTATCAGGAATTCGCCAGAAACCAGCGAGATCAGGCTCTGGATAACGCGGTGGGGTGGCGGCAGGAATATCGGATCAACGGCCCTCCCGTATGCAAGGAGGCACCATATCCCAAATACTGCAGCAAATGGGATAAGACCCTCAAGAACACGCCTGGTCACCGGATCCGCCCTCGGCTCAGTCCGACTTACCAAAGCAGGCCGCCTTTACCTCGTTAACCAGTTCAGCGGGAAACAGCCTGACAACCTCGTCTACCAAGGCCCCCCGCAGATTCTGTGGATCCCCTGAACCCGCGGCATAAAGATCAAAATCCCTGGTTGAGCGGAAAACGACGTTTGAGCCAACTCCACTCCGAAGACTCAGCAAATCACTGGCAACATCCATGGCGTCGCGACCGCGACACCACTCGACGAAGAAGTCGGGGCCGGCAGCGTCGCGATATCTCAGATAACATCTGGCATCCTTGGGACTTTGAGCGTTGTGAATGCAACACTGGATGGGTACACGATCCGATGGAAGGAGATAAATTCTGAGTCACTTCCGTGTCCGTTCGATTGCAGTCCTTGCATCGACTTTACAGTCCTTCAAACACGCCAGAAACTTGGCGTCGGAATTGATATCCTCCGGCCTCCATTTCTTTGATTCACGAATTGCTCCAACGGTTACCAATGTGCGGAAGAGCAGCACAAAACGCGTTGCCCAGGTTTTCTGCGCGTGAAAGAAGTACTGGTATTTGACATCGGAAAAGATGTTGTCCATTACCGTGCGCGCGAAGCGCATATCTTTTTGTTCGATGGGTTCCGCAGAGTTCACAACGACAGCCTCGCCTGCGGTTAACTTGCCATCTTCCCTTCCTTTGGGCTGCTCTAGATCAAGCAGTTGGTCCTTTGTAAAAAACTTCAGGAAGGGCCGCGTGTGACACAAACCGAGTTGCCTGATGGACCTTTTGATTTTGTCCACCTCGGCAAAGCAGTTCTCAGTAAGCCATTTCTCGTCAAGCGGCTCGCCCCGATTGGGCTTGGGCATCTTGATGTAACCGATACCGTCGAGATCTGTGGGAAGCGCTTTGCGCTCCACAAAGCTGACAAGCAGGCATCGTTCCGGTTCCAACCCCAATGCACCGGTAAAAAGACCTGCTTCGTAAATGCAATTGTCCCGAGGGGCGCGCGCCGCAGCTCGGCCTTTCCTAAGCAAGTCGTCCTCTGTTAAGAGCACCAACGCAATATCATAGTATTTGCACGCTTCGAGCAATGCGTCTTGGGTGCTCTTTCCGGCTACAAAATGGTCGTCCGTGTACCATGGTTCGACCTTTGCCACCTTTTCTTCTTGGATTGCCTCTTTCAAGGCGTTGGCAAGAGGTTTCGCCTTACCGCAGGAAACCAGGAAAACCTTTGGATTGGCCATTTGCGATTACCCCCCCTCGACGAAATCAGTAGATATCACGGCGTCCGGCCTTACTGGCACCCGGATTACGTTCGCATCGAGCCAGATTTCTGAAGCGCGACGTGCCACATCAAAGATCGGCCCCGGTGCCTGCGCACGCCCAAAAAATTGCCGATTGCGCACAAGATCCGCGAAACGCACCCCACTGAGCACCACTGCGTACTTGGCCGGATCGAGCTGGAAGTGGGGCGCCATGATCCGGTTCGCCTCCTCCGGGTTGTCCTTCCAGAAATCGATTGCCCGCAACAGGGCTTTCACGATCTTTTGGATGTCTTGGGGCGACTGGCTGACAACCTCCTTTGTGAACGCGAGGCAGTCCACAATCAGGTTTGGATGCTCTTTGGTCGAAGCGAGCACCTTTCCGCCGCCCTCTTCCACGGCGCGCGTGAGCCAGGGCTCCCATATCACCGCAGCGTCCACCTTATGCGCAATGAAGGCCGCTCCTGCTTCTGCGGTTTCCAGGTCGACATATTTGAGATCGTCCAGGCTGAGTCCGTGCTGCCGAAGCAACGCCCGGATAAAGAATTCGCTGGGCAACCCTCGCTGAAATGCGACTGTTTTGCCGCGGAGGTCTTCAAATCGGTCAATGCCCTTGCGCGCCACGATCCCGTCTCCACCGGCGGACTCATCGATGGCCATGACGATGGTCATTTCCAGCCGGTTCCCCGCCGAGAGGACGAAGTAGTCGACCGGAGCCGCAAGTCCATCGATCCGTCCCGCCTTTAAGGCGCTATTGCGCTCCGCGATACCGGTCACCACGATCAGTTCGATCTTTACACCGGAATCGTCGAAATAGCCCTTCTCCTGCGCAAGGTAGAACGGACCAAAACCCACCCAGGGGCCCAACCCGATCCGGTACCGCTTCTCCGGGGATGACTTTCCACATCCGAGGGACAAGGCCACCGGAATCGCAGGCAACGCAAAGAGCACGCGGCGCCGCGTCATTGCCGGTTTCATTTTGAGTTCTTCTCCCCCTTGGTGTTATTGCTATCTCAAGAACACAACCTTTATTATTCAGTTTAACTAGGCATTCCCAACTCGCAAGTATTTAATGTCTAAGACGTTTCAAAGCGTTATAAGTCAGGGGCCGACGCAGGTCACGCAAGAGCGCGATAACGAACGCCGGCAAAGCGCTGTGAAGTCGTTTTCCGGCACACGGAAGCACCATGGCCTCACCCGCAAGGCGCGATCAATCCGTGTAGTGACCGGCGCCGTCCAACCGTGAATGTGCGCCTATCAGGCTAGCTTCGTCAGAACAGGGATTGCTGCCCTTTCACAGCCCTAGGCAGGCGAAAGCGGCTGCAATCCAGTTTCCGGCGCCGCTCGCGGTTGAGGCCGAGCCGCTCGCAGGCGACCCGAAAGCGTTCGGCGATCAGCCGCGCCAGCACCCCCTCGCCGGTCATGCGGGTCCCGAACCTGGGATCGTTCTCCGCCCCGGCCCGCATTTCCCTCAGGCGGCTCATGACATGGGCGGCCTTGAGGGGAAAGTGGTGCTGCAGCCAAGCCCGGAACAGGTCCTTCACTTCATGGGGCAACCGCAGGATGAGGTAGCCGGCTTCCCCGGCCCCGGCGGCCGCGCCCGCCTCCAGCACGGCCTCCATCTGGTCGTCGGTGAGGAACGGGATCACCGGCGCCGTCATGATTCCCGCCGGCACGCCCTCGTCAGCCAGGCGCCGGATCGCCTCGATGCGCCGCAGGGGCGCCGAGGCCCGGGGCTCCAGCCGCCGGGCCAGGTGCCGGTCCAGGGTGGTCACCGACAGGTAGACCCGCGCTAGCCCCTTCCGCGCCATGGGCGCCAGCAGGTCCAGGTCCCGCTCCACCAGCGCCGACTTGGTGGTGATGGTGAGCGGGTGATCGCATTCCGCAAGCACGCTCAGCAACGCCCGCATGATGCCCCGCTCCCGCTCCGCCGGCTGGTAGGGATCGGTGTTGGTGCCGAAGGCGATGGGCTCGCAGCGGTAACCCGGTTTTGCCAGTTCCCGGCGCAGCATCTCCGCCGCGTTGACCTTGGCGAACAGCCGGGTCTCGAAGTCGAGGCCCGCGGAGAGATTGAGGTAGCCGTGGCTGGGACGCGCGTAGCAGTAGACGCAGCCGTGCTCGCAGCCGCGGTAGGGATTGATGGACTGCGTGAAAGGAATGTCCGGGGAATCATTGCGCGAGATGATGGAGCGTACCGTCTCGTCGGCAACGACGGTGGGAACCTGGCGCGGTTCCTCCGGGAGATCTCCCCAGCCGTCGTCATAAGCCGCCCGCTCGATGGTTTCGAAGCGGCCTTCTGGATTAAGGGTCGCACCGCGTCCGCGGGGCGGCTGGAGAATTTCGCGCGCCATGAATGTGCCCGGAAGGAGCCCAGTCTAGCGCAGGGTCATTCGTTCTGGGCGATTCCCGTTGGAGCCTGCCTCCCCGGGAAAATTCGCGGCCATCCGACATTTCTCAACCGAATTCCAGGAAACGCATAAAGCGGCAGCACCTGCAGCATAAGCATGACGCCGTGCTGCTCTGCGGAATAGGCTGACCTTATCAAAAAATCGAAAACTTTGACTTCCGGTCGCGCCGGAAGCGGGAGTAGTGTTCGCCCCACAGCCCGCGTGGAAAAAGACCGGACAAGCCGGCGCGGGTCCCATCACGGACCGACAGGAGGAGATGCGAATGTTGAGGAACTATCAGGCCTTGCCCGCTTCCGGGCTGCGCGGCGCCATCGAAATCGTGGAGCCCCAAGGACGCGAGCGGACCGTCACCGCCGAGGATCCCGCCCTGGAAGTGATGACGGATTTCCAGCGCGTGCATCCCATCACCATCTCCCACCACGCCACCATGGAGTGCGCTCTCCAGGTCATGAACGATCACCGGGTACACCTGCTGCTCGCGACCAACGAGCGCGGGCACCTGGCGGGGATCATCACCTCCACCGATATCGAGGGCGAAAAGCCGGTGCGCCTGGTGCAGGAGCGGGGCATCCGCCGCGGCGAGGTGCTGGTGTCCGACATCATGACGCCCATCGAGCGCATCGAGGTGCTGGACATGGACGACGTGCGCTGCGCCCGGGTGGGGCACGTGGTAGCGACCCTCAAGGCCGTCGGCCGCCAGCACGCGATGATCGTGGACTATCGCAATGGCGCCATGAAGGTTCGGGGCCTGTTTTCCGCGTCCCAGCTGGCGCGCCAGCTCGGCGCCCTGGTGGAAACGCCCCAGATCGCCCGCAGCTTCGCCGAAGTGGAGGAAATGCTGGCCCACTGAAAACCGGCGGCGGGTCCCGGCGCGTCATCCGGGGAACGGCTTCGGGCGTTACCGGGTTACGCGCCCCGTGAGGCGCGCCACAACCGGGAAGCGCCACCATGACCACCGCCACACGCCGCACCAAGACCCTTTTCGCCGCCCTCGCCGCCGGCCTGCTCGCCGGCGCCTGCGCCACGGGCGGCGGCTATCCGGGGTCACCCTTCCCCGTGTCCGCGTCGGGAGAGCAGCAATGCAACCCCGCCCTGGCGGCGGCCCTGGGCGGAGCTCTCGGGGCGCTGATCTACGAGGATAACCGCACCAAGGGGGCCCTCATCGGCGCCGGACTGGGCGCCCTCGCCTGCGCCATCATCAACGCGTCCTCCAAGCCAACCCAGCCTCCGGAACAGGTGCAGGCGGACTATCGCGCCGCGCACCAGGGCTCGCTCCCCGAGCAGGTGGCGGTCACCGGGTACCAGACCGTCTACGGGCCCGAAGCCGGCTATGGCGCCGGCAGCGAGGTGCGCATCGTTTCCGACATCACGGTGGTGGGCGGCAGCGGCGAACCGGTCCGGGAACTGAAGGAAGTGGTGGAGATCCTGAATCCCGGGGATCGCCGGGAAGTGCTGTTGCGGGCGGAGAAGCTCGCCGATGTCGCCCAGGCGGGTGGCGGCGTACAGAACACTTTCCAGATCCGCCTTCCCGGCACCATGAAGCCGGGAACCTATCCGGTGCGCAATTCCCTGTACGTCAACGGCAAGCTGCTGGAGGAAAACCTCGGCACCCTGCGCATCGTACCGGCCCGCGCCGCCTGAAAAGGCCGCGCGTTACTTGCGGTGGCACTCGGTGCACAGGGCGCTTTGCCGCTGGTCCACTCTCAGGTAAGAGCCCGTGCCCTGACCGGCGCCATGCTCCCGGTGGCAGGAAGCGCATTCCACCCGGCGCTCCGGCCCGAACAGCTGAACCTCGCCGCCATCCGCGGTAGCGTTGCCATCGCGGTCGAACCACGCCACGTCAGGGCCCTGCCGGTCCGGCTGGCGAAACTGGGAATTCAGGGGCCCGGGATAGGCGACCGCCTGCGGGTGATGGCGGGCAGGCTCGGCGTAGTACCCAGGGAAACCCGGGAGCGGAGCCGCGGCGCCCGCGCCGGCATGACAGGGGCGGCAATCCACGTTCTCCCCCCGGGCCGCCCCCGCGGCGAGCCCGGCCATCAGCAGAATCGGCGCCAGCCGCGTCACCAATAGGCGAGCAGCCGCCCCTTTTCCACCTTGTGCTTGAACTCCGTGAGGGGACGGTCTCCCTTGGCGATGCATTTGCCGGTGGCGATATCGAAGGCCCATTTGTGCTTGGGGCAGGTGAGCTTGTTTCCCTTGAGGGCGAGATGGGGGATGTCGGTGACCTGGTGGGGGCAGCGGCTATCATAGACCCGCAGCGCCTTGCCATCCTTGTGCACGAACAGGTGGCGCCCGTCGCATTCCAGATAGGCGGTCTCGCCTTCCTTGAGATTCTTCAGCGCCGCCACGTCGTGCCACTCGGCCTCGACGCCGAGCCTGTCGGGCCGGAACTCGGGAATGTCCATCCTGAGGATGACGTCGGTGGCCCAGACGATCTTGGCCAGCCCCAGGGCGGGAAATGCCATCAGCAGCGCATCCAGCACCTCGTCCGGCGTCGCGCCCTCCCGCAGCGCTCTGATCAGGTACTGCTTGAGGCCGTTCTCGGTCTGGGCGTGAACCTTGGTTATGACGGAAATCAGGTTGCGGGTCTTGGGATCCAGATGCTGGCCGGCCAGCTTGAGGAACTTGAAATAGCCGGTCATGGCCTCGGGGCGCACCTTCACCAGGTAACTCAAGGCGTCGCTCATGCTTGTTCTTCCTCCAATCGGTACAGGAAGCCGACAGTTTAAGCAGAAGCGCGGGCGCCGTCACCGAGCGGCGCGCCGGGTCAGGACCGGCTCCGGTCCTCCCCGGGAGACTCCTGGGCGTCCGATCCGTGGATCCGGGTGTGCTCCTCCCGGTGGCGCTCCACCGTGTATTCCCCCTCGACGACATCGCCGCCCGGCGGACGCGGCGGCCAGCCGCCCGGCTGCCGGCGCAGGTGCCGTGTCTTCCACCACAGGTGACCCCAGATGGCGAGCACCAGAACGGCGCCGACAAGGAACAGCACCGAGAAGAAAATCGCGCCCGCGACAAACGCCACCACGCCGAGCACCGGCGCCAGAATACGCAGCAGCATGCTCATGTCTCCCGCGCAGCGACCGGGCGACCCGCCCGCGCATGGTCCACCACGAACCAGAGCCAGGCACCCGCCTGCAACGCCAGGAAACTCCCGAAGGCCACCCGATACCCCTCCGCGTGATAATGGCCGTCCACCACCGGCCACAGGTAGATGATGGCGCCGATGGCCCACTGGGACACGAACGCGCAAACGAAGACCAGCAGGTTGTGCGCGGTGTTGGCCCGGCCCGCCAGATGCGCCGGAAAGTGCTGCGACAGCACGGAGTAGGCAAGCGTTCCCGAGGAGATGAACAGGCCGTAGCAAAGCCACGCCCACCCCGACCACGGACCGGGCCCGGCGATGATGGCAAGCTGGGCGAGCATGGCGGCCGCCAGCCCCGCCTTGAGCACCTGCACCGGCATCACGCCGCGCCCGGCAAGCCAGGACGCGGCATTGCCGAACAGCAGGGCGCCGGTCATGGTGGAAAGCGCCAGCAAAAGCAGGCGCTCCGCCACGCCGCCGCGGTCCAGGGCCGCCACGTCCCGCATCCAGGGCCCGGCCCACAACCCCTGGATGGACATGAAGGTGGACTGGGTGATCATGGCCACGCTGGACACCTGCCAGAAGCGGCGGCTCCGGAAAATCCCGGCAAGCCCCTGGAGTTGCTCGGCGACCGACTCCCGGCGGGGGGCGGCCCCGCCTTTCGGCACCACGAGGAAAACCACAGCCGAGACCGCCAGCACCAGGGCCGCCAGGCCCAGGAACACCCCGCGCCAGGACGTGAGCGCCAGGGCCGCCTCCACCGGCGCGGTGGCCGAGAGCGCGCCCAGGCCGCCGGAAAACATGATGGCCCCCGTGAGTGCCGGAAGCCTCTTCAGGGGAAACCAGAGCACGAAGGCCTTGATGCTGGACATGAGGCAAGCCGAGACCCCGAGCCCAATGAGGGCGCGGCCCAGGAACAGCCCCGGGAAACCGCCGCTCAAGGCGAACAGGGCGGCGCCGGCGGCCGCGATGAGGAGCAGCGACGCGTTCACGCGGCGCGGACCGAACCGGTCCAGCAACAGGCCCAGGGGAATCTGGAACAGGGCGAAGGTGGCGAAGTAGGCGCTGGTGAGCAACCCCAGTTCCCAGGGCTGGAGCCCGAAGTCCGCCACCAGGTTGGGCGCGATCACCGCGTTGACGGTGCGGAAAAGATAGGAGACGAAGTAGCCGCCGGCGAACGGCAGCAGCACCGCGAGCAAGGGGTGCGCGGGAGGCGCGGATGGAGGGTTAAGACCAGCCATGGGAGGGGGCTATTCTAGCCGCCAGGGGCTTGGGGAGACGCTCCATTTCGCTGCCAGCGCGGGGCTGCGATTCGTGGACTATATTTAAACCCCGGGGACAGCGAAGTGGAGGTTGCCATGGCAATTTCGATGACCATTCAGAAGTACCTGAAAGACATGCACATTCCATTCGAGGTCCTCCCTCACGTGCGGACCGCGTCGAGTGTGCAGACGGCGCTGGCGGCCGAAGTGCCGCCGCACCATGTCGCGAAGGCGGTGGTTCTGGAGGATGAACTGGGATACCTGATGGTGGTGCTGCCCGCGGACCGGCAGGTGCAGTTGAATGTGCTGCGCGAGCGGCTAGGGCGCAAGGTGAACCTGGCCAGCGAGCGCCAGATGATGCAGATGTTCGGCGATTGCGCTCTCGGCGCGATTCCGGCCCTGGGCCAGGCCTACGGGCTGGAGACGATCATTGACGACGAGATCATGGAGCAGCCCGAGGTCTTCATCGAGGGCGGCAGCCATGAAGAGCTGATCCAGGTCAGCCGCCACCACTTCATGCAACTGTTCCAGAACGCCCCCCACATGCATTTCGCGAGTGTGCACTGAGCGCCTCTCTTCGGAGAGGCAGCAAGCGGCCGCAGGAACTCTTGCCTGCGGCTTTTTTTTGCCCGTCAGGCGGCGATCACGAAGAGGCCCACGACGCAGGCGAATCCCGCGGTCCAGACCAGGGAGCGCAGGGCGGGCCGGTCCAGGATGTAGAAGGCGGAGTAGAGGAGCCGGGCCGCCACAAACCCGAGGGCGAGGGCGTCCACGCGGTTCTGGGGTGCCTGGGCCAGGTGGGCGATGATGACCGCCGCCGCAAACGGGGGAAAGGCCTCGAACGCGTTCTGGTGGGCCCAGTGGGCCCGCGCCCGCCAGCCTTCCAGCCGGGCGAGCCAGGCCCGGGGCGCCGCGTTGTCGAAGTCGGACCGCGACTTGGCGAAGCCCACGGTCAGGTAAGGGAGCAGCGCGGCCGCCAGCACGCACCAGTAGGCGGTGGTCATGGTTCCGTCAGTCCCCCCCGGACCAGGCGCTCCATGCGCCGGCGGTCGCGCTTGGTGGGCCGGCCCTTGGTGGCCGGGGGAAGCGGCGCCAGAAGCTTTCGCGCCGCGGCCTGCTGCTGGCGCCGCAGGCGGCTCTCGTCGGACTCCTGATACAGCTGCCGCGCCTGCTCCGCCGGTCCCCGCCTTTCGGCGAGGGCCGCCACGGTGATCGACCATTCAGCCTCGGAGACGCGAACCACCAGCCGGTCGCCCACCTTGACCTCCTTGGCGGGCTTGGGGCGCTCGCCGTTCAGCTTCACCTTGCCGCCTTCAACGGCCTGCTGGGCCAGTCCGCGGGTCTTGAAGAACCGGGCCGCCCACAGCCATTTGTCCAGCCGGACGCCTCCTGATTTTCCGGGCATGGCAATCAGATGTAGCGGTGGTTCGCGGCCACCAGTTTCGCCTCGGGCACCCGGGCGTGGATCGCCGCCGCGACCCGCAACGCCACGTCCCGGCCGGGCTGCACCGTGACCCAAAGAATGTTGAGCTTGAGGTTGAGGTCCGCGAACACCACCAGGTTTCCGAAACGGGCGAGGGTCAGCTCGATTTCCTGCACCACGGTCCCCAGGACGGCTTGCGGCCGGGCGTGCAGACCCGGAATCAGCATCATGAAGTCGTTGTAGGGACGGCCTTCTCCGTCCCGGGCCGGGGCCCGGCGGTGCAGGGGTTCGGCCGGCGCCCAGGAACTGGACAGGGTGAGCTGAGTTGCGTCCCCCCGCTCTTCCATGGATTTCGCCGCCCGGACTATTTCCTGCCCTCGGGCGGGACGAACCCGAAGGGCGCCGCCAGGGCCTTGACCATCCTCGCGTCGCGGCCGTAGAGATCGCGGCGGAACTGCATCGCGCCGTCCTCGCTCATCTGGGCGGTCCAGTAAAGGAGCATTACCGGAACCTTGCGCTTCACGGGCACGGTGCGGGTCTCGCCGCCCTCCACGGCGGCCTTCACCGCGGCGGCATCCCATTTATCGGGATCGTCCAGCAGCAGCTCCGCCAGCGTCAGGGTGTTCTCCACCCGGATGCAGCCGGAACTGAAGGCGCGCTGGGTCTTCTCGAACAGGCGCTTCGAGGGCGTGTCGTGGAGATACACGGCGTGGGAATTCGGGAACATGAACTTGATGCGCCCGAGGGCATTCTTGTCCCCCGGGTCCTGCACGATCTGGTAGGGAAACGGCTCCCCCGGATAGCGGCTCCAGTCGATGCCGGCGGGGTCCACCGGGCGGCCCTTACTGTCCACCAGCTGCATGTTCTCCTTGTCCAGGTGCGCCGGGTTCTTGAGCACCTTCGGCAGCACGTCCTTGCGCAGGATGGTGGGCGGCACGGTCCAGGTGGGATTGAACACCAGGTACTGCATCTGCGCCCGGAAAACCGGCGATTCCCGGTAAGGCTTCCCCACCACCACCCGCGACGACCAGGCCAGCTTGCCGTTGAGAAACAGGGCCGCGCGGAATCCCGCGATATCCACGATCAGGTAATCGCCGCCGATGTCCTGGGCCACCGCCCGCGCCCGGTCCAGATTGATGCGGATCTGGTCTATGCGCTCCTCCACAGTCACGTTGAGCTCGGCCAGCGTCCCCTTGCCCACCGCGCCGTCCTCCTCCAGGCCATGCCGCTCCTGGAAGCGCTTCACGGCTTCCTCCAGCACGGGGTCATACAATTCCGGGTCGGCGCTCTCCGCGGCCAGGTCGCCGGTCACCCAGAGCCGCCTGCGCAGGTCCGCCACCCGCGGGTCGCGCTCCCCCGGCTTCAGGGTCGGACCCTCCGGAACCCCGGGCCACCCCCCCGCCTCGGCGATGGCCCGGTAGCGGGCCAGGCCGTCCATGAGCCACCAGTAAAACGGCAGTTTCGGCGCGTAGGCCAGCACCGACTGTTCCAGGGAGGGTGCCGCGAGGGCCGCCTCCAGGGCGCCTGCGGGTTCTATGTCTCCCAAGGAGCGGGAGAAATTCCAGTTGGGATCCACGGCCCGCTGATCCACCTTGCCGAAGCGCAGGTGGTAGGCGAAGCGTACCAGGGCGTCCGTGAGCAGCAGGTCCCGGTCCGCCAGGGCCGCCGGGTCTGCAGCGGAGTTCTGCGCCATGAGCTGCAGCGCTTCTCCGTGATAGTCCTGAGGATCGAGCCCATGCTTGCGGCTCTCCCGGATCAGGAGGGCCAGGGCCTGGGCCTGCTGGGGCGAGGTCCAGGCGGGCCGAAAATCCCGCCGCTCGTAAAATTCCGGGATGACGGTGCGCGCGGCAATGGCTTCGCCGTTGACGGCGATGTCGCCTCCCCCACGCAAGGTTTCGACCCGGCCGCGAATCGCCTCGGCCACCGCGTCGGCAGCCGCCGCGCGCGCCCCCAAGGGCGTGAAAACAATCACAAAAACAAGGGCGAGAGCACGGAATTTCATGGCGTCCAGGGGTGTGCCGCAGCCTGCAAAGCCTATATCATACGGCCTTGCAAACTGTTTCAAGGCCGAGATCACAGCATGATGAACGTATGCACACGGCGCCGGCTGCTCCTCCGCGGGCTCGCGGTCGGCACTCTGGCCGGACTGGCCTCCCCGGCGGCCCAGGCCTCCCTGGCGGAGCGCCGGCTCTCCTTCTACCACACCCACACCGACGAGCGCCTCAAGGTCACCTATTTCGCGGATGGAAAGCTGATTCGCGAGTCCTTGGCCCAGGTCAATCACCTGCTGCGGGATTTCCGCAGCGGCGAGGTGCACCCCATTGACCCGGCTCTGCTCGACATACTCCACCAAGTGTGCGGCTCATGCGGGGGCGGCACCTTCGAGATCATCTCCGGCTACCGCTCTCCCGAGACCAATCACATGCTGAGAAAGCGCAGCAACGGCGTGGCCCGCACCAGCCTGCATCTGCATGGCCGAGCCATCGACATCCGCCTGTCCGGATTCGACACCGCCAAGGTGAGGGACGCGGCGCTGGCGCTCCAGCGCGGCGGCGTCGGCTATTACGCGGGTTCCAATTTCGTTCACCTGGACACCGGGCGCGTACGCGCCTGGTAGAGCGGCCGCCGCACCCCCCCCGCGATGGCCGTCGCCCCGGGACTGACCGGGCGGCGGATCTTTGATACCCTTTCCCCTGCTTCTATTTTTGCGGAGATCCGGCCATGGCCGAACGAAATGAAGACCGCCTCGCCGAGTCCAGGATGGACGCGGCGAATCTCTATCGCGAGGACATCATCACCGACCGCAAGATCGGCACCATCCGTGTGATGGTCCCGATCAAGAGCGACGGATCCCCCGACGCCGCCCGCAAGACGCTGTACACGGGCGATGCCCAGCTGATGACCAGCGTGGGCGCCCTGCCCCTGAGCTTCGAGATTGAAGGCGGGTCCCTGCAGGAAGCGGTGGCCAATTACGGAGCCGCCGCCAAGCGCGCCTTCGAGCAGGCGATGAAAGAGCTGGAGGAGATGCGGCGCCAGGCCGCATCGTCCATCGTGGTGCCGAAGGCTGGAGCAGGCTTCGGCCCGGGCGGCATGCCCGGCGGTGGCATCCCGGGCGGCGGGAAGATCCAGATTCCCTAGGCATTGCCCGTCCCCGCCCGGTCAGTCCGTGGCCGCGGCGTAGCTGAATCCCGGATAGGGCGAGTTTCCTCCCCCCAGGCGCGCCTGGGCCGCGACCCGGGAGAGCAGGCCTTCCGTGGCGGTGTCCCGGGGGAACTCTTCCCGCTCTTCCGCAATGCGCGCGTCGGGGCGCGTGAAATGGATGAACAGGCCCAGCGAGACCAGCAGCAGTCCCGCGCCCACCAACACCGCGACGGGGTAGTAGAGGTTTCCGGCCAGCTCCAGTTGGCTGTACTTGATGACCATCAGCAGGCTTTCCAGCACCAGCGCGATGCACACCACGCTTACGAAGCGGGTAACCGTTCGGCGCACCACCGGGTAGAGATCCCGCCCGTCCTCGGGCACCGTGTATTCCTTGCCGATGCCGACACCGAGCTCGAAAGTAGCGAGCGCGATGATGGCCGTGTTCACGGCGCGCACGATGCCGCTGATCAGGTCCTTGTCCTGGGACTGAACAAAAGCCAGCACGAATTCCACGATGGAAAGCAGGGCGAGGCAGACCGTGACTGCGAGGAACATCGTCGAGAACACTCCGGCCATGAGGCGTTTGGATGCTTCTTCCATGTCTTTGTTGCTCCTTGGATTGGATGCTTGAAGGGGACCGCGGCGGGCGCGGCCATGCCCTTCTCCAGCAGTTCCCGTGCCAGCACCCATAAACCATGCTTATCAATGGCTTGTTATACCCACTTCGAGGGAAGGATTTATGAATGTGTCACCCCCCCACGACACCCGCGGCCACCAAGACCTCGTAAGCGTATGAAATATCACAGTCGCGTTTTGTCGCCCTGCAGTGACAGGCACGCGGCGGGCGGGCATATTGAAACCGGTACCTCTGTGCATGTCTGACGGCGCACCGGAACCCGCCGCGCAAATTCGTTGTCTGGGTTTCTGGACGGAGCGGTTGCCGGGATCCGGGCTCGCCGCTAACCTAGCGTTGCAGGAGCCCCGAGGGAACAACAATCAACAATCAATACCGGGCACGCACCGGTCAGGAGGAAATTTCCATTGTGTTTGCGCCAGCCGCGATGACGCGGGCGCGCCTCTGTTTGTCTCGCGCGCTCGCTGCCGCGGCAGCTGTGTTCGTTTTGACCGGACAGGCTGCGCCCGCCCCGGTCACGCCCGAAGACGCCCGGGCCCAGGCGGAAGAGGCCCTGATCCTGGTGTATCCCATGCTCCAGGTTTACCGGGAGATCCATGCCGCCGCCATCGACGAGAAGTCTCCCGGGAGGCGGACCCCCTTCAACAAGTTTTCCCACCAGACGCAGCTCGTCTACCCGGCCTCGCAGGCAACGCGCCCCAATAACGATGTGCTCGTATCCCGGGCCGCCCTGGATCTCCGGCGCGAGCCCCTGGTGCTCGGCGTTCCCGCATTGCCGCGGGAACGCCATTTCTCGTTCCACTTGCTGGACCTCAATGCCCGCGGGTTTGGCCGCGCGGACTCGGCGGGCGAGAGCCAGCTGGCGCGCAACTATCTCATCGCCGCCCCCGGCTGGAAAGGCCGGACGCCGAAGGGCATCCATGAGGTGTTCCGGGCCACGGCGAACTTCGCGTTGATCACCGGCCGGACCGCCGTGAATGACCCCCAGGATCTCCCCGCCGCGTCGGGCGTGCTCAGCCAGTACACGCTGACCCCCCTGAGCGAGTTCCTGGGCGCCAAGGCGCCGCGGGCCGCGCCGAAGCTGACGTTCCCGCCCTACGATGCCGCCGAGGCCGGATCCGCCGGCTTCATCGCCTACGCCAACTTCCTCCTGGGCCAAAGCGCAATCCCGCCGGAGCGCAAGACGCTCCTCGGCAAGTTTCGCCCCATCGGATTGAATCCGGGGAGACGCTTCGAGGCGGCTAAGATGAAGCCAGAAATACGTAATGCCGTGGATGATGGCGCAGCCGCCGCCCTGGCGCGCATCGACGCGGAGGTGCCGCGGCTCAGCGCCCGGCGCAACGGCTGGTCCCTCACGGGCAGCGCCCTGGTCAAGCCCGAGGAGGAAGAAGAGAAACCACTGCTTCGCGCCGCAGCCGCGATGGACGGGCTCTGGGACGGAACCCTCGCCGTGATCTACGCGCCGCAGGCCCTGGCGGACGACAAGGGCGAAACCTTCAACGCTTTCGGCCACAACTACACGCTGAAGTTCACCAAGGAGCAGCTCCCGCCCGCGGAGGGCTTCTGGTCCGTGACCATGTACGGCCTTCCCGGCGAGCGCCTGGTAGCCAATGCCCCGGGGCGCCATGCCCTGGGCAGCCGCTCCCCGGATCTGAAGTATGACAAGGACGGCTCCCTCACCCTTTACATCCAGTACAAGTCGCCGGGCGGGGACCGGGAGTCCAACTGGCTACCCGCCCCCAACGGCCCCTTTTCCCTCGCTTTGCGGATTTACGCGCCGAAGCCGGAGGCCCTGAACCCGCCCTACGCGCCGCCCCCCGTGCGCAGGCCTTAACGGGGCCAAACCCCGCACCTTCCACCCCTTGCCGCCGCAAAAAAACCTACAATTCGCTCCACCCGTCCCAGTCGGGAACATTGCCCCCGGGCCGCTGGATGACGAGAACAAACCGCCCCTTTCCATGAAAGGCCCGAGGCCGAAAAAAATGATATTTGCCGCTCTTCCCCTGTCCGCGCTGATCCTGCTGCTGGCGCTCCCCCTGGGCACCGCCGGCGCCCGCGCCGAGACCGCGCCCGCGGCACCGGGTTCCGCGGCCACGCCGGAGAAGGCTATCGTTCAGAACCACACGACCACCGCCCCGGTGTTGCTGGACGGGCGGACGCTGATGCGGCTGCGCGGGATCTCCGCCTTTCCCGCGGAGAAGAGGGCCGGGGAGATTGCACAGCGCATCGAAGCCTTCGCCCGGGACGGCAACAACCCCGTCGAATCTCTGCGCTTCGTGGAACATCCGGATCACACCGAAATCTTTGCGGGTAATGCCAGGCTGCTTTCGGTTTTCAATGAGGACGCCCACCTGGAGGGGATCGAACGCCGGGAAGTCCTGGCAACCCTCTATCTGCAGTCCATCGCGCGGGCCGTGTCCGAATACCGGCAGGAGCGCAGCCCCCGGGTCCTGCTGATCAACACCGGGTATGCCCTGGGGGCCGCCGCACTGTTCGGCCTGGTCCTGTGGATCGTCCGTTGGTTGTTCCGGCGCTTCACTATCCTGCTCGAGCGGCGCTATAAATCCCGCGTCAAGGACCTGGAGGTCAAGTCCTTTCAGATCCTGCAGGCGGAGCATTTCTGGAATTTCTTCCGGGGCGTGCTGCACGTCGTCAGGGCCCTCGCCATCGTGGTCAGCGCCTACGTCTTCCTGGAGTTCACCCTGAGCCTGTATCCCTGGACCAAGGCCTTCGCCGACGGAATGCTGGACCTGGTGCTGGATCCTCTGCGCAGGATGGGTCACGGCGTGCTTCAAGCGGTCCCGGGACTGGTGTTCATCGCCATCCTGGTGGTCGTCACCCGCACCCTGCTCAAGATGATCCGCCTGTTCTTTGCGTCGGTGTTCATCGAGCGGGTAAAGCTGGAGGGCTTCGAGCCGGAGTGGGCATGGCCCACCTACCGCATCGTGCGGCTGCTGGTCGTCGCTTTTGCTCTGGTGGTGGCCTATCCCTACATCCCCGGATCAGGCTCCGCCGCCTTCCAGGGAATTACGCTGTTCCTCGGCGTCATCTTCTCCCTGGGATCCACGTCCATCATCGCCAACATCATCGCCGGCTACACCATGACCTACCGGCGGGCCTTTTCCCTCGGTGACCGCATCCAGGTGGGGGACGTAATGGGCGACGTGGTGGAGATGCGCCTGCTGGTGACCCACGTGCGCTCGCCCAAGAACGAGGAGATCGTGATTCCCAATTCCCAGATCCTGAACAGCAGCGTCACCAACTTCAGTTCCCTGGCCCAGGAGCAGGGACTGATCCTGCACACCACCGTGGGCATCGGCTACGAGGTGCCGTGGCGCCAGGTGGAGGCCATGCTGCTGATGGCAGCGGAGCGCACCGAGGGGCTCAAGAAGCAGTCGCCGCCCTTCGTGCTCCAGAAATCCCTGGGGGACTTCTGCGTGGTTTACGAATTGAACGTCCACTGCGACAGGCCGTCAGAGATGAATGGGCTCTACTCGCGCCTGCACGAAAATATCCAGGACGTATTCAACGAGTACGTGGTGCAGATCATGACCCCCGCCTATGAGCGGGACACGCCGGAGCCCAAGATCGTGCCGAAGGAAAAGTGGTATACGCCGCCGGCGCATCCCGAAGGGCAGGAGGCCTGAACCCGGCATGTTGGTTGTCGCGCCCCTTACCGCCACCGCCCCCTCCCGGGAATCAGGGAGAGGCGCGGTCCCTGCGTGAGGTTGCGCCGTCGCAGCTTCCTGCGCGGAATGGCCGCTGCGGCCCTGGGCGCCGCGGGAATTGAGTCCACCGTGTTCGCGGGGCAAGGTCCGAAAACCATGGAGCCCTTGAAGGGCTCCGTCACGCTGTTCCTGTGCGGCGACGTGATGACCGGGCGCGGCATCGACCAGGTGCTGCCCCATCCCGGGGACGACCGGCTGTATGAGCCGGTGATGAAGTCGGCCCGGGGCTACGTGCGCCTGGCGGAGGACGCTCACGGACCAATTCCCCGGCCGGCGGATTACGCCTACGTCTGGGGCGACGCCCTGGACGAATTCGAGCGCATGAAACCGCGGGCCCGGATCGTGAACCTGGAGACCGCCGTCACCGCCCACGACCGCCCGTGGCCGGGCAAGGGCATCCACTACCGCATGCACCCGGCCAACACGCCCTGCCTCACCGCCGCCGGCATTGACTGCTGCGTCCTCGCCAACAACCATGTCCTGGACTGGGAGCGCGCCGGGCTTCAGGAGACGCTGGAAGTGATGAAGGACGCCGGGATTCGCACGGCCGGAGCCGGCGCGGACACCCGGGAAGCAGCTGCGCCCGCGGTGCTGGACCTGGGCGGTGGAAGGCGGATCCTGGCTTTCGCCTTCGGCGTCGAGAGCAGCGGCATCGCCGCCGACTGGGCCGCCACCGCCAGCCGTTCCGGGGTCAACCTCCTATCCGGGCTTTCCTACCGCACCCTCGGCAACGTCGCCGCGGCGATCCGCGCCACCAGGCGCGGCGGCGACATCGTGATCGCCTCCATCCACTGGGGCGCCAACTGGGGCTACCAAGTTCCCGGTGAGCACGTGGCATTCGCCCATGGGCTGATCGAGGAAGGCGGCGTGGACATCGTGCACGGGCACTCCTCCCATCACCCCCTGGGTATCGAGGTGCACCAGGACCGGCCGATACTCTACGGCTGCGGCGATTTCCTCAACGACTACGAGGGCATCGGCGGCCACGAGCAATACCGCCCCGACCTCTCGCTGGGCTATTTCGTGGAAATGGACGCGGCCAGCGGCAAGCTCGCGGCCATCGTCATGGCGCCGTTCCGGATGCGGCGCTTCCGCCTGGAGCGGGCAAATGCCGAGGACGCCCGCTGGCTGCGGGACGTGATGGACCGCGAGGGGCAAAAATTCGGGACCGGCGCGACGCTGGATGCCGACGGGCGCCTGCGGCTAGGCTGGAGCAAGCTGGCGTAATCTTCCGGACAGGTTTCTCCGCCGCGGTTCATGAACCGCCGGGAAATCGCGAAGCCTGACGCGCAATCCATTCATTGGCGGCCTCGTCGGCGCTGAGGCTGCGCCCCTCGCGCTCCAGCACCTCCTTGCGGTATTGCTCGATGTGGCACACCTGCTCCGCCATGCGCAGGGCGAACTGGGCATCCTCCCCCTCGAAGCGCACGCCCACGTCGTAATGGTCGCCCGCGGGCTGGCACCACACCACGGTCCCCACCGCCTCGAACGGCGGATGGCAGGCCCCGATGCGGACCGCCACCTGTTTTCCCGATTCGCAGCGATGGCCACAACGAAACGACAGGCCACCGCCGCCCACGTCCCGGGCGGGATTCTCCTGGGCCAGGCTGCCGTCCACGGCCCGGCACTCGATGGAAATATCCGAAGGATGGCGGAGGAATGCTCGCATGGGCACGACTCTGGGATACCCTGAGTTTAGACTTTGAATCGCCGGCGCGCGAGGGGGGAAACGGCCGGAACCCCTTCCCGCGTCAGTGTTTCCGCGCCCGCCAATGGCGCAGGGCAAAGATGGCCAGGGTCAGGGCCGTGAGCGGCAGCACGAAGGTCTTCATGACCAAGCCGTATTCCGCGAGGGCGTCGTGCTGCTGGGCCGCCAGCACCAGGTAAGCCGTATAGGCGAGGTAGTAGCCGAAGAACACCGCGCCCTCCCAGCGCGCGATCAGGTGCCCGGTGAAGAAGATGGGCAGGCAGGCTACCGCCACCGCGGTCAACACGGGCAGGTCAAAGGAAACCATGGCCGCGGACACCGGCAAGCCCTTGGGCGCCACCAGCGCGGAAACGCCGAGCACCCCCAGGATGTTGAAGATGTTGCTGCCGACCACGTTGCCCACCGCGATGTCGCGCTGGCCCCGCAGCGCCGCCATCACCGAGGTGGCCACCTCCGGCATGGAGGTGCCCGCCGCCACGATGGTCAGGCCGATCACCAGCTCGCTGATGCCGAGATGGCGCGCGAAAGTGACGGCCGCGTCCACCAGCCAGTTGGAGCCCTGCACCAGCAGGACCAGGCCCGCCGCCACCAGCGCCAGCTGCGCCCACCAGTGGCGGTCCCAGCCGCCCTCTTCCGCCGTCGCTTCCTCCTCGGCATCCTTCCGGGCACGCCGGCTCTGGAGGACAACGAACGCGGTGTAGGCCGCCAGCAGGCCGAACAGCAGCGCGCCGTTCCAGCGGCTGATCTCGCCATCGCGGGCCAGCGCGAACAGGAGCAGCGAAATCCCGATCATGGCCGGCACTTCCTGGCGCACCAGCTGCCGGTCCACCAGCAGCGGCGTGATCAGGGCGGACACGCCCAGGATGAACAGCACGTTGAAAATATTGCTGCCCACCACGTTGCCGAGGGCGATGTCCACCTGCCCGGAGTAGGCCGACTGGATCGACACCGCCAGCTCCGGGGAGCTGGTGCCGAAGGCCACCACCGTCAGGCCCACCACCAGGGGTGAAATGCCGAAAGAGAGCGCCAGCCTGGAGGCGCCCCGCACCAGCAGCTGGGCGCCGAAGATCAGCGCCGCCAGGCCGAGAATGAAAAACAGGATCGTCATGGAAGTCATGGGTCAGGCCGCCGGCGCCAAACTGAATTGCAGGGCCGCCAGCCTGGCGTAGAGTTCGTTTCCGGCCAGGAGTTCCTGGTGGGAGCCCACCCCCGCCAGCCGGCCGTGGTCTATGACCGCGATGCGGTCCACGGTTTTTACGGTGGACAGGCGGTGAGCGATGATGAGCGTGGTGCGCCCCTGCATCAGGCGCTCCAGGGCCGCCTGCACCATGCGCTCACTCTCGGAATCCAGGGCGCTGGTCGCCTCGTCCAGCAGCAGCACCGGCCGCCCCGCCAGGATCGCGCGGGCGATGGCGACGCGCTGGCGCTGCCCACCCGAGAGGCGCACGCCGCGCTCGCCGAGATAGGTGTCGAAGCGCTGGGGCAGCCGCCGGATGAACTCGATGGCGAAAGCCGCCTCGCAGGCGGCCTCCACTTCGCCGTCGCTGGCGCCGGGCCGCCCGTAGCGCACGTTCTCCGCCACGCTGGCGGCGAAAATGGCCGGCTCCTGGGGCACCAGGGCGATGCGGGATCTGACCGCCTCGGGATCGGCCTCGCGCAGGTCCACGCCGTCCAGGCGCACGCTTCCCGAATCGGGATCGTAGAAACGCAGCAGCAGCTGGAACACCGTGGACTTTCCCGCGCCCGAGGGCCCCACCAGCGCCACTTTCTCCCCCGGCGCCACCCGCAGCGAAAAATCATCCAGCGCCGGCTGCCCGGGCCGGGACGGATAGCAGAACGTCACGCCGTCCAGTTCCACCTCGCCCCGCGCCGGCTCCGGCAGCGCCAGCGGCTGCGCCGGCGCCACCACCTGGGGCTCGGTGTGCAGGATCTCCAGCAGCCGCTCGGCGGCGCCGGCCCCCCGCTGCAGATCGCCGATCACTTCGCTGATGGCGCCCGCCGCGCCCGCCACCATGGCCGCGTAGAACACGAACGCCGAAAGCTCGCCCGCGGTGAGCCGACCCGCCAGCACGTCGTGGCCGCCGATCCAGAGGATGACCCCCACCGCGCCCAGGGTCAGGAAAATCACCGCGCCGATGAGGGCCGCCCGCTGGCGGATGCGCCGGCGGGCGGTGTCGAAGGCGAGCTGCAGGCGCTCGCTGAAAAGCTCCCGGTCGGTGGCCTCGTGGCCGTAAGCCTGCACCGTGCGGATCTCGTGCAGCGTCTCGTCCACGTGGGCGCCCAGGTCCGCCACCCGGTCCTGGCTCGCCCGGGACAGCCGCCGCACCCGGCGCCCGAAGAGCACGATGGGCACCACCACCAGCGGCACCACCAGCAGCACCAATCCGGTCAGCTTCAGGCTGGTGGCCGCCAGCATCAGCAGGCTGCCCGCGCCCAGCAGGGCGTTGCGCGCCGCCATGGAGACGCTGGTCCCCACCACCTGCTCCAGCAGGGCCGTGTCCGTGGTCAGGCGGGAAATGATTTCGCCGGTTCGCGCCTGCTCGAACCAGCCGGGCGAGAGCGTGAGCAGGCGGGAGAACAGGTCGCGCCGCAGGTCGGTCACCATGCGCTCCCCCAGCCAGGAGATGAGATAGAAGCGGACATAGGTGGCGGCCGCCATCACCACCGTCACCGCCAGCAGCATGGCCAGCGCCGCATCCAGGGCCGCCGGGTCGCCGCTCACGATGCCGCTGTCCACCACCATGCGCAGCCCCTGCCCCAGCACCAGGAAACAGCCCGCCGCCACCACCAGCGCCACCAGGAACCCCGCCAGCCGCAGCCGGTAGGGCGCCAGGTAGCGCGCCATCGCGGCCAGCTGGCGCAATCCCTGGGCAGCGCCGGGCGCGCCCGGGTGCGGCGTGTCAGTGCCAGGCATGAAGGATCGGTTTGGGCGCAGGCAAGCGGCGGTTATACCATAGGCTCCGGATCGCATCGCCGCCCGCTCCGCGGCCATGCGCGCCGGAATCGGGAGGAACCATGAGCGACATCAGAAAGCAGTTCGAGCAGGCCAGCGCCGACGTCAAGAAGCTGAAGAAGGACCCGGGTAACGACAGGAAGCTCAAGCTCTACGCCCTCTACAAGCAGGCTACCGAGGGCGACGTCAAGGGGCCGCGCCCCGGCCTCATGGACTTCGTGGGTGGCGCCAAGCACGACGCCTGGGCCGAGGTGAAGGGCATGAAGCCCGAGGACGCGATGAAGAAATACGTCTCGCTGGCGGAGCGGCTCAAGGCGCGTGGCTGACGCGCCCCGTCGCGAGGGGCACTCCGCCCGGGAACAGCGCCGCCGGCGCCCCTCAGGTTCCCACGATGCCGCCGTCCTTGCGCCGTATGGCGATGGTGGCGGAGCGCGGCCGCCCTCCCTTCTCGCCGTCGGGCCAGGTGCTGATGGCCTTGGGGTTCTTCGGATCGTTGCGCCCCGGGTGGGGAAGCGGCGCTTCCCCGGGGTGCTGGATGTTCACGAACAGGGTGCGCATGTCGGGCGTGAACTGGACCGCGGTGATTTCGCAGCCCACCGGTCCGGTGAGGAAGCGGCGAACCTCGCCGGTGGTGGTGTCCGCGGCCAGCATCTGGTTGTTGCCGATGCCCGCCCAGTCGCCGCCCGCCATGTTCTGCGCCGAGGAATCGGTCTCGATCCACAGCACGCCCCGCTGGTCTATGTAGAGGCCGTCGGGCTGGGCGAAGGCGACGCCGGTCTTCACGTTCCCCCGCTTGATCTCGTCCTTGTGGCCCGGATCGCCCGCCTGCAGGAAGACATCCCAGGTGAAGCGCGTGGCCCGCGGATCACTCCCCGCCTCGCGCCAGCGGATGATATGCCCCATGAGGTTCGGCGCCCGGGGATTGGCCGGATCGGCCCCCAGGGGCTCCTTGCGATGCAGCGGCGCACCCTTGCCTCGCGAGGAGTTGTTGGTGAGGGTGCAGTACACCTCGCGGGTGCGCGGATGGACCGCGATCCACTCCGGCCGGTCCATGTAGGTGGCCCCCACCCGGTCCGCCGCGGTGCGGGCGTCGATCACCACCTCGGCCTGGGAGGGAAAGCCGCTCTCCGCCGTGAGCCCGTTCTTGCCGAACGTGAGCTCGATCCATTCCCCGCTTCCGTCGGGATTGAACTTCGCGGTGTACAGCGTTCCCTCGTCCAGCACGGAGAGGTTCGCCTCGTACCCGGCCTTGGGATCATAGGGGCGGGCGCTCACGAACTTGTAGATGTGCTCGAATTTGGAGCGGAAATCGTCGTCGCCCATGTAATAGACAACGCGGCCATCGGACGCCTCCGACAGGGTCGCGCCCTCGTGAGCCATGCGCCCCATGGCGGTGTGCTTGACCGGCCGGCTGCCGGGATCGAAGGGATCGAACTCCACCACCCAGCCATGGCGGTTGGGCTCGTTGGGGTGCTTGGCGGAATCGAAGCGCTCGTCGAACTCGTGCCAGCGGAAACCCCAGCTCTTCTTGGTGGTGGGGATGCCATAGCGGTCCTGCAGGCGCGGGATGTTGCCGGAATCGTTGACGAAATAAGGCGTGACGTTCTCCTCGCAGGAGAGATAGGTGCCCCAGGGGGTGAAGCCGTTGGCGCAGTTGTTCCAGGTGCCCAGGGCCACCGTCCCCGAGGGATCGGCCGCGGTCTTCATCCACGCATGGCCCCGGCCGGGACCGCGGATCTCGAACGGCGTGTCGGCGGTGATGCGCCGCCCGTACCGGGAGTCCCGCACCGTGCGCCAGTGCCCGCCCTCCTGGCGCACCTCGAACACCCCCAGCCCGTGGGCGTTTTTTGATTTCTTCACCTTCTCCGCAGTCCAGCTGGACATGCCGTCGGGGCTGAGCAGGTTGTCGTCGGTGTACTCGTAGTTGATGGCTATGAGGCCGTGGGTCGAGGAACTGGATCCCTTGGGCAGAGGGAAATAATGCATCCCGTCGTGGAACATGCCGGACTGCATCGCCTGCTCCGCGGCGCTGTTGCCCCCGTCAATCCGGAAGTCCGGGGCTCCCGCCATGATCGGGTCACCCCAGGCGTTGACCACCTCCCAGGTGTACTCGGGGGGAACCACCACCGTGTCGGCCTTGGAAACCGGGACCTGGGTGAAGCCGATCAGCGGACCCCCTGCCGCCCCCGGGGCGTCGCCCATGGAGCGGCAACCGAAGAACGAGAACGCGGCAAGGCCGAGGGAGCCGGTGAGTAGCGTGCGCCGGGTCAGGCGCACCTGGAGGATGTCGTCGAAGTTGTTTTCGGGCGCATCGGGGGCCGGATCTGCAGGCTGGTCCATGTCGCGTCCTCCAAAAAAACTCGGACAGGTTGCCCCGGCCGGGTTGGTTCGTCATTGTGACTTATACCCAAGCATAGTACTCGGATATGGGAAATCAAGGCGAAGTACTGGCGCCCCCGGGGGCGTTAACCGGATGCGTTGCGGGGACGGGGTGGCCCAGGTTGGGAGGTCAGGTGCGCCGGCGGGCGCGCTTCGGTTTCCCGAAGTACTTGGCGAAGCTGGCGTCGATCTCGTGCTCGATGCGCGAGCGCACCAGGGACATGAGGAAGCCCAGCTCCGCGTCCAGCCGCACGGTCTTGGGCGTGATGTGCAGGGTGCCGTCCACGCCCGGGGCGGAGAAGTGGATGGTGTCGTCCCGCCACTCGTAGTGAAGGCCGTGCTCCCGGCGCAGCCGCTGGGCCACGTGCTCCCCCGCCGCGCGCGCCTCGTCGTGGGAAAGGGAATGCCGGCGGCGGATGCTGATGGTGCTCAAGACGGCGCGGCTCCCCGCGTCACGCCGCCGCTCCCGAGCCGCAGCACTGCTTGTACTTCTTTCCGCTGCCGCAGGGGCAGGGATCGTTGCGCCCCACTTTCCCGGGATGGCGCCGGGGCAGCGTCCAGCCCGAGCGCCGGGCCAGCCAGAAGCCGTGAATCCACGTCGCCGCGCCCGGCAGCATCTCCACCAGTTGCATGCGCGTCCTCGGGTCCTTGGCGGCGGCGCCGAAATCCGGCTCATCCGCGTCCGCCGCCAGGGCCAGGATCGGCATCAGCCCCTCGGCCAGTTCCTCCCGGGACGTGAGGGGCTTCCAATTGCTCCCGCCCAGTTCCATGGCCGTCAGGTATCCCAGGCACCAGCGCGCGCCCAGGGGCGGCTGCTCGCCCTGGTCTTCCGCCTCGTAAAGCACCGGCGCGAAGTCCGCCGGCGAATTCAGCAGCCGGTGGGCGATGCCGTTCATGTGCCGGGTGATCAGGTCCAGGACATGCCTTCCCTGGTCCGGGTCGACGAAGGACGGCTCCGCGCCCTCCGAACTCCAGACCCGGGGCAGCCATTCGCCCGGCGCGATCGGCTCCGGCCCGGAAACCAAGCAGGTGAGGAACCCGTCCAGCATCTCCAGGTCCATGCAGTCCTCGGGCGTCGCGCCGGAGACCAGGAACGCCTCCAGTTCGTCCAGTTCCTCCGCCAACAGGGATTGAGTCGTTTCGCTTGAGTTCATTGGCTCCGGCCGCCGCGCGGTACAAGCCACATTACATCGGGACCCGCGTCAGGGGAAACCGGCGCGGGTCGCATCCATAGTTGACAGGCGAACATGGAAAAGGTGTGATGCGCAAAGTCAGTTTCTGCGAACCCGAAGAACCCCAAGCCCCGAAGAGGAAGCAGAATGGGTCCCGAATACGGCAGGTGTCCCGGCGAGATCTACGGCATGACCGTCGCCGGGAGCGTGCTCCCGTCCTTGTACCAGTCGCGGAGCGAGTGCGAAGAGATTCACGGCTGCCGGCGCGACGCCTGCCCGCTGGAGAAGCGCTGGCGCAAGGGCCCTGCCCGCTCGAAGGAACACCCTGGAAACCTGTGGGCCTTCGTGGTGGCCGCGCTGATGGGCCCGCGCAAGCCCTGACGCGACCGCGAGGCGCCGACCCGCCCGATCAGCCGAAGGGCCGCACGCCGATGAGCAGGCCGTGCAGCCACAGGGCGAACGCGGCCCAGGCCACGAGCCCGATGACTACCGCCAGGACGTCCCGGGAGACTGGCCCCGCCACGTAGCGAATCCCGGCCGCGCGATCCCGCGCCTTGGCGGACCGGTAGTCCACCACCGCCCACACCATGAACGAGCCGAACAGCAGCACGTCGGCCAGAGTGCCGTTGGCGATGAGGTGGGAGAACGCCCACACCTTCACCCCCGCCACCATGGGATGCTTCACCGCGGCCTTGATGCGGGTGCCCGGCACGTAGGCCGCCACCAGCAGGATGAAGGCGGGAAGGGTGAGCAGCGCCGCCAGGTGCCGGGTCCACACCGGCGGGCTCCACAGCAGCACCGGCTCGGCCCGGGCCAGGCCGTAGCCCCAGACCAGCAGCGCGAACCCCGCCAGGGAAACCAGCGAATGAATCCCCTTCCAGCGCTGCTCTCCCAGGCGCGCGATCTGCCGCCCGCGCCAGTCCTCGGCGAAGATGCGCACCGAGTGGGTGCCGAGGAAAAGGATCAGGCCGAGGATGAGCATGGTCATGGTCGTGGTGTCCTATGGAGTTTTGCGCGAAAGCGCGACGATCTTCCGTCGTCCCGGCGAAAGCCGGAACCCAGGAGGAACATTTCGATACGGGCGACGGACTCCGCTCAACACCGGGCGCAGTCTTCCACCGGCAGGCCGCGCTTCATCCAGCCCGGGCCGGCGGCGCTTCCCACCATGCCTTCCTTGATGTTGTAAACCTGGGTGAAGCCCTGGGCCTCCAGGAACTTCTGGACCTGGGTGGTGCGGTTGCCGGTGCGGCAGATGAGCGCGATGGGCGCATTGCGGTCGCCGCCCACCTGCTGCAGCACATCGTTGAGGAAACCCGGCGCGCCGCCGGGATGCTGCATGTTGATGCGCACCGCGCCCTTGGCCACGCCGGTCTGGCGCCATTCCTCGGGGCGGCGGATGTCGATCAGCGTCACCTTGCCCGACTGCATCATGGCGGCGGCGTCCGGCGCGCTGATGTCGGCGGCCCGGGCCGCGGGCGGGGCCAGCAGGAACCCGGTGGCCAGCAGGCCGGCGAGAATCAGGGAAGCACGAGAAAAACCCATTGCAATTGCTCCATACCAAATATTAGAAGTCGCTAATTTTACAGAAATCCGGCCCGGAACACGATCCAGGCCCGATACGCCATGCCCGCCGCGATGGGCCGGTTGGTTTCAGCGCCCCGCCGGAGCCGCGTCCTTCCAGTGGTCGAGTTGCAGTTCCACCGCGCTGCCGCCGTCGCCGATCCAGATGTGCCCTTCCTGCAGGGTGCACTGGAGCTGCATGTTGCGCTTCGCGAGGCCCGCCAGGGCGCGGCTCGCTTCCTGGGGCACGTTCAGCACGCTTAGATTGTCCTGGCGCCCGAGGGTTTCCCCGTTCTGTGCCCACCACACCTCGGCGGCGCGCCCGCCATAGGCATAGACCACCACCTGCCGCGTGCGGCCGCAGGCCCGCCGCACCTCCTTGGCGTCGGGCAGGCCCACGTCGATCCACAGCTCGACGGCGCCGGTGAGGTCCTTCTGCCACAGGTCCGGCTCGTCCTCGGAACTCAGGCCCCGGCCGAAGGCCAGCGCCTCGTCCGCGTGCCGCGCGAACGCCAGCAGCCGCACCATCATGCGCTCGTCGGTCTCCGAGGGATGCCGCGCCAGGGTCAGCGCGTGGTCCTGGTAGTAATTGCGGTCCATGTCTGCGATCTGCAGCGCGGCCTTGAAGATGGTGGCGGTGAGCGCCATGGGTTGAAGGTCAGACCAGGTCGGGACGATGCGTGGAAAGCCAGGCCCGGACTTCGTCCAGCAGACGCCGCGCTTCTCCAACGCACTCGCGCGCCATCGCGTCGGAAACGGGCGTGCCCTCGTAGTCGCTTTGATTGCGGGCCGCACGGAAGGCCCCCAACACCCGCACCCGCTCGGCGGAAAGCCCCAGGGTCTTGGGGAGCGACTGGATCAGCACCTGGTGGTGGCCCGCCTCGCCAGTGGCGGGGCGATATCCGTTGGCCAGCATCGCCACCAGCGCCCCCTGCATGATCGCCCGATACGCGATGTCAAGACGCGTGCTCGCGCTCAGCGTCGGCGTGGCCGCGTCAGCGATCGCCTGGTCGGCCGCCGCGAGCAGACGCCCGACTTCGATACGGGTCACCGCGTGCGCCTTAAGCTTCCCGATGCGAAGCAAGTTTTCCAAGGTCATCGTCGTTGCCGATCACGAAAATCTTCTTGTCCGCCAGCACCCGCGCCAGGAAGGGCTCCTCCCGCGCCTTCACGCGGAACTCGCCGAAGGGATAAACGGTGGGATTGATCTCCCGGCGCAGCATATCGTGGGCTTGGGAGAGCGCTACGATCACGTCGGCGAAGCTCACCTCGCCTACGATCATCAGATCAATATCACTTCCCGGGCCCTCGTCGCCCCTGGCAATCGAGCCGTAAACGAATGCCGCGCCTATGCGGTCGGCCAGCGGCTCCAGCGCTTCCCGCAACGCATCGGCGACTCCGGCCGTGCGCTTGAGGATGTTGCGCAGGTCCTCATAGATCGGGCATTCGGGATTGGCCTGGAAGCGCACCTGATTGCCGACCCGCTTCCGGGTGAGCACGCCGGCGTCGGCGAGGGCGTTGAGTTCCCGCAGCATGGTGCCCGGCGCCTTCCCGGTGATGCGCGCCATCTCCCGCACATGCAATGACTCCTGCGGATGCAGCAGGAGCAGCGCCAAAGCGTCCCGCCGGTAAGCGCCGAACAGGAGGGAAGCGAGATTTCCTTGCGTATTCAATGGCGGTCACGATGGTTGCTTATTTCGCAACGATCGTAGCTTTTTTAGCAACGATGGTCAATCTCGCTCGTTCCGGCCCGCTACGCCACATCCAAGATCCAGCCTTCCCAGTTCGCTGCCGCGCGCATCTTCGCCGTCGAGGCTCTTGGAAGTCGCGGGCACGGATGCCGCGCCAGGGTCAGCGCGTGGTCCCGGTAGTAATTGCGGTCCATGTCCGCGATCTGCAGCGCGGCCTTGAAGATGGTGGCGGTCAGGGCCATGGGGTTACCAGCGAAGATCCATTCCGCAGGTTCGGCCGGGCATTGATGACCCTATTACGGAGCATTTGGCCCCATGCGCCGACCTGGCCGAGCTTACGCCGCTACCCGAGTTATCTTGGGACGCCGCCTGCGGCTCGCTTGCCAGAGCTCGTAGTCCATCTGCAGTCCGAGCCAGGTTTCGGCGGTCGGCCCCGGCAGCCACTGCTCCAGCCGCAGCGCCATTTCCGGCGTGAGAGCGGCCTTGCCATTGATCACGCGGGAGAACTGCACGCGCGACATGCCGAGTTGCCTCGCCGCCTCGGTCACCGAAAGCCCGAGGTCGGGCAACACGTCCTCTTTCAGAATCGCGCCCGGGTGGGGGGGATTGTGCATACGACTCATCGTGTTCTCCTAGTGGTAGTCCTGGTAGTCGACCAGGACAGCATCTTCTCCTTCGAATGCGAACGTCAGACGCCAGTTTCCGCTGACCCAGACCGACCAGTGCCCAGCCCGATCGCCCCCCAATGGATGGAGCCGCCAACCGGGAATGTTCACCTCCTCCGGCTTCCTCGCCCGGTTCAGCACTGCCAGCTGCCGCGACAGCCGTGAAGCGTGGGACGGCTGGATGCCCGCCTTGCTTCCGGTCTTGAAAAACCGCTCAAGTCCCTTGTGCCGGAAGCTTTTTATCATCTGCCAATTGTATCGCTACGCGATACACGCGACAAGGCCGACATGCGCAACAGGAAATCTGCAGGGCGCCGCGGAAGACACCGGCCACGGGATCGCGGCCAAAGACTCCCTCGAGTAACTTCCGCCGCAGCCTCAGCGCCCCACGTTGGCCCTCCGCAGACCCGTTCTTCAGGGCACCCGCCCATTGCCGCGTGCCTCGTCGATTCCCACGCACGGCTGCTCTCGCCCCGGGTCCGGGAATTTGTGGACGTCGCCGCCGCCGAGTGACGCCAGGGCTAAGCCACCCCCAAGATCCAGCCTTCCCAGTTCGCTGCCGCGCGCATCTTGGCCGTCGAGGCTCTTGGAAGTCGCGGGCACGGATGCCGCGCCAGGGTCAGCGCGTGGTCCTGGTAGTAATTGCGGTCCATGTCCGCGAGCTGCAACGCGGCCTTGAAGATGGTGGCGGTGAGGGCCATGGGGTTCCGGCGAAGCGTGAAGGCGCGCCGTTCTACCGGCCTCCGCCCGCACGCCCGTGAAACCGGAGCTCAAGCCTCCAGCACCAGCCGCGGCGAGCAGGCCCGTGACACGCACACGGTCATGAACTCGTTGGTCGCCTTTTCGGCGTCGGTCCGGCAGACGTCGCGGTGCAGCGGCTCGCCCGCCAGCACCCGGGTCAGGCAAGCGCCGCATTCGCCCCGCTGGCAGTCGTAGCTCGGGAACACGCCGCGCTCCAGCATGAGGTCGAGGATGGTCCGCCCCGGCGGCACCGTGAACCTGTCCCCGGACCGTGCCAGCTCCACCTCGAACGCGGTGTCTCCGGCCGCGGCCCCCGCGTTGAACAGCTCCACGTGCACTACGGACTCGCTCCAGCCCAGTCCGCCGGCCGCGCGGCGCGCCCCCTGCACCAGGGCGTTGGGTCCGCACAGGTAGAGGTGGCGGCCCGGCGCCGGCGCGCCGATGGCGGCAGCCAGATCGAGGCGGCCCTCCGTCCCGCTGAAATGGACACGCACCCGCCCCGGATCCAGTTCCGACAGCGCACCGCGGAAGGGAAGCCGCTCCGGGGAGCGGGCGCTCATCACCAGGCGGTAACCGCCGCCGCCACGCTGGAGCCAGCGGGCCATGGACAGAAGCGGAGTGATGCCGATGCCGCCCGCCAGCAGCACGTGCTCCGTTGCGTCTCCCGCCAGGGGGAAATCGTTGCGCGGCGGTGCCATGGCCAGCACATCGCCCGCCTGCACCGAGTCGTGGAGCCACGCCGACACGCCGCCGTCACCGGTGCGCAGCACGCCGATCTCGTAGCTCCGCGCGTCTCCCGGGTCGCTGGCGATGGAGTAGGCGCGCCAGGCGTCCGGGCCGCCGGCCGGGGTTGCGCGGACCTCCACGTGGGCGCCCGGCGTGAAGGCGGGCAGCGCCCGCCGGTCCGGGCTCTCCAGCACGAATGCCTTCACCCGCTCCGCTTCCGGCCGGATCGCGGCCACCCGCACCTCGAGGGCGTTCACGGCGTCACCTCCGCGCCCAGGGCCTTGAGCTTCGCCTCCAGCTCCGCGATGCGCTCATGCAAGGGCTGTACCGCCGCCCGCACCTCCGCCTCGGTGAAGCGCGGGGTGATGTGCTGCGGGCAGTTCCAGTCGAATGCCTCCACCTCGATCACCGCCACCCGCTCGACCCGGGCCCGGTACTCCGGCAGCTCCACCGCCTTGCGCGCCGCCGGGTCCGTGGACGCCGCGTCCTCAAAGCGCAGGCGCCCTAGGATCTTGAGCCGCTGGCGCCGCGCATAGTCCATCAGGATCAGCGAGGCCCGGTCGTTGCCCGCCGCGTTGCCCGCGGAGATGAGCTGGGTGTTGCCACGGAAATCGGCGTAGGCCAGGGTCTTCGGCCCCAGCACCTTCAGGAAGCCCGGCGGGCCGCCCCGATGCTGCACGTAGGGCCAGCCGGTCTCGTTCACCGTGGCCAGATAGAAGCTGTCGCGGCCTGCGATGAACGCGGCTTCCGCCTCCCCCAGCGCGTCGTTGGGACCGCCCGATTCCTGCAGGCGCTCGTTCTGCGAGCGCGCCCGGTACTGCTCCTGCACGGCCTTCACGCGGTCGGTGAAGGCGATGTCGGCAAAACGGTGACTCATGGCTCTCTCTCCTTTCAAAGGGCGCCGGCGGCGCGCGGCCGCCGGCGCGGGGGGACCGCCTAGGCGGCGGCCTCTTCGGCGCCGCCCAGCAGCGCCACTTTGGGGAAGTCGATGTTGATCAGCGTGGACTTGCCGAGGATGTTGGTGAACACGTTGAGCGCCACCAGGGTGATGATCTCGACGATCTCTCCATCGCCGAAGCCGGCCTTGCGCGCCGCCTCGAACTCGGCGGTGGTGACCTCGCCCCGGTGCTCGTTGAGCGCCTTGGCGAAGGCGACCGCTGCGGCGGCCCTGGCGTCCGCAGAGCCGCCCTGGCGGTTCAGCGCCATCTCCTCGTTGCTCAACCCCGCGTGGCGGCCGATGGCGGTATGGGCCGAGACGCAGTACTGGCAGCCGTTCTCCTCGGCGACGACCAGCGCGATGCGCTCCTGGGTCGGCTTGTCGATGGCGGCGCCGCCCATGGCACCGTATATCCCGAGGAAGGCCGACAGCGCCTTGGGCGAGTTGGCCAGCGCCCGGATGAAGTTGGGAACGGTCCCGAGCTGCTTCTGGACGCCGTCCAGCAGTTCCCGGGTTTCGCCGGTCGCGGTTTTCGGATCGACAACGTGGATGCGTGACATGACTTGCTCCTTTCGAGGGTTCCGGTTGTTGCACGGCCCTTGCCGTGTGGGACTGATTCTGGGCACCAGACAGGATGCAATAAATGGGGCGGAACGCATTTGACTGCTGCATTCCGCGGTGTAATCTGTCGCCATGGACAAGCTCCTGGCGATGGCCACCTTCGTGCAGATCGCCGACCGCGGCAGCCTCACCGCCGCCGCGGACGCGCTCGGCACCTCGCTCTCGTCGGTGGTGCGCACCCTGGCCGCCCTCGAGCAGACCGTGGGCGTGCGGCTCCTCAACCGCACCACCCGCCGCATCGCCCTCACCGAGGAGGGCCGCCACTACCTGGAGCGCTGCCGCCGCATCCTGGCCGAGGTGGACGACGCGGAGCAGGCCCTGGGCTCCGGGGAGCAGGATCCCCGGGGCGTGCTCCGGGTGACGGCACCGGTGCTGTTCGGCCAGTTGCACGTGGCCCCGGCCGTGGCGGGCTTCCTGGCGCGCCACCGGCAGATGCAGGTGGATCTGATCCTCCTGGACCGGGTGGTCAACCTGGTGGAGGAAGGCATGGACGTGGCGGTGCGCATCGGCCCGCTCTCCGACTCGTCCATGGTGGCGGTGCCGGTGGGCCAGATCCGGCGCGTGGTGGTGGCGAGCCCGGCGCTGCTGAAGGCCGCCGGCACGCCGAAGCGGCCCGAGGAGCTGGCGCGCCTGCCCTGCGTGCGCTTCTCCGCGCTGATGCCGGGCAGCACCTGGCACTTCGAGGAGGACGGGCGTCCGCTCTCGGTCCAGGTGGGCGGCCAGTTCGTCTGCAACCAGGCGGCGCCCTGCGTGGAGGCCTGCGTCGCCGGCCTCGGCTTCGGGATGTTCATTTCCTACCAGGTGCGGCGCCAGGTGGACGCCCGCCGGCTCCGGGAGGTGCTCACCGGTTTCGAGCCTCGGCCCCTGCCCGTAAGCCTGGTCTATCCCCACGCGCGCCTGCTCTCGCCCCGGGTGCGAGCGTTCGTGGACTTCGCCGCCGCCGAACTGCGCCAGACCCTGGCGGGCCGGGCTTAGGGAAAGAGCGCTATTTCAGCAACTCTTCGGCAAGCGACCGGGGAGAGTGGATCTTCACCCCGTTGATGACCTTCCCGTAGAGGGCCCCGAAATGCGTGCGGTCGCCCGTCACCAGGGCATCGCAGGTCAGCCGGATCGCGGCGGCCAGCACCGGATGATCCTTCTCCGGCAGCAGCGCCGCCGCGTCCCGCGGCAACGCGCTCGCCTGAAAAGGGGCGACCTCGATCTGCGCCAGCAGCGCGCCCAGTGCGTCTACGGCTGCGGCGCCCTTCACTTCGAGGTTGCGCCGCGCTTCCGCCACCACGTAACCATCTGCGTACAACGCGTGCCCCCCCGCCCGCAGCCGCGCCAGCAACTCCCGCACGGCTCCGTCGGATTTGGCCGCGGAGAAGAGGATGTTTGCGTCGAGAAAAATGCGCATCGGCCGCAATGGCCTCAGCGCCCGCGCCTGGCCCCGCGCTTGTGCCCGGCCGGTGCGCGCCCCGCCTTGGCGCCCGGGCGCAGCGCCTTCGCCAGTTCCGCCTCCGCTTCGTCGAACTCGCGGATGCGCTCCTCGCTATAGATTTCGACCGGAAGGGTAACCGCGGGGCGCAACAGCAGCCCCTCCGGGGTCGTCTCCGCGATCAACTGGTCGTCGGGCTTCAGGCCCATCGCCTCACGGAGCTTGGCGGGCAGCGTAACCACGCCGCGGCTGGTGATTGTGAGAGTGGCTTTCATGACTGCAGTATAGCCGTTTTGCAGCTTTTCTGCGAAAGCAATCAACCCGGCCAGCGCGCCGGCCCCGCCCGTTTCCCGCGGGGCACGGAAGCCGGGCCGTGCGGAATCAGTGCAGGGTCGAGACTGCCGGGCGGGAGTCCGCCACGCCAAGAAGTTCCCGCGCAACCGCCGCGGGCCGCCCGAAATCGAAGCCCTCCTCACGGATCGCCGACATCGGCGTTTCGGCGAGCCGCAGCATGATTTCCATGGGCCGCAGCCGGTCCTGCACGTGCCATCCCACCGCGACCGCAAAATCGTTCATGGACCCAAGCACGCTGCGGCTGGCGGTGCGGGCGAACGCAGCCGGTTGCATGGCCTCCGCCTCGCGCTCCGCCCGTTCCTTGTCCACCCCGATCTCCAGCAGCAGCATTTGGGTCACGTCGCAGAGGTTCGGCACCAGGGATTCCCGCAGGTCGCGCGCCGGCAGCAGCACCGTCAGCAGCGAGCGCTCGCTCGTCGCCATCACCAACTGCTTGTGCCCAAAATGCAGCAGGTTGACGTACCAGTCACCGAGGGCGTTGGTCGGCGCCGCCGGTTCCGGAATGCTCCCGGCGATCCCGAGCCGGCGCAGCACCTTCTGCGTGCAACGCAAAGCGATCATGCCGCCTCCCCTTCCGCGCGGCCATTGAGATCCCCCGCGATCAGCCGGAACTGCTCCAGGGCGGCCTCCAGGTCGTCCACGATCTCCTGGGCGATCACTTCCGGCGCGGGCAGGTTGTCGGAGTCGGAGAGGCTCTCGTCCTTGAGCCAGAAGATGTCCAGGCTGGCCTTGTCGCGGGCGATGAGTTCGTCGTAGGTGTAGGCACGCCAGCGGCCCTCCGGCGTCATTCCGGCCCCCGCCTGCCCCGGCACGCCTGAAGCCGGGGAGCCGGAATCCACCCCCTCCGCGACAGAACCAGCGTGAGGGGCGTCTTTCTTGCCCTTCCTTGTCATTCCGGCCCCCGCCTGCCCCGGCATGCCTGAAGCCGGGGAGCCGGAATCCAGACTTTCGCTCCAGGTCGGCCTGCGATCATGCCGGCTCGCCTGCGCCGAGCCCTGCGAGGCAGGCAGGTTGCCTCCGAAATAGCACCTCACGAAATCATCCAGGTCTTCCCGCTTCAAGGGGTCGGTCTTGAGCGTGAAGTGCATGTTGGTGCGCAGGTCGTAGATCCACAGCTTCTTCGTCCACGGAGTCTCCGAGGCGGGTTTCTTGTCGAAGAACAGCACATTCGCCTTCACGCCCTGGGCGTAGAACAGGCCGGTGGGCAGGCGCAGCAGGGTGTGGACGTCGCACTCGTGCAGGAGCTTGCGGCGGATGGTTTCGCCGGCGCCGCCTTCGAACAGCACGTTGTCGGGCACGACCACGGCGGCGCGGCCGTTTTGCTTGAGCAGGGTTTTGACGTGCTGGACGAAGTTGAGCTGCTTGTTGGAGGTGGTGGTCCAGAAGTCGCCGCGCTCGACGATGTCGCGCTCTTTGCTGACCTTGCCCTCTTCTCCCACAATCGTGGTGCTGCTCTTCTTGCCGAAGGGCGGATTGGTGAGTACCAGATCGAAGCGGTCGCCGGGATCGGCGGCCAGCGAGTCGGACACCACAATGGGCAAGAAGCCTGCCTGCGCCTCGCCCTTTGAGGCAGGCAGGTCCTGGTCTGCCCGCCGGCCGCCGCCTGCTAGCGCGCTACGTGCAGGCAAGTTGGCGGCAGGCGCAGATAAACTGCCGATGCCATGCAGCAGCATGTTCATGGCGCACAGCCGCGCCGTGGCCTGCACCAGCTCCCAGCCCTTGAAGGTTTCCTCCTTGAGCTTGGTCTTTTGCGGCTTGGTCAGGTTGGGATTGTGCTTCACCACATAGTCGTGGGCCGCGAGCAGAAAGCCGCCGGTGCCGCAGGCCGGGTCGCTCACGGTCTCGCCGGGCTTGGGCGCCATGACATCCACAATGGCCTGGATCAGCGGGCGCGGGGTGAAGTACTGGCCGGCGCCGGACTTGGTGTCCTGCGAGTTCTTTTCCAGCAAACCCTCGTAAGCATCGCCCTTCACGTCGGCGCTCATCGACACCCATTCTTCCTTGTCGATGAGGTCCACCACCAGCCGCCGCAACTTGGCCGG